>ERZ827156.2459-NODE-2459-length-18974-cov-4.110101_pt1 | contig 18974 bp, 36 predicted proteins | sample MGYA00519919_ERZ827156 | MGnify/ENA primary metagenome ERZ827156 (study PRJEB31778, sample SAMEA3449269) | human gut metagenome | biome: human gut; feature: human-associated habitat; material: faeces | place: United Kingdom | collected 2010/2012 ...
CAGGGGGAAGTGGAGGTGGAGGAGGCTCGTTAACAGGAGGAAGTGGAGGTGGAGGAGGCTCATTCACAGGGGGAAGTGGAGGTGGAGGAGGCTCATTAACAGGAGGAAGTGGAGGTGGAGGAGGCTCATTCACAGGGGGAAGTTGAGGTGGAGGAGGCTCATTCACAGGGGGAAGTGGAGGTGGAGGAGGCTCGTTAACAGGAGGAAGTGGAGGTGGAGGCTCGTTAACAGGAGGAAGTGGAGGTGGAGGCTCGTTAACAGGAAGTGGCGGCTGATGAACTGGGGCAGACAGATTCGCAGGCACCAGGTTAGGCGTGACAACAGAAGAATCGCCACTCTTCTGAGGATCCTGAGGATCCTGAGAATCGGCAACGCGCACAGCATGCTTCTTCTCAACCACAGAATCGATTATATCCACATAGGGAGGAAGAATGTCGTCCAAGTCCTGCGATGCACTCAGCACAGGGAACGACGCATCGTCGATTATCTGAGGCGATTCCCTTTCCTCTGCCAAATCGGCAATAGACGCGCCCAGATATGTCTGGTCAGGGCAGCAACCATCACCCTCATAATGGCTGTTCATGGTGTGGAGAGAGTACATGGCAGCACCCATCACAACATCGTCCTCGTGGTTCACATACGCCTTATTCAAGCCCGTCTGCTTAATCACTTCCTTACGGAGGCTTCCCATCTTCATCGCGCCACCCGTAATGATGCAGTGCGTGATAACGATATTTTCTTTCTCCGCCTTCTTCATGACGCTCTTCACCACACTACCACATTTCCTGCGGAGGTCATGGCAGAAAGTGTTAATCTTCTCCTGGGTGACGGGAATGGCGGGCTTGGATGGGTCATTCATGATGCTAAACGAGACCGTCTTTTCTGTCGACAGCTCTTTCTTCATGCTCTCCACAGCATTCCGGATCTCATTCATTTGAGAAGGGGTGTACTTATCGACATCAACACCCTTCTCACGCATGAGCTGAATCATCCGCTCATAAATCGCGGAAGTGAAATTCTCTCCTCCCACATCGCGAAGACCATCCGCAATTAGAATATCGTAGTGACCATCCTTGATCTTCACAACGGACACGTCAAACGTCGTCGATCCACCGTCAATCACGATCGCGATGATCTCCTTCCCTTCATCCTTCACATCACTCGCAATACAGGCAGCAGCTGTCTCCGAGATCATATCGTAGTGAGGAACCCCTGCTAGGCGAATTGCATTCACGAGGTCTCTCTTCTGGAGTTCGCCATAGGACGGAGGATAGGATATCATCACTCCGTAGGCTTCTGGGTTTCCAACCCCCTTTAAGGCTTCCTTCAGGATACAGCTCAGCTGCTTGGCAACAAGATCCGAGGGGTACACCTTCTCATCCCCCTTACTGGTATTCACAACAACCATACAGGCGCCATTCTCATCACTGTCCACGCGATACTTCACTGTTGAAACGAACTCCTTGATCGCGTTATCCTTGATGTTTCTCCCAAGGAGTTTCTTCAACTGGGTGAAGAGATTCTCAGGATCGTGGACTCCGCGCTTAAGGGCTTCTTCTCCAATACAAAACGTATCACCCTTCACGTAAATGGCATTGGGAATCACGGAGCAGCCATGAATCCACATCACGGTGGGCTTGCCATCTTTAATGGCTGCGATCTCGATCTTTGATCCTCCGTAATCAATAACGATCGGCGAAATGATCATTGCAAAGAAACAATGAGAGCCAGTCTAAACTCAGTGGTTCGTCCGTTAAGACAACTGACTTGATTCTTGCATGGAGTGAGTTGACCAAGTGGAAGAAAAGACACGAGCGCCTTGAGAGTAGCCAACACACCACATTTGCTTTCCAATGGAGGAGGTTAAAGTATCAAAGGCCCAGATTAGGAAGTACGAAGATTTGATAGAAAACCGCATAAAGGTTTGGGGAACTGCCACTCCTGCTGATATGTAGCCTACACTCGCCCAAGAGGTGGAGCAGCTCCGCGAATTGTCCTCATCTGTGGAGCAATACGAGGTGCTTAAAACAAACATCGAAGTTATGAAGAGGGACTCGAAATCCTCTGTGAGTTCGCTAGTCAACCTCGGCTCCGAAGTGTATGCACAAGCAAAAGCTCAAGATCGAAACCATATATTTGTTAACATTGGATTGGGGTTCTTTGTGGAATTCACTTTGGACGAGGCTCTTGCCTTTATCGAAAAGAAACTGGCACAGTTACATGCGTACGTTCATGATCGTGAGGTGAATTGTAGTGATCTTGTGAGGAAGAATGAAGATGTTGAAAGAGTGAAGCAGCACTATTACTCCGTATGCGTCTGTGTTTGTGGTTGATCCTAGGCAATCCATGCACTTGAACAGCTGAAGGATACAGTTGCGTAGTTGTTTTCAAATAACCACTTGCTTGTTCAAACAAAGGCACAACGTCCATCAGTAATTGCAAGTCGACATAGGATATACGGAAACAGGTACATTACTATTCTTTTCCACCTTCACATTTGGAGGGATGGAGTACAGCGCACCCTCAGCGAATGCAGATGGCCGCAACGAAGAAACCAGGTCCGGATCACTGATGTGGAACTGCGCAATGATCTCCTTCTTCAGTTGAGGAATCTGAGAGTAGTCACCGCACAAATACACCCTGTAACGCGAAAGATCTTGTTCGCCGGTAAGATACTTCACTATGGAGGAATAGGCATGTTGTGCCAGATTCTTGGCATATGCGGTAAACAGGCTATTGCATGTCTTACTGTCAATCTTCACGTTGCAATTCTTCTGGTTCTGGATGATATTCACTTCAATGGGATGATTGCCCGTCAAATACTTGAACATCGATACACGCGCGGAGAAGAACACGCACCTCTTGAACGCCCTCTCGTCCTTATAGAACATGGGATCACAGACGCCGGCATACTGCTTGTTGAACAACTCCACAACTGTCTTCATAAGATCAGTAAGCAGGGAACATCCAGTGCAATGCGGAGTAGGACGCGTTACGGGCTGTCTTCCAGGCGCCACAAATGTGTAGCTGTTGAAAGCCTCTCCACAGGAGATGATAAGTGTCTTTTGCCTTATAGGCTCATTGCTTTTCTTCAGATACTCCAATACAGCATCCCGCTCACTTATGAGCTCCAGTCTAGGAATGCCAATACCATTCAGCGCCCTCTTCAGAGACTCTGCTCTTCCTTGGAATACCGAATAGTAGTATGCATCCGGAAGCGTGCAAGTCATACAATTCAACGTGCCAAACGTTTTCTCATATTGGGACTTCATCTGTCTGAGTATTGTCATGATCGAGTCTTCCACTGTCATGTAGGATCCTGTTTTGTATTGGTAATCATACTGATAGTATCCCTTTGAATCTACCTTCAGAGGGATCGGAGAGTAATAATCAATGGCCGATTGCTCGAATTTTCCCGCCGGTATGAGGTAAAACATGCACATGTTCGTGAATACGAACGAACCCTGGTTGAAAGCAAACCCAAGCGTTCTGGTTCCAAGGGATGTGTTGCGTCCCTGACTCAAACCATGGGCAGCAAACAAGTAAGAGCCGTCGTCCAGAGTCAAAGCCATGCAACTGTTCCCCTTCATGTAGGCGCCCATGAAGTACATGGATCCGATTTCCACACCAAGAGAAGACATTTCCTTTTAGAATTCAATAAGATTATGAAGACTGGAGTCATGGCAGAAATACGACGGAAATGTGGTTGTATCTAACTGAGCAGTCAACAACAAACAGAGCACTTCGTCATAGCGTGGTACAGATCTGTCATGATATTCCTCTTGTTCTGCACGAAGAAACTGCGCCTCGCCTCGCGCGGGTGGGGAATGTCCACGGCGAAAGCCTGCTGCAACACGTAGAAGTGGAAGCCTACACCTCACACCACCCACACGCCGCCACGCTTCTCCTGAGCCAGCTGCCGGTAGAAGAACACCTTGTTGTATCCATAGTTGATGTAGTACGGGTGGAAGAAGGGCGTCATCACGCTGCGCCGGAACACGCCGTACCTACGCCTCATGCCCCCGCTCCACGCCCACGGCTCCTTCTCGCTGGAGATGGCCAATGGCCGCACCTCCGTCGTGCGGTCGTTCACGAACGCATCCAAATCCACAACGTCCTACGCCTCACACGCCCGCCACGCGCCCACCTGGAAGACGTTGAAGTGCTTCATCATGCGCTTGTTCTGGATGAACGGGATCAGCCCTGCCTTGTCGGTGGGGATGATGTTCCAACTACGGGTGATTTCCCCGGCCCACACGCACAGCTGGTAGTTGCACTTGTACGTCTTGCACTGGTTGGCGGGAGCGTTGGTGTACTGGAAGAGCTGGAAGAGGACGACGTTGCTGGGGTCGCTGAGGAGGTCGGCCTGGCGCATGAAGCTGTCGTACAGGTTGGTGGAGGGGAACACGTCGATGTCCACGAGGAGGTAGTGCGTGGTGGAGATGGACTCGATGCCGATGTTGCGCAGCACGTTGTAAGGGTACAGGCCCCTGTCGAAGTACACGCGCTTGGTGCCCGCGAAGAAGTAGGGGTTCACACCCATGTTGTGCACGATGTACAGCGTGAACGTGATCGGGTACTTGCGGTGGCGGAAGATGAACTCGAACGCCTTCTCCACCTCCGTCTCGCTCACGAACATCACCGTGCTGATCGGTCCGTGCCAGCGCGCCAGCAGGTAGGGGAAGCGGTCCACGCGGTTCAGTCTACGGTCCAGCTCGCACTGCGCGTCTACGACAGCTGGTTCACAAGGGTCACGCCGGTGAAGTTCTGCTCGTGCTGGACTACAGGTCAGAAGCATTCGTTAGAGCCACAGGGCTTGGCGGCGAAGCTGGAGCAGAGGCCTCTGCGGCCCGAGTACTGCATGAGGAAGAACTCCTGGCAGTGGGAGAAGGGTCGACGGTCGCTGCAGGGAACAAACAACCACTCCTTGTTGCGTTTGAAGAAGGACATCATCTCTACGTATCAGCAAGAAGTATTAACTAGACTCTTCACGCTGAGACAGGTCTTGGAGAGTACCGGCTTCGGCGGGACCATGCCGTGGTAGATGCGCTTCTCGTTGTAGAGGTAGGGGTTGGATCTCAACTTGGCTTGCTGCTGGTAGAGCGAGTGCGCCTCGTAGAAGCTGTCATAGCAGGCCATCGGGTTCTCTAGTTGTCAAACAATAATTCAGAATTCACTTCGCTTCGCACACACACGATCACTCTCCAAGATCAGCTCGCGAGTGCTCTTCGGTCGGGGGGTTGAGAACATTTCTTCAACAACTGGAGCCTTTTCGCTTCTAAATGATGGGGTTGGAGTCATAGTCGCGGTAGGCTCGGGAGAAGGGGTTGATACAATCATCATCGACTCGCTTTCGATCACCGCAGTCTCGCTATCTTCAACGGCGGGAGTGGGAAAGACGGTCTCAATAACAGGCGTATTCATCGCATGCTTTGCAGGATAACGCTCAACATGTTGCTTCGTCAAGATGTTACCGTATTTTAAAACCATATTCGACGCTGGAGAGTTGAGGACAAAGGAAAACTCCAGTATGATGGCAAAGAGGAAAACAAATAGGAGCGTTGCATAGTAGCACTTATCTACACTCATTCTGATTCTACCCAGTCAGAATAGGCTTCAAATGGGAATAACAATGACATCCTCTGTTTGGGTACAACCCATTCATGTAGAGTGTAGTCCATGAGAATAAAGCGAAAAGAGAGTGGAATCTCCCAATTCCATTCATCACATGGATGAGGAATTGCGTCCATTCAGATGCTCATCTAATTGTCTGCTTCTGATACACACATTTCCAGCGCCATTTGGACAGATACCCCGATTCAAAGACTCGTTTAGTACATGCTTGCTTCTTGTGTGCGGACTTGGCACGCGGTTTTGCTCCTGTTGTGACGATGTAGTCATTGCTGCAAGCTCAGTCGCCTGTTTTCGTCAACACTGCAGTACGATGTTGTCGTAATCGGGGGAGGTCATGCTGGACTGGAGGCTGCGTCTGTTGCGGCGAGAGCGGGAGTGAAAACGGCGCTTCTCACAACCAACTTCCGAACCATTGGAGAAATGTCGTGCAACGTACTTTTTGCGAATGAGCGGTCGTTATCCTGTAGCCTTCGATGGGAGGAATCGGAAAGGGACACTTGATTCGCGAAATCGACGCTCTCGACGGCTTGATCGGCCGGATGACGGATCTGGGCGGAATTCAGTTCCGCGTGCTCAACGCCTCCAGAGGACCGGCGGTATGTGTGATGAGTCTCTCTCAGCTGTAGGTGCACGGACCGCGCGCCCAGGTGGACAGAGACCTGTACAAGAAGTTCATGCAAGCGGAAGTGTCCCACTACCCCAACCTCACGATCATCGAGGATGGCGCTCACGTGGCCTCTCTGTGCGTGCCTAACGCCTAGGAGTTTGAAATGGGCGAGGGCAACAAGACCATCAAGGGCGTGATCACCCGAGGCGGGAAGCACATCGAATGCCGCAGCGTCGTGCTGAGCACGGGCACCTTCCTGAACGGTGAGTGCCACATCGGCAAGTACCACGTGCCCGCGGGCCGCTTCCACGTACCGCCTCTCCCCTCCCTCCACCGTAGCGCGACTCACTGGAGATCGACCCGCCCACCAAGCACCTGGCGCAATTCCTCCACTCGCTGAACCTGCCCATGCAGCGCTTCACCACGGGCACGCCGCCGCGCCTGGACTGCAGCACGATCCACTGGGAGCGGCTGGCGCAGCAGCCGTCGGACGCGCAGCCGACGCCGCTGAGCTTCATGAACATCTACAACAACAACTTCATCCCGAACCGCGCGCACCTGCTGACCTGTTACATGACCTACACCAACGAGCGCACGCACGCGATCTGCAACGAGCGCCGCGCGGAGCTGCCCAGCTTCACGGGCAACCACGGCAAGGGCCAGGGCCCGCGGTACTGCCCGTCGATCGAGAAGAAGGTGCTGCGCTTCCCGGAGAAGAAGCGGCACATGATCTGGCTGGAGCCCGAGGGCCTGAACACCAACGTGATCTACCCCAACGGGCTGGCCACCGCCTACAACGCGGACACGCAGCTGGAGATGCTGCGCACGATGGAGGTGGGAACGGCGCGGCGCGGTGACGCGTAGGGGCTGGAGGACGTGCACATGATCCGCCCGGGCTACGCGGTGGAGTACGACTATGTGGACCCCGCGGCGATCCTGCCCACCTTCCGTCTGCGCGCCATTGACAACCTGTACCTGGCCGGGCAGATCAACGGCACCACGGGCTACGAGGAGGCGGCGGCGCAGGGCGTGATCGCCGGCATGAACGCGGCGTTCGACGTGCTGCAGAAGCCCAACGTGGTGTTCGAGCGGTCGCAGGCACTGCTGGGCGTGCTGACGGACGACCTGACGCGCGGCGGCTACCGCACGGACCTGACGCGCGAACCGTTCCGCATGTTCACGTCGCGGTGCGAGTACCGGCTGAGCGTGCGCGCGGTGGGGGAGAGAAGGCGGCGTGAGGCGTAGGACAACGCGGACCTGCGGCTGACGGAGTGGGGCTACCAGCACGGTGTGGTGGGGCAGGAGCGGTACGAGAAGTTCATGGCGAAGAAGGAGGAGATGCTGAAGGTGGGGGCCGTTGGGGCGTGTGAGGCGTAGTGCAACGAGTTTTTGAAGGCGTACCGCCTGCACAACGAGGCGTGGGGGCTGCCTGGAGAGAAGAAGTACATCTCGGCGTACGACGCGATCGCGTACGCGACGATGAACATCCAGAAGGTGGAGGAGGTGATCACGCGGCGCGAGGGCGAGAACGTGCTGTCGAGTGGGGATGATGCGATGATGTGAGGGGTAGAGACTTCCGCGGGCGTGAAGAACACAATCAACATCGAGTCCAAGTACGGTGTGTATTTGGACAAGCAGAGGAAGGATATCCAGCTGTTCCAGAAATCCAATGCGCTGAAGATCCCGGCCGATTTTGACTTCGGGTCGCTCCCCATTTCGCAGGAGGAGAAGGACAAACTGATGGAAACGCACCCCGGCTCCATCGAGGAGGTGAAGCACATTCTTGGCATCAAGCCGTCCACTCTGATTTTCATCATCAAGGCCGTGAAGAAGGGGTCCAAATAGTACATTTAGAGGTGGTGTTTGTGCAACAAACGCGACTAGTCCACATTCTCTCCATCCCACACTTCCGTCAGCGTACAAGGCGAGGGCAGGAAGTTTACTCCCGTGCAGTTCCTGTGGCGCTTGTCCATGGCGCGGATAGCCTGCATCTCCTCCTCCGACAACTCGAAATCGAACACCTGCGCGTTCGCGGCGATTCTCTGCGGGTTGTTGGACTTCGGAATGCAAATCGTTCCTCTCTGGATGGCCCAGCGGACCAGCACCTGCACGCCGCTCTTCTTGTGCGCCTCGGCGATCTTGAGGATGACCGGATCCTTCATCAGCGGCACGTCCGTCGTGCTGTTGACCGCCTTCGCGCCGCCCAGAGGGAAGTACGCCGTGAGGAAGATGTTGTGCGCATCGCAGAAGGACTTGAGCTCCCACTGCTGGAGATGCGGATGGAGCTCCACCTGGTCCATCGCGGGACGAATCTTGCAGAAGGACAGCAGGTCGCGCAGCTTCTTTGAGGAGAAGTTGGAAACGCCAATCGAATGGCACCAGCCCTAGATATGAGCGTGATCAGGAAAAGCAACTCTCTCCTTCAGCTCCTCCATCTTGTGCCAGGTCGTCTTGAGGTTCTCCACGTTGTATCCGAGACGAAGGGAGGGATCATCGGCAACCAGGCCGTTGTAATCGAAGAAGTAGCCCTTCTGACGGCTCTCCTCCTCCTCCTCCGGCAGGTTGCAGAAGAAGGGCCAGTGGATCAGGTACAGATCGATGTAATCGAGCTGGAGATCCTCCAGACACTGCTTCGCCGCCTTCTCCACGTTCTCCGGCTTCCAGTCCACGACCCAGAGCTTGGTCGTGACGAAGAGCTCCTCACGCTTCACCAGTCCCTCCTCGAGGCACTTCTTGATGCCCTTTCCCACCGCCTTCTGATTCTTGTGCAGAATGAAGGATTCGCAACAGAGGAGATCCAATGGATATGTAAAAGGAGGCCGTGTCGATCATGCGGTAGCCGCTCTTCACAGCGGCGACGATCGCCGCTATCAGCTCTTCTTCCGTTGAGAGGTATGTTCTGCTGATCACAGAAGGGACGCATACTCACCCCAATCCGAGGACGGGCATTTTGTAGCCCGAATTCAAAGTGACACAATGATCCATGAAAGCGTTGACGAGATATCTGTGCTTCTTCGTCCATTGCCTGCATGTTCGGTAGTCTCTTGATTAGGAAGCAGTCAATGACCTGCTCTTGGTTTGTCTCTCTTTATGTGAAGAATGGGGTGTGTAGTGAAGCATTCACCAAAGAAGGAGGGGTGGAGCCATGCAAACGTGAAAGGCTCAGAGAGGCCTCCGTTTGACTCAGCAACATGAGGGATTCACTGGGATTCCATTTTGCAATCTATATGTTCACATTTCAGCCGGAACCGTAATCCGCATGCGATTCACTTCTCTCCGTTCTGTTCCCCAGTCCACCGGCACCTTTCGTCAAAGTTATTCTAGCACCCTCTTTTGAGCATCATTTCAGAATTCAAAACGGAGAAACGGAGAAACGGCTGTGTAAGGAAGATTTTCTCATTATTCCTTTAACTTCAAATCATGTCTGCTGCCAATTCTGAGTAGTCGTTGGGAGAAAGGGACATTACGCCTAGAGCCATTGTCAAACCCGAAGCGAATCCCGACAACTATGTGTGGTATCTGTTCTATTATAACCCTAACGTACTGCTTCCCGGATTGGTGCTGATGAGTAGGATGAGCGCGCTATTGTTCCCAAGAGATGCAAGTGGTTGGGCTGGACTATCAACTTCGGCAGCAGAAAGGGACAGTGCATTGGAGCTCTCTTCGCTGGCGCTATTGCTGGATGCGTGTACTACTGCTACAACAGCGACAAGAAGTGCCATTACTCCTTCTCTGAGCTGTACGAGAAGATTGCTGCGAAGTTTGGAAAGAACTCCACTGTTTGTTCCACACCCTTTGCAACAAACACCCCAGAAGCGGAAGATGTCCTTCAACCGATCCTCCATTCCCATGTGACTCGCCCCCGTGACTCCCGCCGGAGGAAGCTGCGGACCTGGCAGCTGCGGTCCGGGTAACTGGGGTCCCGGCAATTGCGGGCCTGGAGCGACCGCTTCCTCCGTGCCCGTGAGTTGCCTAGGCATCGTGCCACCCCACTGCAACTCACTTGTAGAACTTGGGAATGGTGCGAGCGACCATGAGGGGATTCACGGAAACGACATCGCGAATGCAAATCCCATCCACCAGTGAAATGTCCTTGAACAGCACCCAGTTGTGTGCCTAGTCCATGAAACAGCCGCCTCTCCCAAACGCGTCGAATCATGTGGAGAACGGAATCCTCGTGCACCTCCACGTCGATGTTCCCCTCGTTGCTTCCCTCGTCGTTGAGCAAATTCACCGGCACGTAGCTGCCATTGCTGGCCAGCTTGCAGATGTTCTTGAAGTACGCCTTGATCAGACAGTGCATCACCTTCTCGTCTCCGCTTCGCTCCGCCGCCTCGCGCGCCTCCGCCTCCGAGTGCAGGCTCTGCACCGCCTCCTCCGGCAGCAGACTACGCCTCATTCTCCCCGCACAGCTTCACTCCAAGAAGTACTTGAACTGCTGCCGCAACTCCAGCATCTTCTTCATCGCCATCGGGTTCAAGTACCACTGCACGCAGAAGGCGCTCACGTCGCGGCCCGTCAGCGACGCCAGCGTGCGGTGGATCGGCGTCTCGCCCTCCTCCACGGGCGGGTTCAGCAGAAAGTCGAAGATGTGCAGGTAGGTGAACTGATCGCCGCGCTCGTCCTACGGGGGAAGGCAAAACAAAGTGCGCACGATCAGCTCGCCCATCACCTTCTCGTACTCGTTCTTCTCCTCGTGGTCCTTCGGCTCCTCCTTGTACAGATGCGAGATGGACGAGAACGCCGCGATCGTGAGCGCCTGCTCCTCGCAGCCTTCCTCGCGCGCGAACAGCAGGAACGACGCTACACGTCAGGTGGAAAAGGGGGGGCCACCCAGCTGCGTATCGACGGGCAGCTGGGAGACGAGAATGCCGCGCGTGTTGATGGTGTAGTTGGGCGTGTCTGCGAGTCAGGAGCGCAACACAAAGCAACCCAGCGTGTCTAGCAGGTTCAGCACCTTCAGCGCGATGTAGTAGCGCGAGGAGCTGATCTCCGACGGCAGGTCGAACGTGTCCAGCTGCGCGTCACGCCCCTGCCTTACTATTACGTTCTGGATGCCCAGCTGGCGCGTCAGCAGGATCGCCTCGCACAGCAGCAGGCGCATCACCTCGGGCTTGCCGCGCTTCTCCAGCTTCTCGTAGTCCTCCTCCGTCATCAGCCGGTAGCACTGTCCCTGCGTGAAGCGACCGGCGCGACCGGCTCGCTGCTGCGCCGTCGCCTGCGAGTCACTCCGCCCGACCACGCCCACCTTGGAGATGGGCTGAATCACCTGCGTGTTCATGTTCACCGTCTTGTTGTAGCTACGCCTCACGCCGCGCCCGCGCCCGCACATGGTCACCGTCTCGAACCCGCTGTCGATCACGCACGTGATGTTCTCGATGCTGATGCTCGTCTCCGCCATGCTCGTCGCCAACACCACCTTCCGAAACCCGCGCGGCGTCGGCTGGAACACCTTGCGCTGCTCCGCGTACGGCAGGCTGTTATAGCTACGCCTCACGCGCCAAGCGCTGGCCCACAGCGTCACCACCCAGATCTGCCCGTTGCGCAGGCGCAGGCTGCGGCTCCGCTCGATGAGGACCTCCTTGCACGCCTCCACCTCGTCCTCGCCCGGCAGGAAGACCAGGATGTCGCCTCGGATCGTCGAGTTGTGAATGGAGATGGCCGTCTACGCGTCAGCCCGCCGGATTTGAGGCACGGCCGCGCAGCACTCCACGTAGTTCGGAACGGGCGAGGCGGCATAGCTATCCGTGAGGACTGCGTCCGTAAGAGTCACAAAACATCCACGGGGTACTGGCGGCCTTGGACCGTCATGATGGTGTAAGGTTTCAGCGCGTCGTTCTTGTCCATGTACTCCACGTCGCTGAAGAACCGCTTGTACAGCTTCACGTCCAGCTAGGACTCAGAGAGAGCAGTGATGTGCACCGATGCGCTGGAGATCACGATGCGCAGGTCCTGACGCTTGCGAATGATCTTCTTCAGCAGGCCCAGCAGGATGTCGTTGTCGACGCTCCGCTCGTGCACCTCGTCCACCATGATGACGCTGTACTGATTGAGCTATGGATAAGCTGTACACAGCGGAAAGGACCAGCGGATTCCGGGTCATTTCGCGCAGCAATTCCTTGTCTGTGATGTACTTGATCTGGGTGAGCTTTCCGTTCCGGTTGAAGTTGTAGTCGAAGTGCACGCTGTATCCAACTTCCTCGCCCAGCACGCAGCGTCTTTCCTCCGCAACTCGCTTGGCGATGGAAGTGGCTGCGATGCGACGAGGCTACCCCTCATTCGTTCCTTCAGTCCCTTACCTGCGTGCATATGATGCAGCGACCTCCGTCAGACCACCCTGCTTCAAAGAGGTACTGCGGAATTTGCGTCGACTTGCCGCAGCCCGTTTCGCCCTGGATGATAACGACGTGGCTTGTCTCAACAGCATATCTACAAAGATCAGCAAACTCCTCCACACCCAACATAATCTCCTTTCTGTACTTGTAGATAGGCAGCGATCGTCTCTAGGTCTTCACCACCGCCCATTTGGAACAAACCTGCTGATCGATGCTCAGTCTCGACTGTGTGTCGTTCACAACGTAGATTCCCTCGTCCTCATACTCTCGGTCGACTCCTGGAGCAGACGTGCCGGGAGCCCAGAAGTTCATTTCTTTTGTGACTGCAAACAAAGCCAAGGGAAAACGGAAAGGAAAGCAAAGAAAACAAAGCCTCTAGAGCAGCAATCACCGCCTCTTGTCCAATGACGCCATGAGATAGCCGCTATTCTCTCTCTTTCTACGCCTAAGATCCCTTCTACGCACTCACAACGAGCGGTTGTACACCACAGGAATCACCTCCTGATTGGGGATGATCCCATCTCCCTCTCTCTTCACCGCATATCCTGGAGCGTACTGCAAGAACGCCCCCTGTGCGTTTTGCAGACTCTGCAAGCTTTGCAAGCTTTGCTGCCGCACGGGCTTTCTGTACAATTCTGTGCGTCACGCCGCCGATGCACACTCACCCTCCTTGTACGACTCGCGGTACAGCACGCTGGCCGGCACTAACAAATCCTGCCGCAGGCCCCCATCGCTGCCTCGCGCGTGCTCCGGCAGGTGCGAGGGGTTCTTGGGGATGGAGGCATCCATCCAGTCGTAGCGACCGTCGTTGGCGAGGTGGTGCGTCGCCAGTACGGAGCGGAAGAGGCTGCGGAGGTACTGGTAGTTGGGCTTCTCGTCGAAGACCAGGTTGCGGCAGTAGTTCATGTAGTCCAGCAGCTGGGGTGGCAAGCCCTCGCAGAGGGACGAGAAGGAGTTCTAGAGATGATGGCAATGCCGAGGGCACTACTTCGATCTTCGATTCCATGATCTTGTTGTACTTCTGCTTCTTGGTCTGGGCGTTCAGTCCCTGCCAGGGGAGCTTCCCGCGAATGAAATACAGAAGGACGTATCCCAGCGACTCCAAATCATCGCGTCGACTCTGCTCGATTCCGAGGTGATTACTTAAGGAAGCATAGCGCGGTGTTCCGGTGAGATTCTTGTTCTCACGATAACTACTCATTACTACCGCGAGTGATAGGTACGGTATGTGCTTTGTGTGATAGGGGTCTCGATACTGCTTCGACAAGCCAAAGTCGATAATGTACACTACGTTTGCCCTCTCCCCGATGCCAATGACAAAATTGTCGGGCTTTATATCTCTGTGAATAAAGTTACGGTGGTGAATGAATTCCAGGCGCGTTATCAGCTCGATTCCAAGCATCATGGTCGTCTTCAGGGTAAACCGCCTCCCGCAATAATTAAACAAATCCTCCAAGCTCGGACCCAGGAGATCCATCACCATAATGTTGTTGTCGCCCAAACTCCCCTTCATGTACACGCGGGGTATTCCCATCCCCCCTTCGAGGATACTGTACACTTTTGCTTCATACAGCAACTGCGGGAACTTGGTATTGATCGGTTCCTTCTTCACTGCCACCGGTTTCCCCGTGCGTACACTCTTTCCAATGTAGATCTCTCCAAAAGCACCGTGCCCTATCTTCCGGCTCAAGGAGTAGTCCCTTTGGAATTGCCTTGTCGACAGAACATTCGCCATCTGATACGATACGCGTTCTTCTCTGGTAGAGGTGAGAGCAATGGAATGATTTGCAAATCAAAAACTCTCAGATTTGAGAAGATAGATTGAAGGGAGTTTCATTCCCTTTCATCTTCATGTCCCCGCTCTCTCGACTGCGTGGATTGTCGTGACAGCTCTCGCCCTGTACTACTGAAGACTCTTTCAGCGGCGATTCTCATTACATCATCAACTCTCCTAGGCTGTCCGTAATTTGCATTGGGTGCTCCGCATGATGGGCACTCCATTTCAAGAACGAAAGACAACAGGCACTAGACGGACAAAAATCGTTCCTACTTTGCGACTCTTCATTTGTGAATCGAGTCGAAGAAATGAAGCACATATATTCTGTTCTTTTGCTGGGAACTGCAATATGTAGGAGGATGAAAGGGGTGGAAGTGAGGATTAGCATTATCGTTACACGCACGCTCCCTTCGGGATCCCGACGATGAAATGAGTCCCACTCCGACGTTTACGCCGACTCCCTCCGATGGGTGTCAGCCAGGGTTCCGATTTGTCGCTTTCTCTTATATGTAGCTATTACGGTCCGGAATGCGATCTTGTCTGCCCCGGATACGAAAGGACCTCAGAGGGTGGTGAAGAATACGTCTATGAGTGCTCTAGAAATGGGATCTGCGAATTGACGGGGAATAGCGTGCAGTGCAGATGCTTCTCTTATGCATTTGGAGATGACTGTGCAAATGCCTGCATGGAGTCCTTCTATGATGAAGAGGAGAAGAAGGAGTTGATTTGCTCGGACCACGGTACCTGCGCTCTTTCGGACGCGAACGAGGCGCAATGCACGTGTGAGCCCGGCTACCATGGAGTCGGTTGCTCCGAATCCTGTCCTGGTTTGAGCACTGTGGATGGAACTGTGGTGGAGTGCTCGAGCCACGGATCCTGCGTGAACTCCAGCGAGAACCCCGACGAAGAGCTGTTCATGTGTCAATGCTCCGACGGCTTCTTCGGCGAGGCGTGCGACCGAAGCTGTCCCGGCCAGGTCGAGGTGGAGGGCGTGAAGATGGGCTGCAACGGCCACGGCGACTGCGAAGAGGGCAAGTGCGTCTGCCACCTCGGGTACTACGGCGAGGAGTGCGAGAGCCACTGTCCGGGCCTGCTGGTGGACATGGACGGCGTGCTGCACGAGTGCAACGGCCACGGCGACTGCGACGCCAACACCCTGCAGTGCGTCTGCAGCAGCGATCTGTACAAGGGCGACAGCTGTGCGTGAGGCGGCGGTGCCTGAGGCGTAGGCGACTGCGACGCCAACACGTGCAGCGGCCACGGCAAGTGCAACGAGTTCAAGGAGTGCGAGTGCGAGTCGCCGTAGGCGCGGCGGACGCGCGTGAGGCGTAGCTTCTCGGGCGAGTTCTGCTCGGTGAAGTGCGACAAGGACAAGGACTGCAGCTCGCAGGGCGTCTGCACGGAGTGGCGGCGGGCGTGAGGCGTGAGGCGTAGTCAGGGCACCTGCACCTGTATGTACGGATTCTACGGCAGCGACTGCAGCAAGAAGTGCGAGGACAAGGCCAACTGCCACGCGCACGGCACCTGCGTCGAGGACGGTGAGTGCTGGCAGGCGGAGTGACGGCTAGGCAAGTGTCTCTGCGATGAGGGTTGGGTGGGCGACACCTGCAACAAGGAGGACACGTCGATGTCGAAGAAGGCCGCGCAGCTGCTTGTCTCGCTGGCGTGTCTCCTGCTCCTCATCCTCCAACTCTATCTCTGGAACCGCCAGAAGGTGGCTGCTTGCTCCCTCTCTCACCCGTAGAAGACGCCTCGCTTCGCCGAGAAGCTGTTCGCTCGCCTCGCCGCCTCAATCGTAGCGCCCCCACCAAGGCCATCGCCCCGCGGGAAGTCGCCTCACGGGAAGTGGAGATGAAGCCCGTTGTGTCCTCTGCGCCTGCCGCGCCCGTGTCGATCGTGGGCGGGTGGACGTGCTCGGCGTGCACGATGGTGAACGAGGCGACGGCCAGCAAGTGCAGCTTCTGCGACACGCCGCGCAGCAAGCAGACCGTGACGAAGGTGGGCGAGGGGGTAGTGGCTGACAAATAGCCGAGACGCGTGCGACGAGGCGACGCCAAGAACAAGGGGAAGGAGCCAGTGAAGATGGAGCCAGTGAAAACAGACACGGTGAAGGAAATGGAGACGGCGAAGGAAACAGAGCCTGTGAAGGAGTCGCTGCTGGATCCGGAGGAGCACTCGGGAGAGAGGGACGTGTTCTCGGACGAGCACGTGCGGATCAGCCTGGCGATGAAGAAGATGGGAGAGAAGAAGGTGAACATCCTGCTGCGCTACTACGCGCTGGAGGACCCGCTGGAGGAGTTAGGGTTCGCGGTGCGGGGATGGAGGCGGGGTGATGAGTAGATCTCTGCGCCGAAGTACATCAAGCAGGAGTGCAACGCCATCTCCACGACCAGCATCGACAAGGACAAGTGTGCGTTCCAGCAGCTGATCGTAAGCGTGCGAGCTTGGTGTGATGCGTAGTACTCGTTGACGGAAGATAAGCCGCTGAAGATGAAGGTGGAGGGATCGTACAAATGGAAGGGCGAGACTGTTTCTGTCACGACCGGAGGTTTGAAGTTAGAGTAACTATACATTCTGCTGTTTTCTACGGACACATCGATTGTGCCTTTTGATGTTTGTCGTCGTACTGGAACCGTCCAACATGGGGGAATCTTCAGCATCAATTCTATCACCGCCATAACCCAATCCACAGTGCTCTTGCGAAACCACTCCTTCCAGTTGCTCCCATTCCCATCAGTCAGGGAACCGCAGGCGAGAGAGAGATATGGAGTCAGCGCAGTTGCGCGTCGAAAAGGAGAACCGTGGAACCCGGAGGACGATTATCATCCCGAATTCGTCCACTCGGCGTTCTTTTCAAAGAAAGTGGTTTCTGAACTATGCTCTCCCGATTTAGCAGTGTGATTGCAAGAGCCCCTGCTGTACTCTCTCTGTCTTGTCGCGCTTTGCCGAATGGCATTCATCACAGTGGAAAGCGGCTATTTGGCATAATCCTCAGTGTCGTTCAGCTCCGCCGCTGCTGACAGCAATGACCAGAGCTTCAACGAAAGACTGATCAACAAGAACATGGATTTGCGCGACGTTATCTATCTGGATTCTGGCGTACTTCCCTTCACCGCGCTTTTCATTGCATAGGCGACCACCCGTATGGATCCCAGAGTTCTCCAGACCATGCTTCCCTATTTCACGGAGGACTACGGCAATCCTCACTCCAGAACCCACCTGTACGGCTGGAGCGCGGCTACGGCTGTCGAGAAGGCGCGCGGCCAAGTCGCGTCCCTCATCGGCGCTTCGCCCAAGGAGATCGTGTTCACTTCCGGTAATCGTCGCCTTACTGTCTCATTTGCAGGTGCTACGGAGTGCAACAACACGGCGATCAAGGGTGTGGCCCAGTTTTACAAAGATAAGAAGAACCACGTTATTACTACACAAACTGTGCTACTCGTATATTTCTGTAATTCCTAGGAGCACAAGTGCGTGCTGGACAGCTGCCGTTGGCTGTCGGAGCGGGGATTCAAGATCACATACCTCCCCGTGCAGAAAAACGGCCTGGTGGACCTGAACGTTCTGGAGAGCGCCATCACCGACAAGACCTGCCTCGTGTCCGTGATGGGCGTCAACAACGAGATCGGCGTCGTCCAGCCGCTCAAGGAGATCGGCGCCATCTGCAGAAAGCATGGTGTCTTCTTCCATGCCGACTGCGCGCAGATGTTCGGCAAGGTAGCGCATCTCGCGCATCTCCACCGTAGCTGCCCCTGAACGTCAACGAGATGAACATCGACCTCATGTCCATCTCCGGCCACAAGTGCTACGGCCCCAAGGGCGTGGGCGCTCTCTACATCCGCCGCAAGCCGCGCGTACGTCTGGAGCCGCTCATGTCGGGCGGCGGCCAGGAGCGTGGCTACCGCTCGGGCACGCTGCCCACGCCGCTGGTGGTGGTGAGGGCTGTGACGTGCGTCGAGCGTAGGGTCTGGGCCGCGCGGCGGAGATCTGCCAGCAGGAGATGGCGGAGGACTACACGCGCATCAAGAAGATGGCGGACAAGTTCATCGACCGCATTATGACGGAGCTGCCCGACGTGACGCTGAACGGCGACCGCGAGCACCGCTGGCCCGGCAACATCAACCTGTCCTTCTCGTGCGTGGAGGGCGAGTCGCTGATCATGGCTATGCCCAACGTGGCGGTCAGCACGGGCTCGGCCTGCACCAGCGCCTCGCTGGAGCCGTCCTATGTGATGCGCGCGCTGCACGTGCCCGACGAGCTGGCGCACACCTCCATCCGCTTCGGCCTGTCGCGCTTCACCACGGAGTGGGAGATGGACAAGGTGGCGGACATCATCATTCGCGAGGTGCGCCGTCTGCGCGACATCTCGCCGCTGTGGGAGATGAAGCAGCAGGGCATCGACCTGAGCGCCATCAAGTGGAGCACCCATTAAGACGCTGTTTGTTTTCACTAGCTCGTAATCCAATCTCGATTGTGTGTCACGGAAGTGATAGGCACCGTTTTCAACCCAGAAGCCAGACAGTACATCGCACCCTTCTCGGCAAGAATGTGGAATCCAGCCCGATTCAAACAAACACCCCAATGAACAAACCACTAGCTTAAAACGCCACGGAGTACCCCG
>ERZ827156.2460-NODE-2460-length-18967-cov-3.769141_pt1 | contig 18967 bp, 15 predicted proteins | sample MGYA00519919_ERZ827156 | MGnify/ENA primary metagenome ERZ827156 (study PRJEB31778, sample SAMEA3449269) | human gut metagenome | biome: human gut; feature: human-associated habitat; material: faeces | place: United Kingdom | collected 2010/2012 ...
GGGATATCGCGGAAGTGATAGTAAAAGGAGTTGCGGTTGATGCCGCAGTCCTCCACAATGTCCCGCACGCTGATCTTGTTCAGGGGCTGCTGGTTCAGCAGCTTCAAAAACGAGGCCTTGATCGCCTGCTTCGTAAAGTTCGCCATAGCGTCCTCCGTTCTGGTAATATCTGGAGTATAACACAGGTTCTCCCGATGTGCAACCTCAGATATCGGCAAAAAAGGCAGGCCGTCCGGCCTGCCTTTTCATCACAATTACTCCTTCGCTGCGGCGTTGGCGTTTTCCACGAGGGTGTCGGTTTCCAGCACCACGTCGCCGCCGTTGCCCACCCGCTGGAGCATGTTCCACCACTCAGTACGGGCGGTGGCCCAGCCGGGCGTCAGCGCGTCATAGCCGGACAGGAAGTCCGTCAGCTTGGCGTATTCCGTCATCACGTCGCTGCCCGCCCAGATGTTCCGCAGGTCGGCGCCGTCCACCGTGTCGCGGAAGAGTCCCAGCACGCCCTCTTTCACGCCGTACACGAGCCCGTTGCGGCCGGCGGAGCGGTTGGCGGCGAAGTCGTCGCTCAGCGTCATCAAGCACAGCCCGTCGCCGATGGAGCTCGCGATGCGGCCCACCGAGTTCAGCATCCCGTACGACGCGTTCTGCAGCAGCGACAGCGCGCCGCGCCCGACGCCCGTCACGAAGCCCTCGCCGCCGCTGCCCAGCCCGCGGAAGGGCTCCAGGAAGAAGTCGCGCATGCCCGACCCGACGCTCTGCAGCAGGCCCACGGGGTTGCCCAGCACCGAGATGGAGCCCACCACGCGGTACAGCTGCAGCAGCGCCTGCTTCGCGTAGTGCACCGAGAGTGCGCGGCCCAGCGCCGGGCGGCTCAGCAGCAGGTTGCGCGCGGCGAAGCGGTCCAGCGTCAGCTGCGCGTTGTCCACCGTGCCGAGGAAGCCGCCCAGCGAGTCCAGCAGCGCCATGCGGGCGTTGATGTGCGTGGTGACGGAGATCAGCACGGGACTCACGCTCACCGCCTGCAGGAACACCGCCGAGGCACCCTGCGTCGACGGCAGTGTCACCGGCCGTCGGAACAGCGCGTGGCGGCGCAGCAGGGCCAGCGAGCGGGCGTCCGGCGCGTCGAACAGCTGCAGCGGCAGCGCGCGGACGAAGCCCGTCACGGCGGCGACGGCGGCGGAGTCCACGGACACCTTCACCTCCTACGGATCAAAGAAAAAGGGTGGCGGCACCTGGCAGCGCACGTCGGCGTACTCCACGAACAGCACGGAGGGGTGGGCGCGCGTCACGACCACCGCCTGCAGGCAGTCCGTCTGCGCGTCGGCGCAGCGCAGCAGCACGGGCATCGCCGTGGCGGCCAGCTGGTTGTCCACCTGCAGCGCGTGCACCTACGCATAATCCCCCTCGATGGCATCCACCCGGCCGCGGAAGCAGCGACGACCCGTCTCGAACACTCCACACTCCCCCACGATTTGGTCCACCGTCACGAGGAGGATCTCCCGCGGCGCGGCGTCGACGACGGAGAGCTGCAGCCCCTTCAGCGCCACGCGCGCGCTCCACGCCATCACCTCCTCCTCCGCCTTCTCCTCGCTCCACGACACGCCCACGCTGATGCACCAGTCGTTTGCGGTGCGTCCTTCTTCTTGTGATTCCATCCCTTCTTGTTGCTGTGCTTTCGTCTCTTCTTCTTGCGGTGCCTTCATCTCTTCTTCTTGCGGTGCCTTCATCTCTTCTTGTTGTTGTTGTGAGCTTGTCTCTTCAGACGGCTGTGACGTCACACACACACTCTCACTCCAGTCCGCGTTGCCGTCGCGCGGCAGGGGCAGGGCGGCTCGCAGCAGCAACACGTCCTCCGCCTCACGCCGCTCGTCGAACAGCTCCACCGTGAACTGCCGCTCGCCCACCGAGCCGCCCCGCGGGAAGAACAGCCGCTGCTCCAGCACCACTCTCTGCAGCGCGCGGCGCGGCGGCGCGATGAACTGCAGGTACTTCTCGCTGAAGTCACGCGAGACGAACCGCGCGAACTCCTCCACGCTGCACGGCGGCTTCGCGCGGTTCACCGAAGCGAGCACGTGGCCCACGCGCAGGCCCGCGTGCTCCGCGAGGGAGTTCTGGTCCACGCGGCACACGCGCAGCACACCGCCCTCCGCCCGCAGCGAGAAGCCGTTCTTCGCCGACCGGCACTTCACCACCACCGACGGGTTCGCCCACAGCGCCTCGTCCGCGTCCACCACGCCGCACGGCGACCGCAGCCGCGTGCGCCCGAGCGTCACCACGGCGTAGGGTGCCTCCAGCGCCACACCGCAGGGGATCGACCGCACCGCGTGCAGCAGCACGCACACGTTCATCCGGCTTTCATCTCCGCTGTCTGTTGCCTCCAATGATGGCTCCAACGATGGCTCCAACGATGTCTTTACTGATGTCTCCATCGGGGTCGTCGGCTCGGAAGCGAAGGGACTCCGCGGCGTGGCGAGGCCGGAGATGACCTTCTTCTGCTCCTCCTCCAGCCGGTCTGCCGCCCGCCGCACCTCCGCCTTCTGCCGCGCCAGACAGGCGATCTCGTACTCCAGACGCGCCGCGTCGCGACTCCGCGCTCTGAACAGCCGCACCCACAGGCGGCACAGCGTTCTCTGCCCGCCCACCTCCGTGCAGGGAACCACCACCTCCTGAATCGCGTCGTTCGGAGCCTCCGCCACCAGCTGCGCCAAATCACACTCGCACTCCGCCTCCCTCGGCGTCTCGCCGCTGAGTCGCACGGAGAAGCAGGCACGGCTCGGCGCACACAGCAGCACTCCGTCCAGCAGGTGGAACTCGCCGCCCGTCGCCGAGAAGGCGTGCCGCTCTCCGCCCACCACCACCTCCACCTCCATCGCCGATTCCGTCGCCGTCTCCAACGAGGATTCCATCACAGTCTCCACCGCCGATTCCGCCGTGCAGCCCTTGGCAAGCGTGTCGAAGCCGTACACCAGGTGCAGCACCAGCGCCGCCTCGCCGTCCGTGGGGGTCGCCAGACTCTCCGCGCACATCGCCGCCTCCTGCCGCTTGGCTGCCTGGACGTCCTCCACCGCGTTGCCCCAGCGGATCAGCCGCGCCTGGCTCGCGCGCCCGCGCTCCGCCTGGAACCGCAGTACGCGCGTGCAGCCCTCCACGGCGACGCACACGCGGATCGTCTCCATCTCCGTGGCCAGCGTCGTCTCGCCCTCCTGCCCGTCCAGGCTCACGCGCAGGCACGGCCGCAGCGACTCGCCGCCCGGCTCCTCGCCTACGCACCGCACACTCACCTCCACCTCCGCCGGCGCCTCCAGCAGCGGCAGCGCCCACGGCTGCGACTCCCACGGCTGCAGCTGCAGCGCGGTGCTCCAGGGCGCGCCGCACTGCCGCACGGTGACGACTGAGGCGGCCGTGGCGTTCTGCACCGCCACGGGGAACAGTGTCGTGGCGCAGGGCTCGACGAAGAGGAATAAGGCGCCCAGCGAGGAGGTGATGGTGGCGCGCAGGGCGTATGACTGCTGCGCCTGCTGCCAGCACGGGGTCGTCACCACCCACGCGGTGGGCGCCTCGAAGGCCGCGGGGAAAAAGGGCAGCACGAACGAGGAGCACTCGGGCGAGAACGCCGAGGACCAGCCCAGCGCAGTTCCCGTCGTGGTTCCCGTCATGGTTCCCGTCGTGGTTCCCGTCGTGGTTCCCGTCGTGGTTCCCGTCGTGGTTCCCGTCACAGCTGAAGGGAGTGCCTGCAGGCGGTGCGGCAGGTCGGCGCGTGGCCAGTGGAAGGGCGTCGCCTCGCCGGGCGACAGCACCAGACTCTCCGGCGTGCCCGCCTGCCGCAGCCGCAGCGGTGCTGCCGTCTGGTTGACGGCGACGAAGGCGGGCGTGATGGTGACGACGCGCGTGCGGGCGAAGGCGCCGGGCGCGCGCGAGATGTGCACGCTGTAGCAAACCTCTCGCCGCCCGTCACTCTCGACCGCCTCGCAGAAGGAAGCCAGGCCCAGCGAGTTGATCGGCACGGGCTTCGACCACACGCTGTCTGCGTTGCCTGCGTTGCCTGCGTTGCCTGCATTGCCTGCATTGCCTGCATTGCTCGCATAGCACGCGTCCTCCAGAGCCAGCTGCAGGCAGGCCTCCTTCGCGCGCGTCTTCACGCTGAACAGCACCGGCGGGCACAGCGGCTCCGACTGCGGGTCGCGCGCCGCGTCGGGCAAGGCGAACTCCAGCGGGCAGGCGGCGGCTCGGTAGCAGTACTCCGGCGCCGCGGCGTCGCGCAGTCTACAGGTGACAGGAGAGAGAAGAGGCCACAGCAGCGCGTCGCCCGTCTTGTTGAGCACCCAGTAGTCGCAGTACAGCTGGATGCGCCAGGCGTTGTGCGGCCGGCAGCTGAAGGTATAGCGCAGCGCCAGCCGCGACCGCGTCGCCTCGTCGACCAGCGTGCAGCTGCCACTCGCGGCGTCGCGTGTGGGCTACGAATGAAGCTTACAGAAAACACAAACAAAGATGGACTGCTCGTAGGCGGAGAACTCGAAGTCGCTGCGCACCACGCGCACGCTCACACGCAGGCCCTCCTCTCTGCGGAACTTCAGCGAGGTCAGCGTCGCCTTCTCGCCCGCCTTCAGCGCGCAGCACGCGAACACGTGGCCCCGCGCGTCGATCACGCGGTACTCCACCGCCTCCGGCACCAGGTTCTCGATCTCCAGCACGGAACTCAGGTACAGCCGGTACAGCGGGACCGTCTGCACGGGCTGCCGCAGCACCGGCACGGCCTCCGTCTCGGCGTGCACCATCACATAGAACGGCTGTTGCTCCAGGCCGATGTTCAACAGCCCGCTGCCGCGGCCCGCGCGGATCAGCTGCATCGGGATCGCTTTCGTCGTCACGCCCTGCACGAACACGCCGCCACTCCGTACCACCTCCAGCGACGCCCACACGCGTTCGTGGGTCGGCACGGCTCCACTGGCTGCCTCGCTGGGGACGAAGCCGCATTGCAGCGGCGCGTCCGTGTTGTTCGTCAGCTCCAGAGGCGCCGAGAGCACCAGCACCTTCCTCCCCTTCTCCACGCACGCCTGCACCACCACGGCGGAATCGCTATGATGTGGTGATGCGCTGGAATCGTCATTGTGTAATGCCACGTTGGAATCGTCGTGATGAAGTGACGCATCAGAATCATCACGCCGCAGCAGCACGGCACACGTTGTCACGGAGTCCACAGGCAGCGTGAAGGGCGCGAAGCCGTCGAGCCGTACCGCCAGCACGCGCTCGCGGACGTGGCGGTAGGGCTGCCCGTAGAACTGCAGCGTCACCGACGGGTGCGCCGGCAGTGCCGTCACCACCAGCTCGCCCGTAGCGGGCAGCTCGCCCGTTTCCGCGGCGCGTGGCGCGAGCTGCGACGGAAGACGAGACACCACGCCCTTGTCCAGCACCGCGCGCCACGCGTCGCGCTCCGCCTCGTTCTCCATGGAGAGCACGACCGTGCGGCCCTTGTGGGCGTCGGCCTCGTTCTCGAAGCAGAGCCGGTCGCCCTCCGCCCACGGCTCGTTGCCGCACAGGAAGCACTTCCCCGCGTCTCGCTGGAAGGGAATGCCCTGGAACACGCGCACCGTCGGCGCCGTCCGGTGCAGCTCCACCCACGCCACTCTCTCCTCTTCCATTCCATCACACCCATCACTCGGTTGCAGGGTCACGCGCGCCAAGCCGCACAGCACCGCCTCGTCCACCGCCTCCCGCGCCAGCCGCGCGCGGTGCTCCTCCACCAGGGCCTGCACGCCCGCGTCGCTCTCCACGCGGAAGCTCCCACGCACGCCCGTGCAGTTGCGCACGCCGACGCAGTCGTTGTCCGCCTTCTCCACCGTCACCTCGTGGAACTGCCGGAAGTGCGCCACGGCCGCCAGCACGCTGCTCAGGCACTCGCTCGTCGCGTTCAGCTCCAGACACTGTTCCGCCCGCACCTCCACGCGCGTGCACGCGTTCGACGACTCCTCCCTCGCTTCCGCTCCCGCGGTTAACCGCTGAATCTACTCCTCATGCCTTACTCCCACGCCCACGATGCGTTCCCGTGGTTCTCGCAGCACGGTGGCGTGGAACGTCCACTCCTCCAGCAGCGGCTCCCACACGGTGCGGCGCGGCACGTAGTAGTCCGCGTCCAGCGTGCACTCCGCCTTGACCACCATCGCGTCGCTGCGCACCTCCGCGTTGGCGAACACCTGCCGCAGCGTGCCCACCACCACGGGCACCTCGCCGTCGGCCGTGTCGTCCACCACCACCACCTTCAGACTCTTCAGACTCGCGTAGCCCGCCACCCTGAAGCCGAACAGCGCTTCTCTCCTCCCGTCCCGCCGCTTCGCGCCACTCTTCTGCTGGACCGGTCGGCGAGAACACCTATCTTCCGCTTTTTCAGCAGCTGAAGCGTCCCCTGGCGGGAGCAGGTTCTGCAGCGCGTCGAGCGCCAGCCGCACGTCCTTCATGCCGAGCCGCGCCACGACGTCCGAGCAGCACAGCGTGCCGCGCACCGTCCGGAAGCCCTCGCACAGGTGCACGTTTGCATTCAGGTCGAATGGCCGCACGAGGTCGTGGTCGCTCGGCGCGGGCAGCTCCAGCACCGCCGGGCTCCCGCGGCAGAGGCGGACGCCCAGCAGGTTGAGCGTGGCGTCGAGGGCGGCGTCGGGCGCCAGCGCCAGAGCCACGTCGACGGTGAAGGAGAGAAGCAGAGCGGGCGACTGCGTGCAGGCGGGGTCGTGCAGGAAGAAGAAGAACGGGTGGTCCACGCGCACGCCCACCGTTAGCTGCAGACCCTTTGTGTTGTCAGTGTTGTCAGTGTTGTCAGCGTTGCCAGCGGATACAGGAACAGTTGACGTGGTAGGACTTCTCGTCTGCAGGAGCAGCTGCGCGGGCCCCGCGCCGCGCCACTCGCGCTGCAGGCGGTGCGTGAGAGACTGCACGTGGTCCGCCGCGCAGAGCAGGAAGGGCGTGGGCAGCACCACGATGGAGCCCACGTACGCCGTTACTGCCAGCGCCGACGCACCATCCGAGCGGTGGGTCAGAGTCAGCAGCACGGAGGCCGCGGGCTTGGCGCCGCCGCCGAGCGAGAGCCAGGTGCGGAAGGCGGGCTGCACGGAAGCGTCCTTGCGGGAGTCGTGGACGGCGAAGTGCGACAGCGAGGCGGCGAGGCGCAGCTCCCGCCCTGCCTGCAGCGACACCTGCAGCCCCTTCACGTCGGCGTAGGCGAACGACAGCTAGGATGAATGCCTCTCTCCACGCCTACGGCCTGCGAGCCCACCTGTCGGTACATCGCCGCGCCGGACACCATGGCGTTGTACCCGCCGTCCGCCAGCAAAAACTCCGCGCAGATCCCGTCGAACGCCACGTCCACGCACACCCGCCGCGGCAGCCGCAGCGCCCGTCGCTCCCGCTTGGCCTGCGGCCCGAATGCGGCTACGCTCCACGGCGCGTCGCAGCAGACGGCACGCTCCCCCAGGTTGCCGCGCACCGTCTGAGCGATGAAGTCCAGCTGCTGCTCGTTGATCGCCACGAAGAGCTTGGAGACAGCGCCGCGCACCGTGCACGTGTCGCCCAGCACCGCCGTCACCTCGCCGCTGGCGTTGCCCACAAGGTACTGCCGCGCCTGGGAGTGCGCGGGCGTGGTGAACACGCAGAGGTTGGAGAGGTGGAAGTGAACGCGTTTGAGGCCCTCCTTTACCGTTTCCTTCTGCTTCTTCTCTACCTTCTCCTTCTTCTTCTCCTCCTTCTCCTTCTCTGTCTCCTTCTCCTTCTCTTCCTTCTTCTCTTCAGCAGCCTCGTTCCACACGTCAATCTGGCCCAGCTCGAAGGTGGCGGCTGCCTCCTCCTCGCTCGACTGGGGCACCACGATGCGGAAGTTCGTCACGTGCACGTGCAGCTGCGGCAGCTCCAGGAACCCACCGCCCGGTCCCTCCTCCTGCAGCAGCTCCTTGCCGAACTGCAGCGCCGACGAGTACACTTCCTTCATCAGCGAGTTGGATGCCTCGCTGCGCGGCTGCGTCTTCTTCGCGTGCGCCGCCTGTCGCAGAATCGCCACGGCCTCGCGGACAGGCCCGCACAGCACGTAGCCCATCGCCTCCTCCACCACGCGCCAACGGAACACCACCACCGGCGCGCGCACATTCAGCTCCGCCCGCACGCGGTACTGCGGGTACTCGGGCGCCGCTGTGCGCGTGAACACCGTGACGGCGGCGTCAATAAACGGACCCGCGTCGCGGCGGTCGATCGCCAGGACGGAGGCGTAGTGGCCGCGCCCTGCCGACACGTCCTCCACGCGCACGTCCAGCAGGCTGCAGCGGAGGAGGATGTGGCCCGGGAACACAGCCACCGACACCATCGCGCGCTGCACGGAGGCGCAGCAGAGTGGCTGGAGGGTATCGGTCAGCAGCACGGCGGCGACGGAGCGGACGCTCAGCGCCACGGCGAGCTTCTGCCGCTCCCAGTCGAGGACGGGCCGGCGGTAGCGGTGGATCAGCCACTTGATCTGGTTGTGGATGGCCTTCAGCGTGTAGGGACTCACGCGGAACGACAGCGGCGCGGTCCGCGTGGACGTTCTCGTGGAGGCGAAAACGGGGGGGTCGGTGGGGATGAGGAACTGGACGAGGTGGAGGAGCGTGGGCCTGAAGGCGATCGCTACGCGTCAACATACCCTTGCTCACGCACCGCTCAGCGAGCCGAAGCTGACGGAGACCTCCTTGTTGCTGCGCGACGCGGCGTACTGCGCCGAGAGCTCCTTCACCCAGTTGAAGTCCACCGTGATGAGGTGGTCCCCTGACTGGTCACTTGACTGTTCACTTGACTGGTCACTTGACTGATTACTCGACTGCCCCGCCTCGTCCACCGCGGCGGACTGCACCAGGTACTGCGGGCTGCCCGCCCTCGCGCTGCGCAGACAGTCGACGACCGCCAGCTCCTTCAGCGAGGCGTGCAGCGAGAAGTCGAAGGACCGCTTCTCCGCCTCCACGCACAGCGCGCCCAGCACCAGTTCCGCTAACGGCACCTCTGTTTCTTCGGCTCGCTCCTCCAGCAGAAGGACGCGGATGCCCTGGAAGACGGCGCGCAGGGAGAGCAGCCGGTTGTGCTGCAGAACGTACAGCTCGTCCGCCGAGTACGGCACGGCCTCCGCCTTCTCCGCCGCCAAGCCCGTCAGCACCTGGTCCACGAGACGCGACGCCGCCTGCGACACGGCCTGCGACACGGCTCGCGACACCACTTGTGACGATGTCTGTGACACTCCCTGTGAACCCCCCTGCGACGACTGTGACGACTGCGACGACTGCGACGTCTCCAGCACCTTCATCATGCTCTCCGTGAAGCCCTGCAGCCACTGCAGCAGCGCCACGTATTGTCGCTGGCCCAGCCGCACCTGCACCGTCGGCGCCTCCAGTTCCACGCGCGTGGTGGGCAGCTCCAGCTCCGACGGCGCGATGCACCGCCCCACGCGCGCCTCCACGCTGAAATCGCGCAGCAAACTCGCGCCGTCCGCACCCGGCACCTTGTCCTCCGCGTAGCCCGTGACCAGCACCGCCGTCACGTCCCGCAGACTCATCTCCAGCGTGTCGTACGCGTTCGCCGCCGACAGCTGTTGATCCCCGCTCGCCGGCACGCCGTCGCAGTGCACCAGCGCGTCGCCCAGCCGCAGCACCAGCGTCTGGCACTCGCCCCGCGCCGCGTCCGTGGTCTCGGGCAGCACCACGTGCACGGCACCCAGCACCACGCTTACCAGCTGCGTCTTGTGCCGCGCAATCTCCTTGCTGACGTCGAAGCGCCGCTTCTTCTCCCCATGCTGCCGGAACAGTGTGTACTCCTTCTGCTTGAACGCGTACACGTCCAACGAGCCCAGCGCCGGCGCCACGAAGTCCACCACCGCCGCGACGCACGGCACGTTCACCACCACTCCCAGCGGCAGCGTGCTCCCGCGGACCAGCACGTCGCCACTCGCCTCCAGCGCCGGCAGCTGCACCTCCACCTGTAGGAAGGGCGAGCGCTCCGCCGGCAACATGTCCGCCGGCAGCAGGGGCGCCACGGACCCGCGCTGCGCCGCCGGCATGGGGTAGAGCACGCGCCGCCACGACGCGTCGGGCACACGCTCGTCCAGCACCACCACCTCGTTCATGCAGCCCCACACTTGCCGAAACTCCCGCCGCTTCAGGAACTGCGCCTCCAGCCCGCGCGCCTTGCACGCCACAACCTTCGCGTCGCCGCGCTCCAGACACACGCTCAGCTTGCGCAGGTGGAACTTCACCCACACCTGCCGGTCCGTCGGCGCGCCCTCCTCCCATACCGACGGCTCGCCAGCCTCCTCCGCCCCCTCCGCGCCTCCCAGCTCCGTCAGCAGCTCCTGCCGCCGCGCCTCCGACCCGCCCGCCGTCGTCTCGAGCGTCTTGCGCCCCTTGCGCGCGAATAGCGCCTTCTTCTTGCCGCGGCGCTCCTCCTCCTGCTCGTTCAGCGCCACGCGCCGGAACAGCAGAATGTCCTCCAGCGCCAGCTTGTCCTCCAGCTTGCGCAGCCGCGCTAGCGCCGCCGGCAGCTCGCGCCGCTTGTACAGCTCGATGTACTCCTCGCGCTGCCGTTTGAACTGCACGTAGTGCTTCCACCCGCGCTGCCGCCGGTGCCGCTGGTTGTTGTACACCACCGCGCGCACCGCGAACCGCCACCACTCGCGCGCGCTCGCGCAGCCCCCGCACGGCTTGAACTGCCGGTACTTGGCCTGCAGCGTCTGCCGGCTCAGCGAGGTCACGAAGTCCAGGCAGTCGCAGTACTGCCGGTGGTTCACGCGCACCGAGAAGGCGCTCATGTCCGCGTCCACCGCCACCACCGGCAGAGCTGTGTGCAGCTCGGTCCACGCCGCCGCGAAGAACTCCCGGCACAGGAGCTGTGTAGAGGCGTCCAGCGTCGGCGCGTTGCAGGATGCAGAGAAGAGGCGCCATGCGTCTTCCTGGCTGAGAGGGGCATCCCCCATTTTCATAATCGACGAGAACGCACGGCGGAGTGTGCTGGTCAGCTGTGGGTTGGCAGAGCACCACGGCAACGCGTTTGCAGTGGCTTGGAGGGCAGCGGCGGTGGAGGGACGGCGCTGCTCCGCTCTGCGGAGATCGATGTGCAACTGAAGGGAAAGGGACACGGGCTTGAGGAGGAAGTGACGGGGCAGGAAGCACTGCAGGGCCGTGGGCACGGCGTTGTGGAGGAAGGGCACCTCCATGCACTCCTGCACGCGCAGGAAGGACGCGGTGTCCACCTGCGCGTCGACGTCCCAGTCCCAGTACAGACCCAGGTTCTCCAGCCGCACCTTCTTGTCGATCACCTTCACCGTGGCGCCCTCCTTCACGTCCTCGGCGTCGCTCGGAGAGGACAGATGCAGCTTCTCCAGGATCACACCCGCGCAGAAGGAGCGGCCCTTGCACGAGCTGTGGTCCTCGAAGCGCACGTGGATGCGGTCGATGCGCAGCTGGAAGTTGGCGATGATCTTCGCCAGCAGGCGCGTCGTGGCCGACTTGCTCTCCTTTCCGTTGCGCTCTTCCTCGCTTTTCTTCCAGCTCTCTTCGATCGCCTGTGCGGTTACTCACGCCGCGAGAACTCACCTTGAGCTGGGCGCGCTTATTCTCCTTTTCGCGGTTCGCCCGCTTGTGCTCGTCGAAGTGCAGCTCCGCCTTCGGACAGGCGATCACATAGACTTCGTCGATCAGCACCTTCGTGGGTTTCTTCCCCAGATTCTTCCATGGAATCTAGCAAATCACGTCGAAGAAAGGCAACACACTTTCAAGGACAGTTTCCCAACGTATCCCCCTTTCACCTGGATGGGCAGATTCAAAAACTCCAGTGCGTCCACCTTCACTTGCTACGCATAATGCGCACGAGGCACCACTTACCAAGTTCTTGAAATCCACATCTCCCTTCCAGAGAGAGATTTTCAAGTCATTCTTCGACAGACCCTCTAAGTAATCTCCCAAGTACGTCGAGAGCAGGTTACTTACCAGATCTTCGAACATCCGGACGAAAACCAAAAACTGTTTGAAATCGCCCCGAAAAGTGGCAAGTGTGTGTCTCCAACAAACACAACAGTCCTCCCTATTCATGTGCTCACGGATGTACGTCAGGAAGTCCGTGGCGTTCTCGCCCTCCAGCTTCTCGATGATCCCAAAGGCGTTGGCCCCCAGGAAGATGCCCTTGGCGTTCAGCTTCTTCACCCCTACTGCTCATTCTGTTCAAGCTTCGCCACCCGAAACCTCGAGCCGCGAGAGGCTGATCAGATTCGTGTTCTCTCCCCGTAGCCGCTTCAGCTCCGGCAGGTCTATCGTCTCAGTCTTCCCTGCAGGACCCACTCTTCATCACCAGCTCCGCGGGCAAGAAGGTATTGTCAGCGGAATAGAAGCATTGCTCCTTCAGTTTGATCTCCTTCAGCGCAGGCAGGTCTGTTTTCTCACACACGCCCTCATCGCCCACTCTCCAGCACGCCATGCCACACCGTGCGCAGACTGAAGCTGCCCACCTCGATCTCCTTCAGCGCCGCGTTGTCTGCGCCTCACCACCGCCTCCGTCACTCACCCTTCACCTCCAGCTCCTCCACGTACGGGAACGACTCCTCCCCGATGCTCACGCTCGTCAGCCGCGGACACCCTGCTTCTCACCGCCTCCTCCAGCACCCACCGCGGATCACCAGCGCCGAGTACTTCCAGCACGCGTGCAGCCCCGTGCTGATCGTTCGCAGCTTGGGGCAGTCCACCACGCGCATCGCGTTGTGCGCCACCACGCTCTTCTCCATATCGAAGGAAACCAGGTCGCGGTTCAGGTACATCACGTCGTCCTGCATGCAGCACAGCGACTCGTCGCCGATCTCCACGCTCTCCAGCTCCGGCAGCCCGCGCAGCTCCAGCTGCGACAGCATGCACAGACTGAACTTGCCCACGCGGATCTTCTGTAGCGCCGCGCAGCCCGAGAAGTCGATCTCCGACACGCGGTTGTAGCACCCGTTGCCCACCACGAGGCGCCGCAGGTCCGTCACGGCCAGTGTGGTCTCTGCGGAGTTGCTGTGCGCGTTCTGTGTCAGGTACGGCGAGTTCTCGAAGATGACGTTGTACAGCTGGCAGGGTGTGCCGGTCACCAGCGACACGGTGGAGAAGGCGGTGGCCTGCAGCACGATCTGCATGGGCCGGTCGGGCGAGCCGACGCCTAGGGGTCAGCGGGCGGCAAGGCAGGCACGCGACACCTCGGCCGTGCGGAAGTACATCAGGTTCAGATCGGTGCCCATCATCTCCTCCAGGTTCGGCAGGTCTACATCTCAGGTCTTCCCATCACGCACCCTTCATCACCAGCATGTTGGCGTCGCGCGAGAGGCATGCGCCCTGCAGTGCCTCTGTATGCATGTGCAGAAGGACCAGGTTCGGAAGTCCCGATAAAGTGACGTTTTCGGCTTGGTTGAAGGCGCAGTTCGCCAGCATCAGCGTGTTCAGCTTGGCGCAATCTGCAACTTAGAGCAAGCAGCCATGCAAACCGGTGATGGAGAACGAAGGCGTGAATTGGAAGCAGTTAGCGCTGAAGTCCAAATCCTTGATGGCGGGGCAGTCTACGGGTGTGGCGACGGCGTGAGCGTACTGTGGAGGCGGAAGGATTGGTAGGTGATGAAGGAAGCGGCGGCGATGGTGAGCGTGTCGAGGACGGGACAGTCCTCCACGACGAACTGCGCCGCCAGGCTGCCAACCGTCTCTCGGTAGGCCAGAATGATGCGTTCCATCTTCCCGTCGTCCGCGTCCAGGCCGTTCTCCATATCGTCGTCATAGCCGTCGTCGTCATAACCGTCGTCATAACCATCATAATCGTCATAACCATCGTCATAACCATCATAACCATCATCGTCATAACCATCATCGTCATAACCATCGTAACCATCATAACCACCATAACCACCATCCTCATACGCCTCATTCGCATCGTGATAATCGTCAACACCCTCATCCTCCTCAACATCGTGGAACGCCTCCTCATCCCCATTACCGTCCAGCCGCCCATCCCAATCGTCTGCCTCTTCTCCATCAAAGCCCTCCTCACCATCAAAGCCCTCTTCTCCATCAAAGCCCTCCTCTCCATCAAAGCCCTCCTCTCCATCACTATTCTCCAGCCCCTGGGTGAAGCAGAAGCACTTCTCTCCCACGACGATGCGCCGCAGCGCCTTCAGCCCACAGCACTTGAACAGCACGCAGTTGATCAGGCTGAAATCCCCAATCTCCACGCTCTCCAGCCGCGCGCACCCGCTCAGGTCCAGCGCCGTCACCTTGTTGTAGCACCCGCGCCCGATCTTCAGCTCCGTCAGCGTCGCGCTCACCGGTACCTCCGTCAGCGTGCTGTTGCTGCCCTCGTCGTTCGACAGGTACCGACTCGCCGCGCGGATCGCCTGCGCCAGCTCGCGCGCGTTGTCCTCCTCCAGCCACACCACGTTGCGGAACGCGCTCGGCGGCGCGTGGAGGAAGGGCCCCGCCACGTCCTTCACGGTCACGCGCGAGTAGCTGCCGAACACGTTGTTGCCCAGCTGCATCGCGTACAAGTGCGGCAGGCCTATCCTGAATTCGCCCCGATTTCCGTACCGATGAGAGACAGGCAGTTTCCTTTCACGTCGTCCACGTTGCCAGCCAGCGAGTTGTCGCCCACGTTGACGGCGATCAGGCTCGGCAGGTCTACGCCTCAAGCGCCCACACCGCACGCACTCTGCAGCACCACCGTGCCCGCGCACTCGAACGAGCCGTGCATCACCGTCAGGATGCCCAGCGACGGCAAGTCTACGCCTCACACCCCTGCGCCTCGCGCACTCTTGAACTCCACGCTGGAGATGTACGGGAAGTTGTCGTTTCCCACCGTGATCGCCAGCAGCGCGTCGCACCTCTTCACCGAGAACGACGAGTAGAACTGCATCGCGCGAGCGCCGATCAGCAGCGCGCGCAGCCGCGGGCAGTTGGAGACGACGAGCGAGCGGACCTTGGCCGCCTCCACCTCCTCCATCTCCATCTCCGCGTTCTCGTCCTGGATCTCGTCCTCGAAGGCGTAGGACACCAGGTCGCCCAGCGTGATGGTCTCCAGCACGGGGAGGTCCGTGAACTGCAGGCTCGTGGAGCACAGGAAGCAGCGGTTCTTCGCGGAGAAGACGCGGAGGCGCTTGAACAGGGACCAGTCGCACTGCAGCGACGTGAAGGTGCAGCTGTCCTCCAGCTCCACCTCCTCCAGCTCGCTCGTGAGCAGGGAACAGTTGAAGGCGTTCAGGTGCACGCTCAGCTCCGGACGACGCGAATGGATGAAAACGCCCTCCTGCACAAGGCGGTTGTTCCGGTCGAACATTTTCCCGTGTCCCATGAAGAATCCGCTCGCGTGCGTGCCCTCGTAGTAGGGGACTTCGATTCCACCGTGATAGAACGTGCCATACACCACATTCTCCTCCCCAACGCGGAATCCGCAGTACGACAGCACGTTGTCCTTGTCGTACACCTTGCCCCAGCCGCAAATCGTGTTCGTCAGCAGATCCACTTCTCCCTCCCAGCGATCCCCATCCGCGGATATGTCGATCACGCCCTTTCCCGTTTTCACCTTCTGTACCGCTTTTACAACACCACTCACCACCACCAGCTGAGACAGCAGAATGTGAGTGCGGGTATTTGCCATATACACGGTTCCGGTGATTTCGTTATTGTCCCAAGGCACTTGGCACACGATACTCTGATGAACCACGTACACAGAGCCTCCATCGCGTTTCATTGCTTCGTTGATATTGAAATAGAGGTCTCCGCCAATAGGCTTAAAGGAATCCCCGGGCTTGAGTCGAAGGATCTTGGCAACGATCGGATCGATCAATTTCATCACCTTCTCCTTCGGATTGTACTCTCCGTCATGTTGCTGCATCGATTTCCTCTTCCTCGCAGGCATAAAAAGAAAAAGTAACTCCGAAGCGGGGAATCGAACCCCGGTCGTCCGCGTGACAGGCGGAAATACTTAACCACTATACTACTTCGGACCTGTTTTGCAACCCCCGGAAGGCTTGTTGACTCTTCTCATTCCCACTCTCCTTGTGACCCTTCCAGTAACGCGCTGTCTTCACCATAGAGACAAGAAAGGTGAGGGAAAAAGGAGATAACTGGCTTCAGCGAATGACCCTCTCCACCCAAGCAAATCATACTCACAGCACATTCATTCCTAATAGAATCCATCCAGCAGTATTACCTTCTCATCCACACAACCGCGATGACTAATATAGACTTCTCCACAGGCCATATTCCGCCTACCGGAGAGCATACTGGTGAGAAGTTGATCGAACTATGAATCGCCCGGAAAACCGGTATCCCGAGTATTCGAGCTTGGGACGGAGTCTGCCTCGCCTCGGCCCTGTGATTCGTAGATGACGCGATGTCGGTGGATCGACGATCCTCTTTCCAGTCTCGCCAACCCCGCGGACAGGGATACAAGCGAAACCTCAAAAAGCTGTTCATCGGGCACATCCCCAAGTACATAAGTGACATTGAGATCTATGAATTTCTGTCTCAATACGCTCCCATCCGTTCCCTTAACCTTATTCGGGACCAGAAGACGAACGAGCCTAGGGGTTGGTGTAGTTGTGTCTTGTCAACGTTAGGCTGTGCATTTGCGTACGTGGACAATGACGAGATTGCCATGACGCTGATTAGTCAGCTCCATAATCAGGTTCGTCTTGAGGGAGTAGTTTCCTATCTGTATTAGTGACGGGTAGCAAAACCAGCTCCTCAACGTGTCCTATGCACAGAACAGCCGCCAGAATGCGAACGCCTTCCCTAAAACGCCTAGTTCATTCCACCACAAGAGCAACAGCTTTGGGAAGAATCGTATCCCCCTTCCCATCCCTCAGGTAATCCCTTCTTCTCCTCCCTCCCCATAGGTTCCCGGCTATCCCAGCGGCGACTACTACGAGTATTGCCCCCAGCCGCAGTCCAACCCCTTCTACTACCCGATGCTCCCATTCGCAATGCCCCTCCACTCCAACGACGTCGCCGAGAACTGCTCCGAGGCCAAGTCCCAGCCGCTCTGTTCTCCTTCCTCCCCCGCCTCACCCCCAGCCCCCTCCGTTAACGCCGAGGCAGCTCCCACCCTTCCCCTGCCTCTCGCCTGCACACCCGACGCCACTCCCGACCCGATCCACCTCACCGATCCCACCGACCCTGCTGACCCTGCTGACCCTGCCGACCCTGCCGACCCTGCTGATCCTACGGACGCCAAGCCCTCCGCCATAACCGATCTGCCGGCTGCCAACTCCGACGGGCCGCTTCCGACCAACTCCGCGTCGCCCACGCAGTCGTCGCAGAGCGACGTGAACCTGCCGCGCCTGCTGCTGACCCACCAGTCGCCAGACCCCATCGCCACGCACTTCTCCGTGTCGCCGCGCCCGCTGCCTCTCTCCCACGCCGTCTCCACTCCCTTCGACGCCAACAACCCCCACGCCGTCTCCACTCCCTTCGACGCCAACAACCCACGCGCCACCCTCACTGGCACGGCGGAGCAGTACGCCGTGCTGTCCACGCCCGACGAGCCGGCCGCGGAGGGCTACGGGTTCTCCCCGTTTTCTCCACCGCTGCCGTTCATGCACGGCGGAATGCCCGTGAGCAACCCGCCCCGCAGTTACCCGCGGTTTCCCGGTATGAGCATGGCGGGGAATCTGCTGCCCTCCTCCTATGAGATGAGTGGCCCCAACTCCGGCTACAGACCGTATGGCTCTCTCTCGAACGGCGCGGAGCTGGGCTATGGCAGCATAAGTCTGAAGAACCGCGATTATGGGATGGGCGGAGGGTACTCCCTGCGTCCGAAGCGCGGCGAGAATCCAGGCTCTCATAAGGAGGGTATCAACAAACGTGCGGCGTGAGGCATAGGCCCAGAAGGCGCGAACCTGTTCATTTACCACTTGCCGGTGAACATCACAGACTCGGATCTGAAGACGCTGTTCATGCCGTTCGGAGAGGTGATCTCCGCGAAGGTTTTTATCGACAAGCAGACGGGGAAGAGCAAGGGGTTTGGGTTCGTGAGCTACAGTTTTCCTGCGGAGGCGCAGATTGCGATCCAGAAGATGAATGGTTTCAGAATCGACAAGAAGATATTGAAAGTGACCAAGGAGTGCGTGTGTGAGGTGTAGGTACAGCTGAAGACTCCAAGGCGATAGAATTGTGTTTTCCGTGATCCTTTTGATATGTGTGCATTTGGTGTTTGTTACGACATGAGGGTGTGCTGTTTTGAGGTGTCTCCTATCTACTCCTCATTACTCTGTTTCTGCTTCGAAAGTGTTCCTCTGTGATGATATTCGGTAGTTGGATATAATCAGGACTGTGGATGGGTTCAGCAATGTGGATTGACGGTTATCCCCAATCCACCACACGAATAGAACAAAGAGTTGTCGTTGATATACCCAATCATAGAGTCATCACAATCATAACTCAAACTGTGAATAGACGTAGTACTGAAAAGAAGAGGAGAATAACCCTATTCTTTAATTCTGTCAAATCATGTCCTAAGTTATTTGCATGAGTCATCTGATTGGAGGATCTTTGGAGGATCATTTTGAGCTATTATTTCCGTAAATGAAAGGCTTTGTATTCCTATTGCTTATCGTTTCTGCTGGTAATCACTCTCGAAACCCCGTCACGCCTAGCTCTGGCTCAGGAGTGCCCATTCCCGTCCCAAGCGAGCGTTCGCGTTACCAAGCTCAATTCGGTCTCCTCGGAGACGTTCAAGGTAATGAACGCGGCTGGGACCGATGTTGTCACCTATGACACCTCCAAACCTCTTCAGCAGACCGTTTGCCTCCCCATGGGACTGTACACTGTTGAGATGATGCATGGAGGCGGCTCCATCTGGGAGGACGCCTCTGCCGTCACCATCGAGGCGATGGTGGCTGGCGAGTATATCACCATTGCCAGAGGCCGCATGAACTCGACTCCCAAGGACACGTTCACGTTCGCGCTGAACT
>ERZ827156.2461-NODE-2461-length-18966-cov-4.665644_pt1 | contig 18966 bp, 19 predicted proteins | sample MGYA00519919_ERZ827156 | MGnify/ENA primary metagenome ERZ827156 (study PRJEB31778, sample SAMEA3449269) | human gut metagenome | biome: human gut; feature: human-associated habitat; material: faeces | place: United Kingdom | collected 2010/2012 ...
CAGGTGTGAACAAAACCCGATCATACGGGTCGGATGTGGCGAGAGACAAACACGTGCAGTGATCAATGCATGCATACAGCCAATAGCTGGACACGATAGGAATGGGGACACCCCCCAAGCACGCTTCCACACGCCGTCGCTGACCCGGTTTCAAATAGGGACAGATAATGAAGGATGTGTCCGGGTTTAGCTTTTGGGTCTGGAGATGGGAGGCTAACGTCGACTCCAGGGAGGAAAGAAACGGCGCCACAACACCCCCCATTTTTCGAATGGAGCATGCGAGGAAGAACTGCTCTTGTCTGGATGATGAATCAAGATGGACACCAATACTTATCGATGGATGGCAGAAACAGAAAGTCCTTTCCCTGAAAAACGGAGGCATAGCCCGACGAACCCTCGAAGAGACGATCCACTGATGACTCAATGTCCTTCTGCCACTCGATCATATAGTTCATGGTGGAAACAAAAAAGGAAGCCGAGGCTACGAATGACGTTTCACAGAAAACCATACAGGAATCATCGGTGGAAGGCTGCAGGAGGTAATTTGATTCGTCCACAAGACGATTTTCACGCAGACACTCTTCCAACCATGCCTCCTTAACGACACGGATTTGAGGGAAGGAAATCACCTCTGTCGGTAAATCTGTCGAGTGCTCTGCGTCGAACACAATGATGTGAGTGCACTGACTCATCACAGAGGTCAGCACCTGTCCACCGCGATGAATGCACAGGGGAAGATACACTTGGTTCAACGGAATGGAGCAGTTGTGAAAATAGAAAACCAGGCCAGAAAAGATGTGAAAAGGATCTGCGGAGTAACTTCTCTATACGTTACTCGAACCAGCACTGTATGCATACCACTGGCAAGCAATACCGTAGGGACTGTGATATGAATACCCACTTTGGGGTTACGTAGCAACAGAATACACTATCGCTCGTTGTCTTCTGCGCCAACACAAAATCAGAGCTGTTACAAATAACATGAGTTACGTTATCATTGATCGTCGTTTCCTGAAGGGCCATTCCCGTTCTGAGAATCGATATCATTCTCTGGTTATTCTCCTTTAGTCGAGATGCCGTCGATGGAATAATGTAGAATTTCACTCCGGAGAATGGCTCGATCATGGCGGGAAAGATCTTGTGAGCTGGCGAACAAACAATAGAACAGTCAGTGAAAACAATTCAACCACAGATAGCAAAAGCGCAAAAGAAATGGTTCAAGAGAATCATGACACCCCGCTAGATAACTGCGAATACATTGTGGATGAGGATGAAGAGGGCATGCTTTGGATCTCAAACTGAGTGGAACTAGCACTCGGAAAAGATGATCCCTCACTGCTGACTGATTTGGGCCGTTCTATCGTCTGCATACCCATATACCGAATATCCAGATGCGTGGTCCCGTTATCCGTGTCAAGCCATGCTCCTCTTCTACTCCTGGAAGAACTCCCACTCGAAGTCGAACTGGTAAGAAAGGAAACATGGTTATCATTGTACCCATAATAGAAGTTGTTATCCGTGAGATTCGAATCAACAATCACTTCATTCCATTTCTCGTCTTGAACAATGCCGAGAAGTTGATAACCGTAGTACTACCAGAAAGAATGTCTGCGTACCTCCTAACTCCATTTCTCAACGCTTTAAGGAAGGGAGTCAAGATGAGTGCAGTAGTCACATCTGTATTCCTAGCAATCTGCTCAGCACGTGCTATTCGTCAATTTCAACAACAAGTAATACCAAACAGAGCTTTGCAAGACAGCGTCTCTTTCCTTGCATTACAATACCTATACAGCTCCGCATTCAGAGCTATACCATTCTTGCCAATCTCAATGAGATAATACAAGGAGCAATCTTCTTTGTACGGGACTATACTCCGTGAGAACGAAACCATGTTCCCACAGTTTCTACATTGAATAGGGGAATTCATAGGCACACTTCCCAACAAAGGAAAAGTGAGAAAGAGGACTGCAAACTGAGTTCAAAGTGATACGTATGATAATCAAGGATCACTACGCGTGTTGCGCTCTTCCTTCGTTAGAATAGGGTCTTCTAAGCGATCCATGCACTATGTGCCTATTCAAATCACCACCAGAAGCAACTCTGAAAGCAAGAATCACTCTCCGGATTGGAGCATGATCACACCAACTCGTTGCCTCGAATGGGGATGCTACAACAATAGAAATAGCAAGGTGGCAGCGTTGATGAACCATCATCAGCCCAAACACTCCAATTTCATTCACAAATGATTCTACCATTGCATTTCGAATCATGTATACGATTATATCCTTCAATCTCTAAGAGAATGGCTCATAAACACAAATAAGGCCCCCTGGACTGGACTCGCACTATATCCTGTGAAGTACACATAGATACCCCCTCACTCAATCGATCGAAACAATCATCCTCATCATTCACGACTAGAACTGAATTTGAAACAGCATTCTATCCCGTGTACCCTACAAGTGATCCTCGTTTCTCCGCGACTCGATTATGAGGACTCTTCGGTTGTCGAATGCAAACAGTTCAGATGGAATTCGTTTCATCAGGGGGTCGAACATTTCATTTGAGTGTGTATATGGGTTGTGTTTCATCATTAGCAATGACATACGCAGATATGCAGTGCCACTTCATTATAACCTTATACAGACGAATGGGTTGGTACATCTGAGCACGGTAATGGATTAGACACTCTGTCCTCGCTAGTTGCCGGAAATATGTGTACAGGATATGTATATTGAGCATAGTGTCAGAAGTAAGTTGTAATTCTCGCGTGTGAACTAGGTATTCCTGTTCATACTCTTGGCGTGTTCCTTGATGTATGAGAATTACTATACGTTTAGTGTTGGATGTCTTTGCTGCTCCATTTCTTCACTCGGACTCTTCATTGATGCCGAGTGTGATCGAAGGGAGCTTGAAATCATATCCTGCGTTAAACTCGTTCTTCCCTTAACGGGCACTATTACTACAGTTTTCTCGGGGAAGTTGTTCTTCTCTTCCTCATCGCTCTGTTTTGCATCTACCTTGCGTTGAAGGAAAGCGCCATTTTAGCAATACTCTTATTCGTTTCCTCCGTCGGTTGTTCATTTTGCATTGTTGCTGCCATCCTCTTCCTTCACCACTAGATCTACATTACTTTCTTTGTTTCATGCCTCCAATGCCTTATTGATGACCGTCCTCTTCGCAGTCTATAAAGCAACAATGACTGTTTGTTTCATTCGGTCGTTACTCCCAACAAACACACTACACACGCTTCAGCAATGGAAGAGATTCAACATCCCTTTCCGGGTTTCGAGAGGGAGCCAGCTTCGGGGAATCCTTCTTTCCCTTGTCCATTTCGCGGTTCCTGACCATTGAGTACATAAACGTTCCAAATAACACACAGCACGTTCCGATCACCGATCGCAAGGTGATCCGCTCATGAAACACACTCACAGCAATCATCGTCTGCACACACGCCTTCGCTGTACCACTGATGTTGTGGGTGAGGGGAGAAGTGAGCTTGATTTGCAGGATGGTCACGATTCCGATCAAAAACCCGAATACTCCCGCAAGGGTCATGATGCTCCAAAACATCGGCGAGAAGAAGGAGGCAGCGTACTCGAGGATCGTCTTCCGCTCGAAGATGAGAATAAGAGGAAGGAACAGAAGAGAGCTGTTCATGTTATTCTGATGGTCATTCATTCCACATAACTCTACGTAGTAGCACAGCGTCCAGCTGTTGTTCCGAACACGCGGAATCATCTTCTTCGTGAAAATGCTATTCAGGGACACAAACAGGGAGGAACACACGCCAAAAAGGGTACCCATGAGGGAAAAGTCCATTTCTCCCTCACTTCCGATGTAGAACCCGAAGATGACGATGCTGCAGCAGACGAGGACAGGAACGGACGTATAGATGTGCAACAGGAGATAGGACAACAAAACATTGAACACGATCGTTAGAGAACGCGCCACGAGGTAAAAGGACACCTTCACGTACTTCAAGCACAAGTTGTTGAAAGTGATCATGGAGACGAAGATCAATGACAACGGCATAATGGAGAGCGCCGTCCGCCCATCATAGTGCTGCTCCGGAAACTGGCGCAGATAGGATGCTTCATATGACGTTTACCAACAACTGATACACTCACTTGTGTACTTTCCAATCTTTCCTAGGGCCCAGCAGATGAACGCGGTAACTACGCACTGATACCTTTTGCTGACTCAAAGAATGAAATATACACCATGTTATAAAGAAGGGTGCAGGAATACTCGTGGATCGCGAGAGTAAGTACTTGTTCATGAACACCATGGAGATTGACACCACGAAATAGGACACTATCACCAGCGCAATTCGTGCCTTCTCTCCCATATCTGCAGTGATGAAATGCTCTCAGCGGGAGGATTGGTTTGGCAGAAATGCTCTGTGCGGGAGTTTGTTTGTCATGAAGCGCTACGATTTGAGTCACAGACGACGGAGAAGGCGGAGGAATCCTCTTATCGCTGCTTGTGTTCTTCTCTCCATCCTCGTCTTTATCATCACAAATTCATTCTTTCTCTTTTCCTTTGTCAAAAAGCTAGTTGTTGGTGCTCTGTGTTACGCAATCATGTGTAGGGTTCCCTAAAGCCTGCTTCTTCCGCTGTGGATTCACAAGACAATGCTTACAAGAGCAAGTACGTTCCAGATGTGCATATCACGGTTCCCCAAGTGAACTTGCGGGCATCGATGCGTCCCCCCAATCCGGAATTACGTCCTCTCTTGGAACGCATCGCAGTAGATAGCAACGTGATGATATCCGTGTTCGACTACGCCTTCTTGCCTCAATTCTACAGCTTCTATTACGGAAGCATCCTCCCCCTTCACATCACCAATTTCGTCGCGTTTGCACTCGATAAGAAGACGTACGCTGTACTACTTCCCTCCATTCGTTCCTTATCCCGTAGACGCTCCAGGAGTGGCGTGTCCCCAGCATTCTACTGGAGTTGGATACGGTGGACAGCACTTCCAAGTCGTCTGACTTCGGATCGTCCGATTTCGTAAACAAGGCCAACATGAAGACACTGGCGGTTCTACACATCCTTCAGAGTGGGTACAACCCGCTGTTGAGTGATGTGGACATTCAACTCTTCAAGAACCCATTCCCATTCTTCACGTGCTCCGAGTGTGATCTTCACATCCAGCGGGAAGAAGGTGCTGAGAGTGCTCGTGAGAAGAACAGTGGATTCATGTAAGGATTACGCGCTTTGCGTTCCATCTAGATTCGTCCGCAATTCGCCCTTATCTCTTTCCCTGTTCCAGCGAGCGTGGCAACTCTACCAGGAACATCGCGATATGCGACACCAGGTGGCAATTAGCACCGCGATTGATGAATTCCTCCTCCGAGGGTTGAAAATGTACCTGATGTCCATTCGCGAGTTCGCTCCGGGCTGGATGTTTTTCGAGGAGATGCATTTCGTTACACGGGATGATCTGCCCTGTGATGATTGCGTGATGTTCCACAACAACTGGGTGATGACCGCCAGTGCGAAGGTGTATCGTATGAAGGAATTGGGACTGTACCGCACGTACAGTGATTACTATACGAGCCAAGAATCACTGTACATCACATATGACCCTCTTCCTGAAAGCGCAACCATTGGTGACTCCTTCCCTCCGATTTGACGTCTAGAGGAGGAGAAGCAAGCCCTTTCCACGATGTTGATGATGGCTGTGGCATTGAATCGCATTCTCATTCTTCCTCCCTTCCGATGCCACACCGCGGATCTGAGGGTCTCTCGAGAGTTGCAGTTCGACGGAATCACGCGCCACCCGAGGAATCGGTGCACACTCAACACCTTCTGGTGCATTCGCGATTTTGACAAGTTCTTCAGGAAGTGGTACCGCGAGAGCATATCCTTACACTGCTGTACAGCCCATTCTTAACGGCACTCTTTTCCGCTGAATGACGCACTTCCGGAGAATCTTCGTCGCGAGCTTCAGAACCCCTCTGAAGTCGTTCTAAGAGGGATTCGCCAGTCCGACGTGCTTTCCTTTAAGCGAGTCCAGTTCCTGTTCAAGGAATACGAGGGGATTCGGTTGGTGAAACTGCCGCATGTGGCATTCCGCGTGAAGGCGCCGGAGTGGGCGAGCATGCTGGAGGAGGGATTCAAGAAGGCGAACTATCGCCAGCTGGAGTGCATTTAACGGCGCTTTGTTCAACAAACGCAAATACACGCTCGTTCCGTCCGGAACGAGGGAATTGTCATCTATAGCAACAGGCGGGGCCAGGTTCATCTGCCGAATGTCCGAAAAGGGCAGAGTGTTCATCATCTGGAAATTCGTGTAATCTACGCTCGCATTCCATCTCCGCCTCTACTCGTTCCCGTTGGCATCGGCATCGCTGGGACGGGAGAGGCTATGGGGTCTGTCGGGACGGTGGGGTGAATCACGATCCACGAGCACCCGTTCTGGCTGCTCTCCATAATGCGGCTCTGGAACACGATTCCCTCCATTCCATCCAGAATACTCGTCTATGGGTCACACCTCACTTGGAGGGAAAACATATCCCGACTGAAGCAACGGCATATCCTTGTAGTACCCCGTGTCCAACGCATTGAAGAACACACGGTACATGTTCATCAGCGCATCGACGAAGTTCTACTCCTCACCTGCTCCCTCCATCTCCACCTCCTGACAACCCTGCGGCAGCCGTCCGCCCTGCACGCGCACGTGGTCAATAATCGGCGGGGATTCGGGAGTCAGGATCATCCTGTTCATATTCACGCGCTGGTACACCAGCTCTCCGGGCTTCTCCAGCTCCCATCGAATGCCTCCCATCAACCCGTCGATTTCCACCGTCAAATCGTTTTCGTGCAAAAGCGACACTTTGGAAACGCTGAGCTGGCAATAGCAGCCCTCCTTCATGTGGACGAGCACCCCAGCAATGTCCTCCGAGGGGTGGGAGTCTATGGATTTGCTCAAACACGCGGACACGCGTGAGGGATTCATGTTTGTCACAAAACGGAGGATTTGGTAGCTCTGCAAACCCAGGTCCGAAAAAGAGAGTGAATTCGTGTTGGCGTGGGCGCCCATCTGCCAGTTGGGCGTGTCCAAAATACCCTTGTTTTGGAGGAAGGAGATGCGAACGCTGCACACCTCGCCGATGGCGTTGTTCACGATCAAATCACGTGCCTATGAAGTTATTCGTTTTGTTTGGGTTTACATAACGCAGCATGCTGAAAAAGCAATAGGGGTAGCTCACTGCAAACAGCAGGTGCTTCTCCAAGGCGAGTTGGTTCAACTTGCTCGCCTCTTCTTCCGTTAGACACATTGGTGATTCACACATCACATGAAACCCGCTCTAGTGGAAAGCAATGTTCGACACGAATACGGTGAGTGCTTGGTACGCAATCTTGTAGTGGGTGGAAGTGGGCGTGGCAATGATGACGAAATCCATGCGATCTGCTTCTGGCAACTCCATTTCGTGTTGGAACATTTGCTCGTAACTACAATTCATTCTCAGTATGGTTTCATCACTCCTTATACACGCGGTTTCGATGCAAGCCGTATTGGGCTCCCGCCGCTTTGGACTTGGACGGATCGGAAGAGAAGCAGCCGCACACCAATCTCGCCCTCCGTGACAGTGTAATGGCATTCAAATGAAGAGCCCCAATGGAAGAACCATTTCCGCCACCTACGATGCCTGCCTTGTAATAGATCCGCGGAGAAGTCTACAGATCATAACCATTGACAAAAAACGACAGTATCAGCAGGAGTGCCACGACCGTATGGTTTATCTGCGCTTCCATCACGCGAGACATCGTACCGTACAGACGACAAGTCAATCTGAGGAGCTACTCCCTTGTACACTGCCTACTCTTGAGAGCAGCTATGATGAACGACCTCTCTGTACTTCGGGCACTCCTTTAGATGTTCCTTCATGCGGTTTGCATGCGCGGTGAATTGGTGACCACAATGAATACAGCGAACGCGGTTGCTCTTGAACGACCCCGATTTGTCTACCTCCTCGAAAGCGCTCCAAATCGCTGTCTTCTTCCTGCCCATCGAATCCTCCGAATAGTTTATGTCATGACAAGTATCTTGGAGGCTCCTTGATAATCAAGGATGATGACTGAGCACTGAACTGTTTTGGACTCTTTCTTTGTTTGATAGGAGAAAACCCCATATCCTCTGCAACAAACACTGCAATACTCCAAAAACGCATCTTCACTCTCTTCTTCGTCCTCCTCCTCCACAATCTCCTTCGTCGCTTCCTTCTTCCCCTTCTTTCCCTTTGTCACCCTCTTGAACATGCTACTATCGTCGGCAAACACGTTCACACCACCGTGCGTCTGGCTATTATACGCCCGCGTAAATGCGCTCTTCACCTTCGCCGGCAGCAAATCGAACCTTGATTTGGCATCTCCCACCTTCACTCCATTCAGCACCTCCACCAAATCACTTCGGCTCACACAGTAGGAATCCATTCTCTCGATCGTTCCCTTCACGTCGTTTTGACTCAGCGGCTGCAACAAGTAGCGATTCAGCATGTCGAAATAGTCCATCGCGATCGCACTCTTGTTGCCCGTCACCTGCGATGCAAGGTGATTCTGTAACTCCGACAACAGACGCGAGTTCTTCCGGATCGTAGAGTACTTCCCCAACTGCCTACGCATCACCCCTTCGCGAAACGCCCACATCGGAAACCGCGGGAACACATACCTTCCGGCGGCTTTGCTGGAGGCCCGAACCGTTGCCACGGCCATCGACGGAAGAAGCGACCAATTCTATCCATCACGTCCACTCCAGAAATCGACGTTGTTTTTGACCATGGTTTCATGGATTCGTTCCATATCGCAGAGCGCGTCCGCCGCGTCGGCCATTTGCTCTATGGCTGTGATGGGATTTCCGTTGCTTTTGATAGAATCGAGATAGTTTTGTTGGACGAAAAGAGGCGTCATTTCGTAATCGGTGAAGAAGGCGTCATAGCGCCGTTGGAGGGAATTGTTCTGTGGCGCGAAGAGGAGTTTCGTCGCCTCGAAGGCAGTAGCACTCAGCATCTCGTCTTTGGAAAAGGATTTGAGGATGGATGAAAGATCGGATTGGGTGTGTTGGCAGGAGGCAACAATCTGGAGCTGGTTCAGAACTTGTCGGAAATCTGAGCCGGTGGATTCCACCAACTCCTTCAGCACAGCGGGAGAAAGCGACAAACCCTCGTTCTGGCAAATGAATTGCACGCGATTCAACATGTCATTTCTATTCTTCAACGCTCCCACCCAAACAAACAGAGAGGGTTTGGTGAATTGAAGATCATAACAATTCGACGCCAGCGTTCGCACCTTCGGACTGTCGCGATCATTACAAATACAAATGATGGGCGTTTTCGTGGTCTTGATCACCTTGATCAACTCTTGAATGCCGCCGCGATCGCCACTGCTCATTCCGTCCACCTCGTCCATCACAATCACCTTCTTCTTCTTCCTCCTCTCAAAACTCAAACTCCTATGCCTCATCTCCTCCTCCGATTCCGACGTGTTCCCCACACTGTCCTGCAGATGCTCTCGCACCGCCACCATGTTTCGCTTGTCGCTCGCGTTCATCTCGATCACCTCATATCCCGCGTGACGACATACCAACGTGGCGGAAGTGGTCTTCCCAATGCCCGGAGGCCCGCTCAGCAGAGCAGCGCGCGCCTTCGGGTTCTGTTTGGTCCATTCCACATCCAAGGTCTCTATCGATGAGATGCCGGAAATAGGGGGAACTTTTGATGTGCACGGCGTCCCACCGTTCCAACCACTGCACCAAATTCTCGATGGTTTTTGTGTTGCCGATAATACTCCCGATTTCTTGCGGTGCGTACTTCGTTGTCAACAACCTGTTGGTTATTTCAGTAGTGAGGCGTTACGTTTCCTTCTTCAGTTCCGCGGAAATCTCTCGATGCTGAGGAGGTACTCTTTCCACCTTCTCCTCCACCTCCATCGCCGTGTTCGCCTGAGGGTCCGAATCCCGAATCATTTTCAACAACGCATCTTCGTCAATAATCCGAACGTTTTTCTCCACCGCCTTCTTGTATTTGCTTCCCTCCTGAATCGGCCGGCCGTCCTCCATCTCAAAGCCCGCCACCAAATACGTCGTCTTCCCGCTAACCGCGGTTTTCTCCACTCTATTCATCAAAGGCTCCATCGTCGTCCACCCGCCGTGGTTCTGAATCAGATTGCTCATTTCATCGCGCGTCAGACTCTCGTTCAAACCCGTGAGAACGAATACCATCCCGCTCAGACAGTCCGGTTTGCCGCGGGGAATCAGCTTGCTGCCGTGCTTTGGAGGCTCGCGATCGGATGCCATCCATCGCGGTCGGTAGGAGCCTGAAACCGCCACCTTGGCTTTGGGTTTGTCCTCTTCCTCCACCTTCACCCGCTTTGCCTTTGGCTTGGTTTCCACCTCCACCTTGATCGCACTCGGCTTCGTCTCCTCCACCTTCGCCTTCTTCGCTCTAGGCTTCTTCGCTGGCTTTTCCACCTTCTCCTCCTTGACAAAGGCATCATCGCTGTCCGAAGAAATTACAATCACTCGCTTCTTTGACTGCTTCGTCTCGCTCTTTCTCTCCGGTTTTGGAGACGGAAGAGCCTCTTTCGCAGATGACACCGGCTTTTCCTTCGATTTTGCCTCAGCAGGACTCTTCTTCTTCTCCTGCGGTTGCTCCTTTACGGATGGAGGTTCCTCGGTCGATTTCTTCTGCGGCTTCTTTCCTCCCTATAAGTCATGCACCGATTTGCATAATTACAAAAAAGCTTCGGATATCCATAAGTGGAAGCCCTACGAATGGAGATTTGTGGAGATGACCATCATGCAAAACGACGTCATTTGCTCCTTTCGAGTATCAGTCATTCACAGAGCCAGTTGAAATAGATAGATGGTGAAGGAAACAGAAGACGCATCACAATCCCGTTCATTTCCGTATTGCAATCCTGTATATGCCGAACTCCATCGAGGAGGTGCGTTTGACAGCAGATGATGCGATTATCAGCAAGATGTAACGGTGCTGTTCCATTCTCACAAGTTAGGTCTTGTGTTGAGCTAGGCTACTACAAGGACGACTATATTCACAATTTCATACACAGAAGGGCAAAGCGTTCGCCCCTTATCAACCGAGGTATTGGTTTGACATCGATTGAAGAGTAGGCTATTATTCTCGTGTTGCCGCCATCGATTTGGTGGTCAACCGCTTCATTTCGCACTACGATGGGAATTGCCAGATTATCAGCTTGGGCGGAGGCTATGACACACTGTTCTTCCGTCTGCATGTTTGCACATATCGTCTTTGTAACTTGTAGGCGATGCAATCTCGACCCGCGTTGTTTGTGGATCTGGATTTACCGGAGACGTGTAGAACAAAGGCAATGATCATCCGAAATAAACCCGAGCTGGCTCGAGTCGTCTTTGGCAATAGTCACGTGGATCCCTCCGACTCAACCCCTTTCATCGAGACAAAGGAGTACATTCTGCACCCGATGAATTTGACTGACACACAAGCCATGAAGCTGTTCCTATCAAGTGGCAAGATGGATCTTTCTCTTCCTACTCTCTTCCTCTCAGAATGCGTTTTGATTTACATTGCTCCAGAAAAGGTGAACCCCACATTGCAGCTACTGCAGCAATCCTTTCCCAACAGCTGCATTGTCGTGTATGAGCAGATTCGCCCCTCCGATCCTTTTGGGCAGATGATGATTCGCAATCTTCACGTAATACTGAATACTCTAGTTCACATTGCAGGAGCGTGGGTGCGATCTGCTGAGTATGGAAGCGTATCCTGAGTTGGAGGACCAAAAGAAGCGGTATCGCGAGTTGGGGTTCACAAGCGTGTTTTGCAGAGACATGTATGATGTCTACTCGAAGATGTTGGATGGAAATGATGTCAAGCGAATCTCGAGGATCGAGTGGTTTGACGAGTTCGAAGAGTGGCACCTCATTCAAGCGCACTACTGTCTGCTCGTTGCTGCCCAGGGATCGTTCGATTCTTGGTTTTCCGAACTGACGAAGAACGCTTCGTTTTCTGTTTCTTTTAAATCATTTTGTGGAACCTGCAGTCATGCGTGAAACAAACTGTAGTAACTCTCACACGAAACAAACAACTCATGAAACAAACACACTACAGCTGTCCACAGTTCACAATCACCACATCCACCTCGGGCTTGTCGTTGTGGCCTGTCTTCGTCTTCTCGATCTTGTGGACAATGTCCATTCCCTTCACCACCTTGCCAAACACCACGTGTTTGCCGTCCAAGTGCGGGCACGGCACCGTGGTAATAAAGAACTGTGAGCCGTTCGTGTTCGGACCCGCATTCGCCATGCTCAGCATTCCCTCTTCCGAGTGCTTCAGCGCGAACGTCTCGTCCGCAAACTTCTCGCCGTAAATCGAGCAGCCGCCCGTTCCGTTGAACTTCGTGAAATCGCCGCCCTGAATCATGAAGTTGTCAATCACGCGGTGGAAGATCGAGTTCTTGTAGCTCAGAGCCACGCCGTCCGCATTGGTGCCCTTCTCGCCCGTGCACAGACATCTGAAGTTCTCGCAGGTCTTCGGAGCCTATTCCTTACTCTCTGAATCAGAGACAACGATGTGAGAATACAGACGCATCTCCACACGACCCAAATCCTCATCGCCCTGCTTCAGGTCAAAGTACACCGTAGGGTCGTCCTCCTTGAACGCGGTGTCCACAACGCCCGGCTTCTCATCGTACAAGCCTCCCTTGGTGAAGAACGAGTGAAGCGACTTCTTGGCTTTGTTATCATGGATCACGATTAACTTCTCGACGCGCGCCAGTTCGATTTTCGCCGCCTTGTTCTCAGGATCCACTTTCAGCACCGCCTCCAAATCTTCCTTCGCCTCGTTGATCAGTCCGAAGCCCGATCGGCCCAGCGCACGGCGATACAGCGCCTTCACATTCTTCGGCTCCACCTTCAGCACTGCGTCGCACTACGCCTCAATCTTCTCACATATATGCACCTCCGCGATGGCGGAAGAGTAGTTCTTCAGCTTCAGGTAGCAAATGGCCTTGTTGGTCCGCAGGGCCTGGAGGAGCTCGCTCGCGTCCTTGTTCTCCTCGGGAGAGGGCGTGAAACCCGGCTCGTCGTCGTCGATCGCGCCGTTGTTGGCGAACTGCACATACATGAATCCCTTCTCGTAGAGTCTGCAGGCCGTGTTGAACTCCTGGGCCTTGAACGCCTCGTTGCCCTCCGTCTTCTTGGCAATGGCCTATTCGTCACAGGGCATGATCACGCCTACAGCATCGATACGCTGTCTGAAGGTCATGTCGCTCACGTTGATCTTCTCCTTATAATCCAGCAGCTCCACATCGAAGAGAAGAGTGCTGTTGGGAGGAATGCTGGGGCCTGCGCTGGAGGAGCCGTAGGCATACTCCGGCTTGCACACAAGAATGGCGTGCTCGCCGATTCTCATGGTCGCAAAGCCAATGTCCCATCCCTTGATCACCGAGCCTTCTCCCAGATTGAACTCAAAAGGTTGGTTGCGGTCTCTGGAGCTGTCGAACTTCTTTCCATTCTCCAGAGTTCCTGTGTAATGCGCTAGATCCTTACAGAAGCACTCCACCGCTACCAATAATCTTGTATCCCTTCTTGGGGAGGTCTCCCGATCCCTCCTTAATCACCTTCTTCACAACGCCTCCATCCTCCGTCAACGTCTCCACACGAAGAAACTGCGCATCAAACCAGCAAAAGCACACTCACCTCTTCGCTAGTCATATCAATTCAGTCTCGTACAAAAAGAAAAGTGCATCTTCCATGGAACATTCCATTCGCAACAACACTGTCGAACAAACAGCCAACAAGCTAAAGAAACTTAATGTCTTCTCTTGGAGGGCGCAGCCATCTCCTGCTTTCTCTCCTGCAGCGCCTTCTTCAGTCTGTCCAGCGCAATCTTCAGGTGCTCGTGCGAGTAGCACGTGAACACCATTCTGAACCAGCCCGCCTCTCTCGCGAAGAACGACTTGCCCTACGCGTGAGTCCACCGCCGCGCATCTACGGGGCAGATGATCACCTTGCCGTGCTCGTAGATGTAGTTGTACAGCTCCTCCTCGTCCTCGAACGTGTTGCCCTTCATGTACTCGTTCAGGTTGATCCAGCAGAAGTAGCCCGCCGAGCCGGGGATGATCGGGATGCCGTTCTCGCGGAAGAACGTCTGCGCGATGTCGCGGCCCTTCCACACGTCCTCGCGCAGCGTCTTCACGTGCCACTTCAGGTACTCCTCGTCGTTCAGCATGTTCGCCACCACCGTCTGACACACCGCCGACACCTCCATGAAGTGCGCGAACTCCGCGAACGCGCGGTTCATCTCCGCGTTCTTCGTCCACAGCAGCGAGAAGCGGAAGCCCGCCAGGCCGAAGTCCTTCGACATGCCCCACAGCACCGTCACGTCGTCCGTCTTCGCGTCGCCCTCGATGATCTTCGCGTAGCTCACGAACTCGTGCTCGTCCTTCGTGCACAGCTCGCGCGGCTTCGTCGACAGCGCGTAGATCTCGTCCGAGAACAGGTGCAGGTTGTGCTTGCGCGCCCACGCCAGCATCATGCGCAGCTCCGCCTCCGAGTACACGTAGCCCGTCGGGTTCGAGGGGTTCGTCACGATCAGCATCTTCACGTGGTGGCCCTCCTTCTCCGCCTTCACGCGCGTCGCCTCCAGGATCTCCTCCGTCACCTGGTAGTTGTTGGCGGAGATGTCCGCCTTGTACATCACGCCTCCGTTACGGAGGGACATGTCTCTGCCGAACTTCACGAAGCCGGGGGTGATCACGATGTACGCGTCGCCCTGATTGAACACCGTAGAGCCCAGCGCGTCCATGGAAGCACCCGAGCCGCAGAAAACCGTCAGCTCGTTCGGCGCGATCGCCGTCTTGCAGACCTCCTTCGTCATGAAACGGGCCAGAGCCTCGCGAAGGTACTTTCTGCCAGAGCAGCTGGTGGCGTACAGATTGTCGGCGGGGTGCAGCTTGCAGAACTTGGGGAACTCCTTCTGGAAGCGGTCCCACAGGTACACGTTATCAGCACAGGAAATGTTCATCACACGGTCAGGATGCTCCGGGCTCCAAGGGTTCTCGGAGTACTTGGTTCCATCTCTCATGTAGGGAGAGAAGCCAGGCAAGTGCATCAGACTTTCACCACTACGGGTCAAACGGATGGGAGGACGCGCACAGTTTAGAGTATTCCATCACGGAAATCCACAAATCAACGACTACGAAAACGAAATATGAACTGTTGTCCAACCATGGTTACCACTCTGTACCACTTTCCACCTTTTCCCCTTTGCTGCGAAAGCCGGTGTTTTGCAAGCGTTATCCCATGCAAATGAGAGGAGAGTGATTGTTGTCTTTTTTTGTCGCTCTCCATGAAAACCAGTAAACAGTTCCTTTGAATGCGTGATATCACGATATGTGTTTCCATAGGAGGTGTTGAAGTCGGTCGCAAAATGCTAGGGTTGTTTGCTCTGAATTGGAGAATAGAGTCACAAACCCGTTGAGACTGTGCATACCGCTTTCTATTGATTGGGCTATCATCAAGGAGAATACATTCATAGCAGAATCGCTCATCGCTTTCACTCCTCGTGTTTATCTCCCTTTTCAGCATAACACAATCTAGTAATGAGGAACATCACAAGAAGCGGGCTCATTCCGTTCTGTAGTGCATCATTAACAAACACAAAGAGAGGCGATTAGTTTCGGAATACACGGACTCCTCTTCTTTTCATAGCCTCCTCAAAATCATTCAGCTGCTCCTCAAGGTCGGTCTCTACTCATCACTCCTCCAAAGTGCCTCTCACTCCCAAAGATCCTCACAAACTTCAAACTCGGAAGCAAGTCCTTGTTACTCAGCACATTCTTCATCTGCTTGATTACATGTGAATTCAGATTCACTACACATGATCACCATCCTCTCCTCCTACTCGACGTATTCAGAGAATACACTTTCGTGAACGCACAGTCCTCTGTATAGAACAGGGAAGAACTCACAAAACAGCCTTCCCTGCTCCCCTTTCCCGAGTGAATCGAAATAGCCACACTTCCCAACTCAGATAAGCCCTCCTTTCTCGTATCAACGTCCTCCAGCATGTTGAATACCGAGCTCGTCGTGGTCCACTTCAGTTTAATGTTGTCGATCACTGCGTTCAGTTCTTTCTTCGGATCTGCGAAGAATGATTCGGGAATGCTCTTGCAAAAAACACCGTGGAGCTTGAAGCCCAGAGGCATCTCAAGGGACAGCTACAGGTAACACTTCTTTCACGCTCCCACAGGAATCACAATCAGGTTCAGAGTCGGCTTGCTAATATCCGTCTTGTTACTCAGCATCTTTCCGTCTTCTCCGATCACCTTGCATTGGAATGACTTTCCCGCCCAATTGCAGGCAAAACGAATAATGTCGCTGGGCGTCGATTCCTGGAGATTCACCACCGTCTTCTCTCCGCTCGCCAGATTCACCAAGGTCAGCTTCACCTCCGAGACGGTTGGCTTTTCCTCCTCCGTCTGACAAACGATCACACTTCCCTTGCGCAGTCCGCAATCATACAGCGTCGAGTCATCGTCCAGCTCCTTCCCATTGAACAGAATTATCATCGTATCTTCGTTCACATCCCACTGGTTCTCCTTGCATTTCTACTCCTCATTCCAATATCCCATAACCACTCTCGCGATTAATCCTTTCAGATTCACAGCTGGCATATTATCTCCCACAGTCAACGACAGCTCGTGGTCATGAATCTTCACACTTAGCTGGATTCTCTCGCTTGCTGCCATGCTTCGCTGGTTCCACGCAATCACATTCATGGCACGGCCCTTCACCACTACTCATTACGCCCCCTTTCTTCCTAGACGGTTGAATCGCACCGTGTTATTCCGTTTGCAGTCTCTTATCAGGTAGTCATCCTCGTATCGTGCATCCTCATCCTCGGGTACCAGCGAGTAGAGAGTACAGAAGGCTTCCTTGAAGGTGTTGCCTTTGATCTGCTGCAGCGCCTTTCGTGTCGTGTCCTTCATCGTCTCTTCATCCTTCATTATCAGTTTGATACTATCACCCTTCTCAGGAATAATGGTGATAATGGTGCTGTTTTGGCTTTTCTGCAGCTGCTCCAAAGCTTCGTTGTCGTACACGATCAACTCATCGCCATCCTTAATGTCCAACTTCTTCAGATTCTTCTCCATCGGTAGAGGCTCAAATTCACCACGTTTCACCAAGCAGAATAAATCCAAATCATCTTCGTCATAGTTGTCACCCTCGATTTGCTACGCATCACCAGCACACTCTTCGCTTACCTGAAGGTACTTCTGGAGAATGTACTTCACCTTGCTACATGGATTGACTTTGAGCTGTTTGCGCTCTCCTTGCTCGTTCATGATTCCGATGTTGATCAACATCAATTCGTCTGCCTTCTTTGGAGTCTTCTCTTCGGCCTTTACTGGACTCTTCTTCTCAGTACTCTTCACTGGAGTTTTCTTGACCACTGCGGGTTGATTCTGCTGGCCCTTCTCCTTCACTATTCATTATGCCGGGCATGCATCGGAACAAAGGAGTCTCACGACATTCGTATTAAACCATCCAATAACAGTGGAAGGTTTGATCACCTTATTACTGTCTTCATTGATGATGTCGTAGGCCTCCATTTCTCCAGGCGTAGAGGACGACTAGTCATTAGCACTGCATTCCATTACAACCATCATGTGCGAAATAGCACTGCCCACAGTAGAAGAAACAGTCGTTGTATAGGGGATTGGATCCTCGAAGCCTTCATGGCGAAGCTTGATGTGGACGGTCGGAATAACCACTATTCATCACAGATTGCATTATTCGTCACAAGTCAATTCCAGCTCCTTTTCACCTGGGAGCTTGGAGAGGGACTGCTTGTTCGTCAGATTCTTCCCATCGTGTTGAAGGCGGCAATCATCGGCATTCACATTGAATGCCTACTTGTCACAAGAGAAAGAGAATTCTCACTTTACTAGCTTTATCAACAACAGTTTTGATTACTGTATTCACGGGAAAAGAGAAACTCTTCTTCGTCTCTTTAAACTGAATGCTGACAGGAATGGTGGAGGGATCCGGATTCTGTTGATTCTTGGATTCTTCTTTCGGGATAGGTTGATTATTGGATTCTTCCTTCGGAACAGGTTGATTCTTGGATTCTTCCTTCGGAACAGGTTGATTCTTGGATTCTTCTTTCGGGATAGGTTGATCTGCCTTGCAAACGATTTCGAAATGGTGAAGATCAGGGAATCCATTCAGTGGCACATACTCGGTTGATTTATGCACTCCTGTATCATCCTGTAATTCAAACATATCAGCAGAACGCGATTCACCAAGCGCTTTCAAGGCACTCGCGAGAGCATTTTTATACTGAAACGAAGTAGGGTACCAAAATGACGTGCTTTTCCCATTCAGTGTGCACATACCCTGCTTCACAAGACAGACAGCAATGGGATCGGACTCGGTGGTTGGTAATGTACTCAACGGTTTATCCCGTGGACAGTAATCGTGTCCGTTCCAGAATCTGTAGTTCGTCGCTTTATCAACGCCGTACTTCTATTCATTAAACTGAGGTACTAGATTCACAGATAGCGAATCTATATAGTCGTTGATACACTGAGTGTCATCGCATGGGTAGGGATATGATTTTCCTTCAATCCAGAAGGTCACACTATTCATGGTTAAGAAAAGAGTGAAAGCCATCCTCTTACTGAGTGTGCAGTGATTCGTAGTAATCAATTGATTATCATAGTCATTTGACACAAATAAACGGAATTGTAAATGAATGGGATACCACAAATGAAAACCATCCTATACATAGAGGGCAGCAACTGATTTGACTCTCCCCTCCATGGAAACACATTGAATACGCTCTTCTCCTCCCAGCCAAATCATCCTTGGAATAACAAACAGTGCATTTCTTCACGTACAAATTCACATTCTCCTTCTTCTCGGGAGTGACCTTGAATCGGTACAGTCTACCCTCC
>ERZ827156.2463-NODE-2463-length-18959-cov-4.140870_pt1 | contig 18959 bp, 15 predicted proteins | sample MGYA00519919_ERZ827156 | MGnify/ENA primary metagenome ERZ827156 (study PRJEB31778, sample SAMEA3449269) | human gut metagenome | biome: human gut; feature: human-associated habitat; material: faeces | place: United Kingdom | collected 2010/2012 ...
CTGACAGAGTTGCGTATCAGCGAGCAGAAAGAGAACTTGCAAAACAATCTGCAAGCATAGGGTCTTATATTAATAGAACTGCTAAAGATAAAGATGTGCAGGTTGCATCAGGATTTATAAAACCAATTCAAGGACGTATAACATCTCCTTTCGGCTGGAGAACACATCCGATATTTAACAGCAAGTCTTTCCACTCCGGCGTAGATATCGGTGGTCCAAATCTAGGGGCTATTAGAGCTTCTAATTCAGGCAAAGTAATCTATTCCGGATGGTATGGCGGATATGGAAAAGTTGTTATAATTGAACACGGTATTGTTAACGGTAAACCTATAACAACACTCTATGCACATATGAACACTATAAAAGTTTCAAACGGCCAAAGAGTTTCAAAGGGTGATGTTGTAGGGTATGAAGGTACAACCGGATACAGTACAGGGCCGCATTGCCATTTCGAAGTCAGGGTAAACGGACAGCCTAATAACCCTTTAAATTATATATAATAGGAAGCTAAAATTGAAAAAGAAATTAATAACATTATTATCACTATCTTTGATAACTGCAAATATGGCGTTTGCAGAATATGCTTTTGTTGATTCTTCTGACTTTACAGGTGATGCCTTCTTTACTCCGCCTGCATTAGAAGAAAAACAGGTAGAGGCTAAAAAGGCTAATGATTTTGGACGTACACCGACTTTACCTCCGATAAAAAAATTGCGTATAAAAATTAAAAAAGCTCTTAAAGAAAGAGATGCTCGTAAATATGAACTGGCACCTACCGCTGAACAAGAAGATGTTTATGCTGCAGGTGCAGAAACATCTGAATATGCTTCAAAAGATTTAGTTGATGATTTTGATGAAACAATTATGCCGGATGGATTTGAAGCTGATGAGGAAGCAGTTGTAGAAAATGCTAATAAAAAACATTTTTTCCATCGAAAATCCAAGGCAGAAAAAAATGTAAAATCATCTGAAGAAGAAGATAATATAATTCTTGATTGTGAAAATGTTGATTACGATTCAGATAACTATTGTGTTGTTGCTACCGGTAACGCCAATGTTAATTTTGTGAAGCAAGGTACAAATGTACTGGCTGACAAAATTACATATGATAGGATGAATAATACTATCAAGGCAGAAGGTAATGTAAGAATTATCAAAAATGGACAGACCATAACAGGTGAATATATCTTTGTTGATATGAATGAAGAGAATGCTCTGATAGAAAAACCAATAGCTCAAACTGCTACAATTGAGATAAAGTCACAAAAAGGTTATGTATACGGCGATAAAATTGTTCAAGAGAACGGTTCGGTAACTGTAAACCAATCTTTTCCTATACAATTTAGATCTTTAAATAACGGGCCGTGGATATCCAGAATGATGACTCCAAAAGATGAAACTCTGACAGAGGATATGGAAAAAGGGCGTATCAGAGTAAAGGTTAAAGATATTAAAATTACTCAAAGGGGTGATTTAGAAGTTATTGACTTAAAAGGAACTTCTATTTTTAGAGGGGATAGAAAAATCTTTAAACTGCCTCCAGCCAAAGTTTATACAAATAAAAACTTTGATTTTGTTGATACAAGTTCATGGGAAATAGGTTCTTTCAGGGGCTTAGGTATGTATTTGGGGCCTGGGCATGTTTTTGAAATTCCTGGCGGCTCAATATTGAAGGTAATGCCAATATTAAATTATAACCACGGTATTGGTATTGGTGGTATTGCAAGGTATATGAATGCTTCTAACTGGACACAGGCTTCATATGGTACTGCGGATAGCACTTTCATGATTCGTGGTAAACAAAAATTGGATGATCATGTTTACTTGCAATATGTAATGAATGACTATTCAAGAGAATGGTTTTTAGGTCGTAGACGTGCTAAATATGGTGCAGCTCTGGTTTATGAAAATGGGTACTCAAAGAAAGACTTTTTGTTAAAAGGTCAAACATCAAGTTTTGCACACAGGTTTGATTTTGGTTTTTATCAGGATATAGATAAAGATTCCAGTTATAAAGACTTAGGCGGTTCTAATCTTGCAACTACAAGAACAAGATATATGGCTCAAGTAAACCAAAATTTTTATACTCATAAAAATGAAGATAAACAAACGGAGTTTACTTTTGGCGTTGTTGGGCAATTGTCAGCAGCTTTATATGGAACGGGGGATACACAGATTATTGGTCGTTTAGGCCCTATTCTGCATACGCAGTATAAACGATGGATGCAAGATATAGGCTATTTCCAGTCTGTCTATGAGGACAATTCGCCAATACCGGTATTTGACGCATACCGTTACGGTAAATCTAATTTTTATGTGAGAGAATATATTAGATTAAATAAATATGTAACGCTATCCTGGTTCGGGTCTTTTAACCTTTCTAACGATTCTCCAAACCATCGTCAATTACAAGAAAATACTTTTTACATATCTTTTGGACCAGAAGATGTGAAATTCAGTATAGGCTATGATGCAGAACGTGATACAACCCGTTTTCTTGTTGAGGTAATGATGGATGCCAAAGGAACCAAGGTTGATTATGATCGTTTAGAAATAAAACAAGATAAAAAAGCTAAGAAAAAAGAAGAAATCAAAGAAGAAGAGGATACTGATTTCCAACAGGCAAACAAAGCTCCTGTTTTACAACATGCACAAGTAGAAAATATAAAGACAACTGAAGATGTTTTATAGAAATAAATTAACAAATCTAATAATAAAATACGGCAGGCTATGCGGAGAAAAAAATTATACTCCGGGATATTCTGGAAATATTTCTGCCAGATATCGAGAAGGTATGTTGATAACAACATCCGGATCTTCAAACGGATATTTAGACAAAAAAGATATTGTTTACACAAATTTTGATGGAAAATCCCTTGAAACAGGGAAAAAACCTTCAAGCGAAAAATTTTTGCATATAGGTATATACAATCTAAGGCCGGATATAAATTTTATTCTACATGTCCACTCTCCATATTTGAGCTCCTTTGCATCTTCTGGAAGGGATTTGATGGAACCAATTATGGCAGAAAATGTATTTTATTTTGGAGGAATTCCTCTGGCTGAATATGCACTACCATCATCAATGAAGCTTGTAGATAATACCGTTAAATTTTTTGATAAATACGATGCGGTACTAATGGCCAATCATGGTTTTGTAGTGGCTTCTAAAACAATTGACGATGCTTATATGAAGCTTGAGCTAGCAGAATCTTATGCTCAGGTTGTTTTAAACACCGAGATTTTGGGCGGGGCTAAAATTTTAAATCAGGAAGATGCAAAAGCAATTCTGGAGTTGAGATAAATTTTTATTTAACGGGCGGGATGAAATCCCGCCCGTTATTTTATAATAATTCTTTTAAGTAATTAGGAAGTGCAAATCTTGCATTATGGTAATCTTTATTATAAATTTTGCAAGTTTTAGTAATTGCCTCTCCTCTTCTTTCATCCCAGTATGACAGAGGCTCTACTGTTTCGGAACAGAAAGCCCAGGCCCAGTAGCCGCCAGGATATGTTGGAATATTGGATGTGTAAGTTGCACAAATCGGAAAAACTTTTTTCAACAAAGTATACATTTTTTTTATTTCTTCTTTGTTAACAAAAGGTGATTCTGATTGTGCCGCAACAATACCGCCAGGTTTAAGTGAACGTTTTACATTTGTATAAAATTCTTCTGTAAATAAACCTTCACCAGGTCCCATAGGGTCTGTTGAATCAATAAGAATAATATCAAACATATTTTCTTTGTTTTTAATATATTCAATTGCATCTTCAACTAAGATTTCACATTTCGGATTATCGAGTTCACATGATATGGTTGGAAGATACTTTTTGCAAGCATCAATAACCATGCCATCAATTTCGCATAAAATAACTTTTTCTACAGTATCATGTTTGAGAACTTCTCTAACAGTTCCCCCATCTCCTCCGCCAATAACAAGTACTGTTTTTGGAGATTTATGATGCATCATTGGTATGTGTGCAATCATTTCGTGGTAATGAAACTCATCACCTTCTGTAGTCATCATTAAATCATCTAAAGTTAATACTCGTCCTAGTGTTGAATCAGATTCAAAAACTTCTACTTTCTGAAAAGGTGATTGTTCGCTGAACAATGTTTTTTTTCTTTTAATGGCAATTCCATAACCGCCAGGTGTTATTTCTTGGTAAAATTCTGTCATAGTTTTATACTCCCTGCTAATATGTGTATATGCAGGTGGAATACTTCCTGTCCTGCTTCTTTTCCTGTATTAATAACTGTCCTATAAGACTTTAAACCAGCCGCTTTTGCAGCTTCTTTAACAGTCATCATAAGTTTTCCCAGTAAAATTTCATCATTTAGTTCATTAAGTGATTCAACATGAATTCTTGGTACCACAAGTAAATGTGTATCTGCTTTAGGATTAATATCCTTAAAAACCACAGCATACTCATTTTCGTATACAAACTCAGTATTGGAATCGCCGTTAATAATTTTGCAAAAAATACAATTATCCATGCAATTCTCTCCTATAAAAATAATACATATATTGTAACAGAAATGTTTAAATTTATAGAGTACATCTTAACGAAACTTATAGATTACCTTACTTGTTATACATTTTTCCTTTATTTTAGCGTAAAGAGTTAGTAATAAAGAAAGGAGAGTATCATGACGACAGTAGAACCAATAAGAAATAAAGATGAGATAAAGAAAGTAGAGAAAATTCTAGCCCATCAAAGCCAACGCGATTTGGTATTATTCACTTTAGGTATAAACAGCGGCTTACGCATTTCTGATATTTTGGCTCTAAATGTTGGAGATGTTAGGATGAAAACATATATCCAGCTTGTTGAAAAAAAGACAGGTAAAACGAAGAAGATACCAATAAATGCAAAATTAAAACCAATGTTTGATACATTTACGAGTAAAAGAGATTACGATGAACCTCTTTTTCTAACAGCATTTAATAATCGATTAAACCGAATAGCTGCATATACAATTATAAAAGATGCCTGTGCTTCTGCCGGAATTGAAGCTCATATAGGGACACATACAATGAGAAAAACTTTTGGTTATCATCATTATAAAAAGTTTAGAGATTTAGCTTTGTTGCAAAAAATTTTCAATCATTCTAATCCACAGGTTACCTTACGTTATATTGGAATTGAGCAAGATCAGATAGAAGATAGTTATACGAATTTTGTTCTTTAAGCATCTGAACAACATAACATTTTATCAAAAATGTTATGTTAATCTATAAGCACGCGAATGCCCTAGCTACAACTTTATCGTAGCACGAATAAGCTAGTAGTCAAATGCATAACTTATTAGCCACTTAGCCTATTTTTAAAGAAAATTAACATATAATAAATGTCTGAAAATCAATAATAATACGAAGCATAACATTTTTGATAAAATGTTATGCCAAAATTGTATTTTGATAAATAATACTTTTTTGATAAAATGTTGAATAGAAACTAGAAAATGATGTTGAGTTAATTTTGGATAGGGTAATCCATTATACTGGAGAAAGATTAGATGGAGCAGGTTTTATACAAAAAAGAAATTGAAGAAATCAAAGACAGCGGATATTTGAGAAAAGATTCGACCATAACTGATGCTTTAATTGATAATTTCTATAATAGTATATTAAAAAAAGATGAGAAAAAAATTTTAGAACTAGCTTTTTCTGAAAACATGCATCAGGAAGATTTGGATGATTTACTGAAAATTTGGGACATTGAAGTAAAAGGCGGGGCAAAATCGCTCATGCTTGCCTATATAATGAAAATGCATCCGGAGATGAAATTTACTTCATATGAAGAACCACGATTAAAAGGACTATTAAATTTTTATAAATTTAGTAATATGGGCATAATTTCTCATTATAAAAAGATTTGTAGAGCGTTAAATGCAGAGGGCATTACCCCTATGATATTAAAAGGCGGAGCAATGAAGTTCTTGAGGCCAGAACTTCCTAGAATTATGGGTGATATTGATATACTTGTTCCGGACAATGTTTTTATGAAATCTGCAAAGATAGCTTGCTCTTTAGGATATGTTTTTTATGATATCTATTCTCATTCAATTGATATTCATAAACCTGATTCGGATGCCGGAGTTTTAGATATACATAGATTTATTTTTATGGGAACAGGACACGAAAGAAAACTTTTGAAAAATCTTTTCAAACGCTCAAGAGAGGAAAATGTTTTCGGGGTTAAAACTCTAATTCCGTCAAATGAAGATATGATGTTTATTTCTCTTGTTAATCTTGCAAGAAATCTGCGTGAAAAAACAAGTCAGGCAGGACTCATTTATACTATATTTGATTGCAAGTTTTTACAAGAAAGTAAACCTGATTTTGATTGGGAAATTGTTAAAGAAAATGCAAGATTAACTAAAACAGAAGTACAAATGAACTTTGCAATAAAATTCTTAATGAGAATCTCTAAAAATATTTTTCCAGAAGCATTACAAAGTGATGTGCTGTTTGAAAAAGAAACAATAGAATATTCAAATATGGTTATGTTTAACAGGTTTTATTTGGAGGATTTAAGAACTATTTGCCATCCTTTAAAAATGCAAGATTTATTTATAAAACCTGCAATTTGGAGTGACTATTTTAAATATAAACCTAAATATTTTGGATTGAAGCTTTTAAGAAAGCATCCCAAATTAATTGAATGGTTTATAAAAGATTTGAAAACAAAAGATTATAATTTCGAAAAATAAGGATAGCTTAATGCAAATTAAAGATTTAACAAAAGAAGAAATAAGAGAATGTTTCAACAATGTACAACAATATTTAGAAGCCAAAGATATAAAATGGATTAAATACTTGGATTTAGGTTGTAAAGTTGTAAGGCTTATAAGCTATAGTGAAGAGTTTTTATCTCACGTGGAAAAACAATTGACATTTGTTTTGCGTGACAAGGCACCAGCATACGATGCAACGTTAATATTATGGAAAGAAACTGATTTTGAGAATCTACCTGCAAAAATTTCTGAGAAATTTAATCCGAAAAAAAACATGCGTTTAAGGATAGAAATGCTATACAGTAAACAAAAAAGTTTGAAATGGTGTAGTGTTTTGGATAGAGATTTCTCAAAAATTAAACCGGCCATTGATATCCAAATTGAACGAGGTTTTTTTGTTGGTAATGATAAAGAGAAAGATACTTATTATTATGGTGTAAGAAATCTTGATCCGGAAGAATTTATTAAAGAAGGACATTTGTTTGTACAATTCCTTAATAACATTTTGAAAACAGAAACTTCAAATCTAGTGCACGGTGCTGTAATAGGATTAAATGGAGATGGAATTTGTTTTTGTGCAAGAGGGCAGAGAGGTAAATCAACTCTTTCAGTATTATCAATGATGAAAGGCTTTGAGTACGTTTCAGATGATTATTTGATATTACATAAAAAAGATAATCAACTTTTATCAAGTCCGATTTATTCTATAATTACATTATCTCCGGTTATGTATAACAGATTATATGATTACTTAAATGGTTCTCAATTTGTTTCAAACAATGCGAGAAAGGATAAATATGTTTTCAATATTTCTAATTTCCATGATACATTTAAACAAAACTATCCGATTAAATTATGTATATTCCCAGAAATTGTATCGGATAAAGAGCCAAGTATTAAACCATGTACAGTTGAGGAAAAGGGCAGAGCAATTGTTCAGCTAATTCAGTCTACGTTAATGCAAACTCAAGATTTGTCAGAAAATTGGACTGTCAAAAAGATGATGAATATGGTTAAAGATTTGCCTTTCTATAAATTAAATCTTTGCTGGGATATTGATAGAAATACAGAGTTTCTGCGTGAGTTTATGAATAATTTTAGTCAGCAAGAGCATAGAGTTATTAATACTCCAAAATTTGCAATTGATATAACGTTTGATTTAGCTAATATTTTGAATACAGAAACAGGAATAATTTATTCTATGAGTAGATTAACAACTGCTGCTTACGAACTTTTAGCGCAAGGTTATTCTAAGCAATCTGTTTTACAAGCATTAAAGAGAGCAGGGAATGTAGATGTATCGGAAATAGAAAAAGAATTTGATTTGTTTATTAATGCTCTTAAAGAAACAGGTATACTTGTCGAATTTGGAACAAAAGATGCTGAATTAGAGATAAGTACAGAAAAATATGAATATGAATGGGAATATAAGATGTCATTCATAGAACATGCACAGGAAGAATATAAACAATTAATTAAGGAGAATAAAAATGAATTATGTATTAAATGAAGAAAAAATGTTTGCTGATGTAACAGATGGTATTGCAATTATTATTAACTCAGAAACTGGTATATATTATGGTTTAAATGGGCTGGGTACAGCGGTATATGAAAATTTGATGAATGGTTCAAGTGTTGCTGAAGTACTTTCTGCTTTGAAATCAATTTCAGGTGTTCCTGCTGACATAGAAGCTAAATTAAATGAGTTTATAGCAAAGCTGGTAGATTTTGAATTGATAATGGAAGGTCCTTCAACATCTGCAGAAGCAAATTTTGATAGTTCCGTAGCGGCAGAAGAAAATTTCGAAATGGTTGTAAATGAATATAACGATGCTCAGGAATTGTTGCTAGCAGATCCAATTCACGAAGTTAAGGAAGAAACCGGCTGGACACCGGAAAAAGATTCTATCGGATATTCAAAAGATGAAACTCGTGAACGTGAAGAAAAGATGGAAGTATAGGTTTAAAAAGTGTCAAAGGTTTCAGTAATAATACCTGTTTATAATACGGAAAAATTTTTAAGAAAATGTCTTGATAGCGTTTGTAATCAAACGCTTCAAGACATTGAAATAATCTGTATAAATGACTGTTCTCAAGACAGTTGTCTTGAGATACTTAAAGCATATGCTTTAAGTGATACAAGAGTAAGGATAATCGATTTCAAAGAAAATCGAGGAGCAGGCGTTGCCAGAAATGCCGGCATTGAAGCTGCACAAGGCGAGTACATTGGTTTTGTAGATTCGGATGATTTTATAGATTTGGATTTTTATGAGAAGTTGTATAATTCAGGTACAAAAACAAAAGCGAATGTTGTTAAGGGCGCCGTCGAGCATACTTTTTTAGGTGGTCAAATATTAAAATGTGACAATAAAGAATTTGAGTCTAATAATATAAATTTTAACTCAATTTTTCCATCAGCAATATATCAAAAAAATTTCCTACGGAAATATAATATTAGATTTTTAGAAAATTGTAGTTGGGGAGAGGATAGGTTATTTCCGGTAATGGCTGTATATTATACTAATTCAGTGGTATATAAAAATGATGTATATTATCATTATAAAAGAAATGTAGAATCTTCTACCGCTTCTACTTACACAATGGCGAAGTTTGTTGATAATTTAAAATCAGTAAGTTTAATTATTAGCTTTTTGAACGGCAGCAATTATAAAAAAGAAGAATATATTACTTTATATAATACATTTTTTATGGATATACATACAAATATTTTCAAAAATATAAAAAACTTAGACATTGATAATGTAATTAGCAAATTGGAAAGTTTAGTTGACTTGCTCAAGTATAAGGATTTCGTAAATATTGATTATTTCACAGCTTTAATTGAATTATTAAAAAGACATTCATCTGAAGATATTCCTTATGCGATTGAAAATTTAAGAAATGATTATAACAGAAAACGAATCATTGCTACTCTAAGAGCAACAAGTAATTTGAAAACAAATCAGACTAAAATTCCTGTTTTCCTATCTGCTGATGAGCATTATGCACCGTTTGTAGCGACTACAATGGCAAGTATTTGTTATAATACAAAATCTTTTTGCGAATTTTATATTTTGGATGCAGGAATATCCGAAGAAAGCAAAGAGAAAATTTGCGAACTTAAAAAACAATTTAATAATTTTTCTATAGAATTTATAAATGTCGATTTGGAAAAATATTTTAGAAATTTCCAAGAAACGAAAGATATCACAAAAGCAATGTATTCGAGATTTTTGATACCTATCTTAAAGCCGGAGCTTGATAAAGTTATTTATTCTGATGTTGATGTAACATTCATGGGCGATATAAGAGAAATGTTTGATGAGCCTCTTAATAATTACCCATTGGGTGCTGTTTGGGAAATGTATGCAGAACATACATTTAATATAGAAAGAAAGCACAGACTTCATTTATCAGATTGTCATAGATATTTTAGCTCAGGGAATTTATTAATAGATTGTAAAAAGTGGCGAGAAAACGATATAACCAATAAATTGATTGGGTTGGTACAAAGTAATACATTCAAGCTTAATTGTCCAGATCAAGATATCATGAATATCTATTTTGATAATAATTATCAAATATTACCTACTAGATATGGTTATATAAACCAAGATTTTACTTTTTTCCATAATCATAATAATATATTAATTCGTCATTTCAATGGACCAAATAAACCTTGGTTTTTTGGATTCAAATCCAACCAATTTGAATTTTTAAATAATATTGAGGATTTTTGGAATTATGCACGTATGACTGTTTTTGGCGATTATTTGTTAAAAAATATTCGATATAAAACAGACAAGGTGTATAAACACGAGTTGAAAATGGAAATTTCAAAAAAACAAATTGCTAAAATAAAATTAAGACGAAAATATCTTGCTGAAAATAATATAAAAACAATACAAGCCTTAAAGGATAAATTTAATGGAGAGCGTTGTTTTATTATTGGTGGAGCACCATCTTTAAATCAACTAGATTTAACAAAATTAAATAACGAATTTACTTTTACAGTAAATAGAGGTTATATGATGAGAGAAAAAGGATTAAGTCATTCTACATTTCATGTTATGTCTGATGTTAATACATTTGATGATGAAAATGTAATTAATGAAATTCCTTTAGATTTTATGGATAAATTATTTCTATATACCGGAATAGATAAATTTAACCCAGATGGGGCGTTATATTTTGATTTCTATCCATTAGGACATGAATGTAAATTTCAAACAGATCTGACCAAGCCTTTATCTTTGTTTGGAAGTGTAATATTTTTTGCAATACAGATTGCTTATTATTTAGGTTTTAAGCAAATTATATTAATTGGAGTTGATTTAGACTATGTAAGTAATATGGGACATGCATACAAAGAAACTGCAGGTGAGGTAAGTAGGCAATATTCTCATTCTATTCTTTGTTGTAGAGAAATGATGCAAGGTCTGGAAGTAGCACAAGAGTTTTTAACAAAAGAGGGGGTTAGCATTCTAAATGCATCGCCTGCCGGTAAAGTGGACTGTATGCCAAGGGTTAAATATGAGGAACTTTTTGATGAATAAAATCTCAATGTTTTTAATTTGTGATGATAACTATGTGCCATATATGGCAACAATGATTGCCAGCATTTGTAGCAATACAGAATCGTTTTTAGAATTTCATGTTATTGGTAAAGGTATTAGCGAGGAGAATAAGTTAAAAATCCAATTAATGAATAATGATATCAAGAACTTTAGTATTGATTACAAAGTCTTTGATGTCACTTCAAATTGTGATATTCCTTATCTAATCTTGTCAAGAATGACCTCTTCTACATTTATCAGAATGATGTTACCGGATTTATACCCCGAAATTGACAAATCTGTTATTATGGATGTAGACATGATTGCTTTGCAGGACATTTCAGGATTATGGAATGAATCGCTGGATGATTGTATTTTTGGTGCAGCATTAGATTTTCCCTTGGGAGCATATTATGGATTTAAGAAAAAAATGGACATTAATGAAGATTGTAGTTATGCAAATTGTGGGTTAATGTTAATAGATTGTAAAAAATGGCGAGATGAAAAAATAACGGAAAAATGTTTGAAAATTGAAAAAGAATACAGAGATAAATTAACTTGTGCAGACCAAGATGTAATAAATAAAGTTTTTTTGGGTAACTTTAAAATACTAGATTGTAAATATAATAGTTTGTTAGGTAATGAAGACGATATTATTATTAGACATTTTTGTTATCTTAGAAAACCCTGGTTATCAAAATACAATATAGAAGGTGAATTAATTAAAAATTTTGATGATTGGTGGAAGTATGCCAAAATGACACCATTTTATAATAAATTGGTACAAGAATATGATACCTTCAATAAAAATGATGATAACAGTGCTTCAAAAGCTATAAAGAATTATAGAGAGATAGAAAATAAAAATATTGCAATGATGTTAAGAAAAAAAATTAGTCTGAGAGGCAAAAATGTATAAACTTTCAGTTATTATTCCTATTTATAATGTTGAGCAGTATTTGAGAAAATGCTTGGATAGCGTTTGTAATCAGACTTTAGAGGATATCGAAATAATTTGCATAAATGATTGTTCTCCAGATAATTCATTAGAAATTTTAAAAGAATATCAAAAAAATGACAATCGTATAAAAATAATTGATTTTAACGAAAACAAAGGGAGTGCTGTTGCAAGAAATACCGGAATGGAACAAGCAAAAGGTGAATATATTGGTTTTATTGACCCTGATGATTGGATTGATTTAGATTTTTACGAGAAACTTTACAATAAAGCAAAAGATTGTAGTTCTGATTTAGTTATAGGAAATATAAAAACTGTTTTAAACAAAAAAGAAATAAAAAATAATAATGATTTTCAAATATTTAGCAAAGAACGAGTATTTTACGGTCTTTTTCAGCTTGGATTATATAAACGAGATTTGTTATCCAAATATAGCATAAAATTTCTTGAAGGCTGTATGATTGGTGAAGATAGATTGTTGCCAATAAAAGCTTGCTATTATACGCGTAATTTTCAAATAGTTGAAGATGTTTTTTATAACCAATTAACTAGAGATAATTCTGCAACAAAGAATATTAATGAAAGAAAGATTTTAGATTTTATTCGTTCTACAAAACTTGTTATCGAATTTTTGAACAGTGTACAAATGAATGAAAGAAAAAAAACAGTTATTGTTAATAGTTTTTGGACAAATTTACTTTGTTATATTAATACTGCTAATAGTTCATATATTAATCATTTGTGTGATTTAATATTGTATTTTGGAGGTTTGCAAAATATACAATTTTTAAATCAATTTGATTTTGAATTAATTCAAAAAATAAAAGTGATGGACTTTGTTACAATAAAAAAGGTGGTACAGAAATCTATGCAGAAACGAGCAGTGGATATGGTAAGAAGTTTAAATATAAATAAGAAAGGAAGATAGAGTGAATATACCGATTTTTTTATCTTCTGATAATAATTATGCACCGTTTGTAGCTACGACTATCGCTTCAATATGTGACAACACAAAATCTTTTTGTGACTTTTATATCTTAGATGGAGGTATAGAAGAAGAAAATAAAGAAAAAATTTGTCAGCTTAAAACTTTATTCAATAATTTTTCAATTGAGTTTATTCAAATAGATTTAGAAAAAGAGTTTGAGGGATTTGTTGTAACATCTTGTATTACAAAATCAATGTATAGTCGTTTTTTAATCCCTTATTTAAAACCAGAAATCAATAAGGCTATTTATTCAGATATTGATGTAATTGTGCTTGGTGATATAAGTGAAATGTATAATGAAAACATTTCTGGATATGCTATAGCGGCTGTGCCAGAGGCTTTTGGTTGTAATCCTTTAAATAAAACTATGTTTGGAATTTCTGATACTCATAAATATTTTAGTTCGGGTAATTTGATTATAGATTGTAATCTTTGGCGTAAAAATAATATTATTCAAAAAATTAGGGAAATTGAAAAAAGATATCGTAATGTATTGAAATTTGCAGATATGGAAATATTGAATATCCTTTTTCAGGATAGTTATAAAGAGCTTGAGCCCAAATACTGCTATATAAATCAAAATTACTTTTTTCCTGATATACCCAAAGATATATTCATCAGGCACTACAATGGGGCAATAAAACCGTGGCATATAAATTTTGAAAACAATGTTATAAACGATGTTGGCTTGTTTTGGCATTATGCAAAAATTACTATGTTCTACCACGAATTAGTTGATAATTGTAAAAATGTTGATAAAAATTTTATTTTACGTCAATTGAAAGTATATGAAATGGTTAATAAAGCCCAGGCTAGAAAACGTCTAATATCTGGTTAGTTTAGGAGATGTCAATGAATGATGAACTAAAAAAAATTATAGATAACTTTAATGTGGTATCTTTTGATATTTTTGATACACTGTTAGTTCGTTCATTTATAGATAATAATGATAAATTCGATTATATTGCAGTTTTGAAAAACATTCCTGACTTCAAAAATTTAAGAATTAAAGCGGAAAATAAGGCTAGATGTTTAAAACAAATTAAGTCTGATAAGGTTATTGAAGATGTTGCACTGACTGAGATATATAATTATCTTAGTGAAGAGTACCTTGATTTAATTACTTTAGAAAAACAACTTGATTTGATGTCATTAAGGAAGAACAATGAATTATATGAGATATATAATTATGCTCTTTCTCAAAATAAAAAAATTATTATTGTTTCTGATTCTTATTATGATACTAAATTTCTAAAATATTTATTGAATAAAAATGGATATAATGGTTTTGAACGTATTTTTTCTTCCAGTGACATAGGTAAAATGAAATCAACAGGAAATTTATTTAAATATGTTATTGACTCGTTAAGTATTGAACCAGGAAATATAGTTCATATTGGTGATAACAAGAAAGCGGATTTTGAAAAAGCTCTTGAAAATGGGCTAAGGGCATTTCATTATTCTTCTGCAAAGGACAAATTAAAAAAGTTTAATCCTGCGATACTGACATTTTATAATAAGTACAGGGCTTATTTCAGCCCTATAATCGGTTTGCAATTGTTAAAAGGAGAAAATATTACAAATTATTGGGAAAGATTAGGTTACAATATAGGCGGAGTATTGTGTTACTTTTTTCTGCTGTCTGTTATTCAGACAGTAAAAAAGAATAAAATATCAGATATCTTTTTTATAGCACGTGATTGTTATATTTTTAGCAAAATAAGTGAAAGTTTCTTTGGCGAAAACTGTCCTCGTTTTCATTATATATATGTAAACAGAAATATAAACAAACTTTATAATAATACAGTTCTGGAAAGTAACGAATTTTCAAGATATATCAAAAGTATTAATTTAAAGGGTGAGAGAATTTTGGTGGTTGACACATGTGCTAAAACTTTTTCAGCTCAAACTTTGATTGAAAAGTACTTAAAAGATATGCATATTGAAGGGCTTTATCTTTCAGTTAAACAGAATAATTCTATAAATTATTCTACTTTAACATCATATGATTGGGAAAATTTTAATCTATTTAATTGGAATTTTATTGAGTTTTTATTGTCTTCTAGTGAAAGACCAATTGTTGATATAAAAGATTTAAAACCAGTATATCAAAGTGATATTGATAAAAATGAAGAGCTTCGATTAAAATTATATAAGCATCTATATGTTGGAAATATGAAGTTTATGACTGATTTCCATGAAATGTTTTCTGAAGCCTCATTATGTGTACCAATGGATATTATATTTGAATTTATTGGTGTTTTTTGGGATAATTTGACAGAAACAGATAAAGTGAATCTTTCTAAAATTAGGCACCCAGTTGATTCTCACCAAAATACGTATGTATCAATATTGAATCCTAAAAAAGATTTTGCAAAATTATTGCGTGCTAGAATAAAAGATAATAGGAGTTTGTTATGCAATATAAAACACTAAATAATAAAATTCAAATTCCTTCAATTGGATTTGGGACTTTTTTAATGAATGGACAAGAATGTATTGATGCTGTGTATAATGCAATAAAATCTGGATACAGATTGATTGATACCGCAGAAGGCTATGAAAACGAAGCGCAAGTTGGAATTGGTATTGCAAGGGCGATTGCAGACGGTTTGGTTAAAAGAAGTGAATTGATAATTCAAACAAAACTAAGTGTTCATCATCCAATAGGGTATAATGAAACAATCATGGCTTTTCATAATAGTTTAAGAAAACTTAATCTTGATTATGTAGATAGTTATCTTATCCATTATCCAAATGCAATGGCGGATGATTCTTGGAAATCTTTGAATGCTGAAACGTGGAGAGCAATGGAAGATTTACAACATCAAGGTTTGTTAAGAATTCTTGGAGTATCAAATTTTATGATATATCACCTCGAAGAACTTTTAAAAACGGCGAAAAAAAAACCTGCTATAAATCAAATAGAATTAAGCCCAGCTTGGCAACAAAAAGAAGTAGTTGAATTTTGTAAAAAGAATGATATTTTACTTCAAGCTTGGCAGCCAATTGCTCCTTTTCGTAGAGGTTGGATATTACAAAAAGAATTTATTCAACAAATGCCTAAAAAATATAATAAAACATTGGCACAAATTTTTCTTAATTGGTCTTTACAAAATGGTTATATTCCTCTTTGTAAAACGACAAAAGAGGATAGAATGATTGAGAATATTAAATCTTTTGATTTTAAGCTTGAAAAATCTGATATCGAATTATTGAATACGCTTCAATGTTCTACAACGATTTCCCCTGATATAAGTAATCATTTATGGGGATTACATGAACAAGTGTACAATAAAGAATATGTAAGGAAGGAACAATATAGACTTTTGGGATTTATACCTATATTAAAAATGAAATCTAATGGAAAAGGTGAAGAAGAATTTCTTTTGTTTAACTTTATAGAATTGTTAAAAAAATCAAAAAAAAATGAAAAACATGATAAACTACTTTTGTTTGGTTTTATTCCGATAGGAAATACAAAAAAAACGTATGCTAAAAATATTGTAATTAAATATATTCCAGATTATTCGAATTCTGAAAAAAAGGTTAAAGTTCCAAGATGGAATCCATTAAAAGTTCGATTTGTTAATGGGGTTGTCGCAAGAGCTGAGTTTTGGAAAGAAAAGTATCATAAATTGCCATTTTTTAAGTCGTATTTAATGTTACGATATTTATTAAAAAGAAAAATTTCTGTACCTAGCTTGGATTGCCATATTACAACATTATGTACTTTAAAATGTAAAAATTGTTCTCATTATATTCCATACTATAAACCTGAGCATAAATATATGTTAAGTGTCGAAAATTTTAAAAATAATATTGACACTATATTGAAAAATATAGATTTAATATATAATTTAAATATTTTAGGTGGAGAACCTTTAATGAATAAAAATATGGATAAAATGCTTGAGTATGCAAATTCTAAATCTCAAATTAAAGCAATTAGAATTCATACTAATGGCACTATCATTCCAGAAGAAAATTTATTGCAAAAGATAGCTTCTTTAAAGAAAGTGTCTTTTTATTTATCTAATTATTCCGGCAATCCTTCTATAAAAATTTTAAAAGACAATGAAATAATTAAATTGTTAAAAAAATTTAATATAAAATATTATATGGCTCCAAAAGATTATACTTGGGGGTTAGTACCTGAAGTAAATTTGGAGCAAAATATATCCGATGAACAAAACATCGGACAGTATTTAAAATGTAATTTTAAATACAGTCCGTGTCTTTCAGATGGCAAGATATACCCTTGTGCATTAGCAAAATATATAGCTAATAGCGGGTATCATCTAAAAGACACGGACTGTATAGATTTATCTACTAATAAATCTATTCGGAAAAAATTTATAGATTTTTATAAACGAAACTCTTTCGAAATATGCAAATGTTGTGACTTTACAACCTATAATTCTCCAATTATGCCGGCAATACAGCTAGAAGGAAGTAAAAATGACTAGTTTGATATCAATAATAATTCCTTCATACAACGGTGAAAAGTATATCAGAGATACGATTAGAAGTATCAAAGCGCAGGATGCAACTGTTGAAGTTATTGTAATTGATGATATTTCGACAGATAACACTGTTAAGATTGCTCAAGAAATGGGTTGCCGTGTTATTGTGAATACAGAACACAAAGGCCAGGTTGCAGCAAAGAATACAGGAATTCGTGAAGCAAATGGCAAATACTGGATGACAATTGATCAGGATGATATGCTTACTGAGGGTGCTTTAAAAAGGCTGCTTGAAGAGTTTGAAAAAGATTCTGAAATAAAAATTGTTATGGCAAAATTAAAAGATTTTTGCTCGCCTGATACTCCTGAGCAAGCAAGGTATTGTAAACCAAAGCCCTTCTATGGTATTCTAACGGGATCAACATTGTTTAAAAAAGAAGTTTTTGATATAATTGGTTTCTGGCAGGAAGGTGTTATAACCGGAGATGTTATTGACTTAACAACAAGACTTCTCAAAGCTGGACTATTTATAAAGAAAATTGATTTTATTTCTTGTGCCCGCCGTATACACAGTGCAAACTACGGCAGAACAAATCAGAAAGATGAATATAAGGATTACGCAAGGGCACTCAGGGAAAGGCTGAAATTTACAAATTTTTAAAAATTTATTTCTTTTGTGCATAAATTTATCTCTTATATAATTAAAAAATTTTTTATGTATTATAGAATTTTTTGATAATATTTGCAAAAAAGAATATTACATTATCAAAAGTTTTTGCAGAAAATTCTTGTGGATGATAAAATAGAAAGAGTACAGAGAGCTCTTACAGTTTAAGGGAGTAGCATAAAGGGGAAATTGATGAAATTAAGCAGCACATCGGCACAGAATTCTTTTAAATATGGATGGTTATTAGCGAGAATTTTTCCATATATTAAACCATACATGTTCAGGATAATTTGCGGGTTTTTAGTCGCAATTCCTCTTGGTTTACTTGATGGGGTCACAGCGTTTGCTCTAAAACCTTATATGGATTATGTTGTTGGAAAGCAAGACTGGGTATTTCATCTGTACGGCTATGAATTTACTTTAACCTGGCAGCTTTTTGCTTTCATTATTCCGTTTGGCGTAATCTTATTTGCAGGATTTCAAGGTGTTTTAAGATATTTAAATGACTATATTTCAGCTTGGACTTCTCAAAGAATAACTAACGATGTTAAAATGGATTTATTTCATAAGTTAATCTATATG
>ERZ827156.2464-NODE-2464-length-18945-cov-3.507094_pt1 | contig 18945 bp, 21 predicted proteins | sample MGYA00519919_ERZ827156 | MGnify/ENA primary metagenome ERZ827156 (study PRJEB31778, sample SAMEA3449269) | human gut metagenome | biome: human gut; feature: human-associated habitat; material: faeces | place: United Kingdom | collected 2010/2012 ...
TTTTGTCAAATTTTAAAACTTAAAATTAAGTATTTTTTAATAAATAAAAAGCCTAGCCCCAAATTATTGAGATTAAGCTTCTTATTTGTTTTATGATAGTATATTATTCTCTTCTTTTTCTTCCTGCATCATTTGCAATCTTAAACAATTCAGGTTGAGTTTGTTTAATTATCTTTTCAATTTCTAAAAATTTATTGTTTTTCACACTCCATAATCTTTTAAATGTCTTATAACAAATTCGTCTTGTTACACCTTCTTGAAGTGTATCAGAATTAATTTCATATTCTTCTTCTTCAACATCTTCATTTTTGGGAATTTGAACAATAATCTTTGATACTCTCCCATCTTCAACAATGATTTTGTACTCAGTATGTTTTTTCTCAGTATTATATTCTACTACCATAATGCCCTCACTTAGAAATTTTTCTGTTTATTTAGAATTTCTCTTTATAAACCTCGTCAAATACTGCTTTATAATAGTCAGGATTGCAATTTTTTAACATTTCAAATGCTTCAGCAAATTGCTTAGAGTCTACTCTTAACAATTTTTTAAATGCCATTGTTATTATTGATTTTGTTAGTTTAGATTCACTCCCTTTAGGAATTATTGTATAATATTGAGTTTCAGTTTTATTCTCGCTTATTACTAATACTCCATGTAATTCCCCACCTTGAAAATCAATTTGGTAGTCATCTTCATGCAATTCTGTTGAGAAACATCTTACATTTTCCTTTTCATCCAAATTGTAAAGCATATTTTCCCTCTTTTCAAAAAATAGTTATTTGCCAACTAATATATTATAAAATATTTTTCTCTTTTTGTCAACAGAACAAAGGGCTAGCGATTGTAGCTTTTATATACTAGGAAGTTCAGAGAACTTTCCTAGTATATAAAAAAGTGCCACTGGAAAAACCAGTGGCACAGTTCTTTGTTGGAGATTATACTCCATTAAGAATTTGTTACGATATTTTTGAGTGTAGCCGGGATAACTTCATTGATAATGAAGTTATAGCCTTTCTTGTTGAAAAGCTTGACAATTGCGAGTGCTTCCTCAAGGACGTCCAGTGTAAGAGTTCCTTCCCCTTTTTCCGGACTTGTTGCATAATAGCTTCTTTGGTCCCTACCAGGCCCACAAATGGTAACACCTTTCAGGATGTTACTTTCATCGTCGATCCGAAACGTCGCATTTTTGACAAATTCATACGTAGAGATTTCCATAGTCATAACAAAGTCCCTCCTTAAAGAACTTCTTCAAATTAAAAACGATATTTTTATTATACCATCAATTTACATAATAGTCAATAAATTTTCTATATTTTTTTGTATTTATTCGCATCCTCCACAACTAGAACAACAACCTGTGCAATTACTATTTTCTTCATCTTCTAATTCATCTTCTGTAAATACATACATATCTTCTTTTACTGTTGCCATGTCCTTCTCAAGTTCTTCAACTCTTTTTTCTAATTTTTCTATTTTTTCTAAAATCTTGTTCGGCTGCTCTACAAACAGGTTTTCTCTATACCTTTTTTCAACAACGTCGTTAAAGACTTCTCTACCTTTGGCGTTACTTTCAACAAGGTTTAAAATTGTTAAATTACTTTGTATTTTATCCCTGTAATTTTTTATGTGTTCGTTTATCTTCTCCTCGTTAATCTCTATTAAATTTTTAGATAATATTTTGTCCACATAGTCTAAGGTCGAGCTGTAGGTTCTATCTTTTACCCTTTTTATTTCTTTAGTATTTAATATGTTCTCTTGAATTTTTTGTATTTGAGGCAAATACTCTAAAATATCAACTTTATTTGAAACGTTCCTATTTATCAGATTTTCTGTTTCAATAATTCTTTTAATTTCGTTTTCATTGTAATTATTTATTAAATTGGTATCGATTTGATTTATTACATCTCTATAATTATTGACATTTATTAATCTGTTTATTTCACTCGTGGTTACATTTTTAGATTTTGAAATTAAGCTTTTTATTGAGTTTTCATCAGGTTGATTTTCAATTATTTTATTTACTAATTGCTCAATATCTTTATCGTTTTTAACATACTTATTTACAAGATTTGTTCTGTCAATATTTCTGTTAATGCCCACGTTCTCTATAATATTAGACACTAATTTGTTATGTCTGTTTATTATTTCGTTTTCGTGTTTTACAATATCAAGATGTTTTTCATTCGTAATTTCTAAGGCATTTAGCGTATTTTTAAGTGTGTGATATGCCTTCCTGTTTAATACTCTCTCTTTGAGGTTTTCTACATTAAACGCACTTTTTTCATATTGTTTTTCAAACTCGTTTATAACAGATAATTTTGAAGTTACATCAGTTATGTCTTTAAAGCTCTTAACATTTTTCTTATTTATAACCTTGCTGTTAGTTCTGCTTCTACGATTTTCAACAGTATCTTTAAACACCCTTTCAACTGTTGTTTCAATCATATTTTCATAGCGGTTTAAAAGCTTATTCTGCGTTACCGTTTCTGCTGTCTTCTTAGCTACCGTTTCTATTACGTTTGTAAACTCGTTTTCAAACTTTACTGTAGTTAAACGATTTTCATTCCTTACGTCTTTATTGAACACGCTCTTTTTATATACTTTCTCTACTTCTGTTTCATATAAAAACGTATTTCGGGTTTTTGCCACGTTCCTGTTTTGCTCTATTTCGTAGTCTACTGTTTTATTAATTAAATTAGCCTCAGTTAGCAACTTATTTTTATAGACCTTTTCATTGACAGAACGTGTTATATAGTTATACCTTTTTAGTATATCTGTTTCAATAAAATCCTTATTACTGTTGTTTATCAACACATTTTTTAAGTTTAATTTCTTACTTCTATACGCTCTTGTTATATCCTTATAGAGCGTTAAACCTGTTATGTCTTGAGTTAATATTTTATTAAAATAGGTATCTATAAAATCCTGCTTTAATTCAACAGAATTAATTTTGTCTGTTATTTTATGATGGGTTAAAAGCGTAGTTTCCGGAACTTCCGACTTTAAATATACTTTGTCCCACACCTTAGAAACTATCTCTTTATAGTTCTTTATTCCGCCCGATTCAAGCGTTTTTAAAAACGTTTTAGTAACTAAGGGGGTAAAGTCTACCCTTTTTAACAGCTTCTCATTATATACCTTCTCAAGGGTTTCTATTAGATTTTCTTTTCTTATAAATTCTTCCGTGGTTACTTCAACAGGTTGTTTGACTTCTCTTATAACAAGTTCATTTCTTGTTTGCTCTGCGTCGTAATACCTTGTTTTGTTGATTATATTGTTTTTACGCAATACTCTATCTGTTGAGAAGTTATTTATCGTGTTATAAAGAATATTCTGATACTTCTTTATAACGTCTATAGGCTTAAAAGACGTTATTGCTTTTGTGTTGGTTAAAGAAGTTTCAGGCTCTCTCAACGCAATATTATTGCTTTTTGGGTCCCAACTATAATCTAATTTTTTTTTTGTGTCGCTTAATAAAGATTTTATTAAATCATTTAGTGTGTCTTCATCAAAGAGGTTGTTTGACACTACCTCTAATTGTTTAACTTCTTTTTGGGTTAAATTATTTTGAACATTGAATATTTCACGTTTTAACTGGTCTAAAATCTGCTGCCTTACAACCGTATTGTTTTGTACAAACACATTTTGGTCACTTTGTGCAGCACGTAATTGTAGTAATAGGTCAGTTATGTTTCTAAGTGCCTCTTGCTCAAGTAACGACCCATTTGAAGTATTGTATATAAGCTCATTTCCGAAATCGTATTTTGCTACGTCGTCGGACTGCAGTAAACCTATGTTTACATGAATTTTAGATATGTTTTTATAAAACGTATTAGTTCGAGTGAGCGCTCCTATTCTGTAGCTACTATTAACTGTTATTCCTTTTGTCATTCTTAAATTTTTCATATTATCACACTCACTCCCAACTATATTTCCCTTTCTCTATTATAACATTTAAACATAAATTTTAAGTTAAATTATAATTAATGTCTAAATATTCTGACTTATAAATTTATCCATTGCATCTTGTTCCTTTTGTTTTTGAGCTTGCTCAGCTTTCTTTTCTTCTGCAGCGCTCTTTTTAGACTCTTCTAATTTCAAATTTTCTTTACGTTCCTCTTCACTGGTATAACTACTTCCAAGATTTTTCTTATCCATAGACTTTTTCAAAGCTTCTTTTTTGGCTTCTCTTTCCACATTAGCTTTATCCTTTTTTATATAATTACTACCTGTGCTATCTTTCAAGCCTAAAGCTCCTCCGGTTTCTTCCTCTTCGCCGGTGTAATTACTACCCGTATTATCTTTCAAGCCTAAAGCTCCTCCGGTTCCTTCCTCTTTACCGGTGTAGTGGCTGCCTTTATTTTGAGTCTCCCCTCCTAAAGGCTTGAACTCGTTTTCATAATCATCTAGCTGAAACATTTTCACTACGCTATTATAATTTGTCGGCATTCTCTTTACAGACCTTTGTTTTAAATCAGTCACCTTAAGGGTAATACTCTCCATAGCAGGTTCTCCGCTAGATGCGTCCAAACCATCAGGACTTCTATCTATTATTCCATAAGATATGAATGTCCACCAGTCTGACAATTCAAAAGTACGAGGATTATATACTTTTATATCTCCAAATGCAGGTCCATGCTCTAAAGTATATTGAGCGTCTGTCAATCCAACCGCCATAAGCGCTGTTCTTCTCAATAAATTATTCGGTATTTGCGAGGCTGCCATCAATGCAGCGGTCGTAGCAATGGGCCACTCCCTTATTAGAAAGCCTCTTGTAAGCGTTAATTCTGTATCAGCAGCATCCGGCATACCAACAAAAATTGATTGGTCATTTACCCCACCTTGTAAAATTGGATTGAGGTTCCTAGACACTTTCATACCCGTTATATTTTTAAATCCATAGGTAAAATTGTTTAGCGTTAATATAAATCTAAACCTAGCAGCGCCACCAGAGCGAAGCGATTCCTCAGACGATATTTGTGGAACCGGCATTCTGGGTCTATTATACTTATCTTTCAAAATCGACTTTCCCGTTATCCCCGCAAGTGCATTCGCTGCCCAGTTAGTTATACCCAATTGCTGACCTTGTTTATTATTCTCTTCAGCCATATATAATCCTCCTTCCTTTTTGTTTAATCAAAGTTGTCGAGGTCAAAAATATTCTTATTCTCTTCCCCGTTTGCATTCATTTTCTTGTTTATTTTCGAAACTTCCTTACAATATTTTGCTCTTTCCTTATGACTAAGGTTTCTAATCTCATCATGAGACCAATGTAAATAATAAGCCAAAAAAGCTATCTCTTCATAAAGAGCTTTTTGTGGATAACTTTTTAGGCTTCCCCGAAAAAAGGGACGTCCATCCTAAATTTGTGATTACACTTAGGGCATGTCACATCCATAAGCTGAGGTTCAACGGCATTGAATTTTTGATATAAGTCTTGTAAATATGCCATGTCTGCCGTAAATAAACTCTCGATTACTTGAGCATCCACTTTCTCTAACGTACCAAGTTGTGTTATTACTCTCTCTAACAAGAGAATGCTAAGGTATCCAGGATTCATTTTTACTCTTCTGTCATTCAAAGGTATAATTTCGTCGGCTGCATTAGCTAAACGCATTTTCCCCTTTTTATGAACTTCACCTTTCTCATCAACATATCCCTTAGGTAATACAAATTCTATTTCTGTTTCAAAAGCTGACATTCCAACATCACACTACTTTCCTACATTTTATTTTTATATTACATGTTATATCATCCCACAAAACAGGGATGATATAACAATATAAACTATTTTACTTTTTACGCTCTATCCATTCGCATTTCATTTTTAATTTTTCCATCCATTGGTCTGCACTTGTTGCATCAATGCTTCCGCCGTTGTCATAGCCAGTCGGGAAACATTTATGACAAACATATTCTGCCACTACTTCTTTTCCATAAGCATCATATATGTCTATGGTAACAGTTTGAATGTAACTTGTGTTTGTTCCGTCAAAATAGCTTTTAACGAAGTCAGGTATAGTGGTGTTGCCTAGGAACATACCTTTTTCAAATTCCAACTCAGTATTTCCCTGATTTGTTTTACCATTCGGGAAGAACATGCTCCACGGATAGGTAAACCCACCTTCACGATACTCTAATGGGTCTTGAGATATTTGTTCAAGACCTCCGGTAATCGTTTTCCATGATGAAGTTATAACATCTGTTCCATCAAATAATGCTAAAAATCTGTGTCCACGAAGAGGCATTTTAAAATCTGTTAAAGCCTCTGAGTCAAATACGCCAGTTGCATTTGGCAATGGGCTATACGCCATAATAAATCTCTCCTTTCATATACCTTATTGATTATTCACCGGTTTTCTGAGTAACACGGAATATTACAAACTCTGCCGGTTTAACAGGCGCCACACCTATTACACATACTAATCTACCATTGTTTATATCATCCTGCGACATAGTATTAGTTCCAATGTCAACAAAGAATGAATCGCCAGGTCCGCCTCCGGCAAGAGCTCCTGATTTCCATACTCCTTCAAGGAATATTTCAATCGTTCTTTGTACTCTAGCCCAAAGAGCCGGGTCGTTTGGCTCAAACACTACCCAATTTGTGTTTGCCTTTATTGACTCTTCTAAGTAGATAAACAAACGTCTTACGTTTATGTATTTCCATAGAGGTCTTGATGTTGCCGTTCTGGCACCCCATACTCTTATTCCTGCTCCAGGGAACCTTCTTATTAAGTTTACTCCTTTTGGATTAAGCATATCTTGCTCACCAACGTTGTAGTTTACAGAAAGTCCCGTACAATTTGCAACAACTTCATTTGCTGGTGCTTTGTGAACTCCTCTTGCATTGTCGCTTCTTGCATATATTCCAAGTATTGAACCTGAAGGTGGAATATATATGTCTCTCTTGTCTAGCGGGTCAAACACCTTTAACCACGGATGATACATTGCACAATAATCACTGTCTACTATATCTCTGTGTTGTAATAAATCGGTCGGTGTTTTTAAGTTCTGAGGCATGTCTAACACTGCAAACCTACTGCCTAGCTTCTCACAATGATTTACAAGTGCTAACTCAACATTCGGGCTAACTATTCCCGGTACTGCCATCAAACTTACAACAGAATTGTCTAAGAAAGCTTGAATACCTGTACGTTCGCCAGGTCCGCCATCCTTACCGATGAAGTCAGCGTCTGTTAAGCTTGCTGCAGCTCCGTTAGTTCCTCCTACCAATGGAACAACTATTTCTTCGTCTTTTCCGCCAAAAACTTCTCTTACTAAATCCATCGGATTCTTTGCTTCTGTTAACGGCTTAGCAGTTAAATCTACTATCTCTGATTTTGCCATTACTTTTTCTATAAATTCTGGAACATTTACATTTAATGTTGCTAATTCATATACTTCAGAAACATCGTCATTTTCTACCTTGACTTTAAGTTCACAGGTTTTTATTTTAATTTTTGGCACTACATTTGTGTCTACAATCTTCGCCTTAAATGGCTTTTCGAATGTAACCTTGTTGCCCTTAGCTGCTTTTACAACATTGTATTCAGGCTTCTCTAAACCGTCTGTTGATACAATGTCGCCAGGGTTAAATCCCACAGCATTTTTCAAACGATATTTGCCTTCTCCAAGGTCTTCAAGAACCTGAGATTTACTCTCACTTGCAGGTGCGAATGTTACAACTACTGAGTTTCCCCATGCACCCGGGTTCTTAGCTTTAATGTCGATAATGCCTTCTTTTCCTTCAACACATTTACTTGCTGCTGTTACTGCGTCTGATGGCGCAACTCTCATAACAAAAGCTCTTGAGCCTCCGTTTATGAAGAAATGGTTTACCGCATAAGCTAAGTATCTGTATTCTCCGAATTCACTTGCCGACAAATATCCTCCAAACTTCTTTGTGAAATCAGATGGACTTGTTACTAATACAGGACTTCCTATAACCGGACCTTTTTCTGCAACTCCAACAAATCCTACTGTACTTGTTCCAACTCCTGCCATAGGAACTGGTCCACTGTCAAATTCTTCTAGGTACACTCCTGGTGATAAATATTCTGCCATAATTCTTTCGGTTCTCTACTTTTTAAGTAAGAACCTTTCTCTCCTTTCGCTTAAAAAATTAGCTTAGATGTATAAAATTTATGTAACATATAAAAAAGGGAAATGAGCCCCAATTTATTGCTAACCGTATTTAGATGTGTTTTTTTACTGATTTTTAAGCTCATCAATAATTCTTTTTATATCTGCTTTTGAAATTCTGTTAACTTTATCTTTTATTAAACTATATATTTCTTGCTCGTTTAAATTCTTTACGTCCATTTTCTTCAGTATGTTCTTAATTCTCTCATACTCTATTATCCATACTGACATTTCCGTAATCCTTTTTCTTCTTGTGACTGCGTCTTCGGAATCTATAATTGTGTTTAATTTATCGTTTTCGAAATGCTTTATAAATTCCTCAATCTCGTGTAAAAAACTTTTATTTTTATCTTCTTTTTCTTTTATTATCTGCTTTGTTAGATTAATCTTTTTATCTATAACTTTTCTTTGATTTTTTGGTAAATCGTCTTTTTCATCTTTCAATTCATCCTCGTTTAGCTCCTCTTTAGATGTTTGATACAATAATTCTTCATCATCATTTTCGCTGTTGTTATCGTCATCCATAAGTTTTTGTATGATTTCATTTTTAGGGTCATAAACGAAACTTGATGAATTCGTTTCAAAATACTTCTCATTGCCTTGATAATTTTTGCCGAAGTATGTGTTCATATCATACGGCTCGTTTTCAGGAATTTTATTTTCTTCTGTACTATCATCGCTAAGCAACGTAAAGCCCATTGGCGCTTTTCTTTTGTTGTATTTATCGTATCCAACTAAAACCGTACCTTCTTTGGTTTCAAAGTAGCCAAATTTCTTTGGTATAATCTCATCTTTTTTCTCATTGTTGGGTAGAACCTCTTCCATTTTCACGTCCTTTTGAAAAAAGCGTTTTTTATTTTCAAGAGCCATTGTTTCTTTATCGTGATAATCGTCGGTGTCAACTGCCCATCTTCGAGTTTCTTCATCTTGAGGATTTTCTATGTAAATGTCTGAGCCGAGGTTCCTTTTTACATTCTTTATAAACGGACGCTTAGTTTTGTTTTGAGATTTAGCTTTTTTATCTTTAAACAATTTTTTCGCCCCCATCCTCATTAATAAAAATTTACTTTATTTATATGTTCGACCACCTCATTTACTTATTTAATAAATTTTAATTCCCTTATAGAAGTTTTAATTTGTAGGAATTAAACCAAAAGGATTATTCACTTATAACATTCAATTATATTGATTAATTTTGTGAACTTTACCTTATGAAAGAATTATATCACTATTTTTCGACTTTGACCATTAATTCTGTATTAAAAAATAATAGATTTTTCGTTTTTTATTGGCATTATTGGTTGTTTTTTGTAATTTTTGAGTGTATTTACATAAACTTGTTAATTTTATTTTATTTCTCGCATTTAAAATAAGACACTTTTTAAAAAGTGTCTTATCAAGCATTTCTAGCGGCTATTAAATTTTTTATGTAGCTCTAACAGCCAAATCTTCTCGTTGTCCCAATCCGAAACTCACCGACAACGCATAATTTACCTGCTTCATTTCCACATTGTTTACTTCACCGGTTTTTTCTTTTAGTCTTCTTTTATCTATCGTTCTTATCTGCTCAAGCAACACCACAGAATCTTTTGATAGACCGCTCTCTTTAGCATTGATTTGTATGTGAGTTGGAAGACTCGCCTTTGAGTGCTGGCTTGTTATTGCCGCCGCTATCACTGTTGGACTAAATTTATTTCCAACGTCATTTTGAACTATAAGTACAGGTCTTATTCCTCCCTGCTCGGACCCTACCACAGGGCTTAAGTCTGCATAATATATATCTCCTCTTTTGATATTCATAATTTCACTCTCCAGTATATTTTGCTTACGCAATTTAAATACCAACTTTTGATTTTTCTTAACAAAATTATTTTGAGCTAATTTTATGAATTTTAATCATAGAATTTCAAATTTATTTTTATTTCAAAATAAAATGCCCATATGGATTATCCATACAGGCACAATCTTATTTAATTAAATCACTCATGTCATATATTTTTGGCTTTTTATTTATTAAAAACTCAGCTGCCTTAACCGCTCCAACTGCAAAAACGTCTTTAGACTGCGCATGGTGCGACACTGTTATTACTTCTCCCGTTCCGGCAAATATAACCTCGTGGTCGCCAACTATATTTCCTCCACGTATGGTGTGTATTCCTATTTCCGACTTCTCCCTTGGTTTTCTGTAAGAATGCCTGTCATACACATACTGCGTTGCAACATCTCTTGTTTCCGCTAAGGCATCCGCTATCATTAAAGCCGTCCCGCTTGGTGCATCTATTTTTTGATTGTGGTGCTTTTCTACTATCTCTATATCAAAATCGCTCCCCAGTACTTCACACGCTTTTTTAGAAAGCTCTATCAATAGATTTATCCCCAAAGACATATTCCTAGATGAAAAAATGGGTATTACTTCAGAAGCTTGTTTAATTTCTTCCACTTGATTTTTGTCGTAGCCCGTGGTGCACAACACAACTGGAATTAAATGTTTTCTTGCATAATCCAATATAGGCGTCAATGCTGACGGGTGGGAAAAATCTATAATAACGTCCACATCCACGTCTATTTTCTCCATCGACCTATAAACAGGAAACTTTGAATCTGTGTTTTCACTCACATCTACTCCTGCTACTACTTCACAGCCATCCGTACGACCAACCACTTCTGCAACTACTCTACCCATTTTTCCGTTGCTTCCACATATTAATACTTTCGTCATTACTTCCTTGCGACATTTTTTATTTATCTTTATGTCGCTATTTCCCACCTTTTATTTTGTATTTTTAATTCCGTATTTTTCCATAACCTTCTTAAGATTTTCAAAACCGTCTTTACTCATATCATCAAGAGGTAATCTACATCTCCCACATTCAAACCCTTTAATATTCATTGCTGCTTTAACAGGTATCGGGTTTACATCCGAAAATAGTGCATTTATAAGCTCGAGGTAATATAACTGTAATTCCTTGCTTTTGTTTTTATCTCTGTTTAAAAATTCGTCTACTATTTCATGAGTCTCCTTCGGGAACACATTTGCCAAAACAGATATAACTCCAACGCCGCCTAAGGATAATATTGGAACAATCTGGTCATCGTTTCCGGAATATATGTCTAAACTATCCCCGCACTTCGCCGCTATTTCTGCTACTGCTGATATGTTGCCACTTGCCTCTTTAACCGCAACTATATTTTTGTGTTTTGCGAGCTCAACGTAAGTTTCTGCCTTTATATTACACCCCGTCCTTGACGGAACATTATATAATATAATTGGTATGTTAACCTCATCTGCGATAGCAAAATAGTGCTTAACAAGACCCGTTTGAGAGGTTTTATTATAATAAGGTGTCACCACGAGAAGAGCGTCTGCACCCAATTTTTCGGCTTGCTTTGACAATTCTATGGCATGGTTTGTGTTGTTGCTTCCCGTTCCTGCTATTACCGGAATTCTCTTGTTTACTCTCTCCACCGTAAATTTAATAAGATTACTGTGTTCCTCGCTTGTGAGTGTTGCAGACTCTCCTGTTGTTCCGCATACGATTATAGCGTCTGTGTTATTGCTCAAATGAAAATCAATTAATTTTCCCATTTCTTCAAAATTTATAGAGCCATCCTCATTCATAGGCGTTATAATAGCTACCCCTGAACCTTTAAAAATTGTTTTTTTCAAAACGAACATCTCTCTTTCTCGATATTATAAGTTTTTCATAGACATTTCCCATTAAATATATCCCTTCTGACAAAGCAATTCCGCAAGAAGTATAGCTCCTCCGGCAGCACCTCTTATGGTATTATGCGACATACACACGAATTTCATATCATACTGAGTATCTTCCCTTAGTCTGCCAACTGATATAGCCATACCATTTTCCAAGTTTCTTTCAAGTTTTATTTGAGGACGGTCTTGCTCTTCAAAATAGTGGATAAACTGCTTAGGAGAACTTGGTAATTCTCTTAACTCCGAGTTTACCACATAATTTTTCCATCTGTCAATAATTTCGGCAACAGACGCTTTTCTCTCAAAATCTACAAACACTGCTGCTGTGTGTCCGTCGCTGATGGGAACCCTTATACATTGAGCCGTAATATTCGGAGTCTGAGACAGCTCAATTTTATCTTTATTAATATGACCCCAAATTTTTAGCGGTTCTTTCTCAGATTTTTCTTCTTCACCGCCTATGTATGGAATTATGTTATCGTTCATTTCTTCCCAATTTTGGAGAGTTCTTCCCGCTCCGGACACTGCTTGATACGTACACACCAAAACATTTTTAATTCCTAAGTCTTTTAACGGGTGGAGTGCCGGAACATAGCATTGAAGCGAACAATTAGATTTCACAGCTATAAATCCTTTTTTAACACCCAAACGTTTTCTCTGCTGATTTATTATTTCTATATGCTCTGGGTTTACCTCGGGAATTACCATCGGTACATCAGGAGTAAATCTGTGGGCACTGTTGTTTGAAACTACCGGACATTCCTTTTTAGCATACATCTCCTCAAGTTTTATTATGTCTTCTTTCTTCATGTCTACAGCACAGAAAACAAAATCTACCTTGCTAACAATTTCATTAATGTCTTCAACAGCGTCAAACATAACCTTGTTTTCAACATCTTTTGGAATTTCCCTATCCATTACCCACCTTTTTCCAACCGCTTCTTTATAAGTTTTTCCTGCCGACCTTTTGCTTGCTGCCAAAACTTCAATTTCGTACCACGGGTGGTTCTCAAGAAGTGTTATAAACCTTTGACCAACCATTCCAGTCGCTCCTATTATTCCAACTTTGTATGTCTTGCTCATATTATCATCATACCTTCCTTTTATATTATTTTAAGCTGTTGTAATTTTTTGATAAATACAATATAATTTTTACTATGCTTAATAATATCACTGTATTCAATAAGTTGTCAATTTGAGTACAATTGGAGGTATCCCTTTGAAAGAAATTTTTTCACAGCAAAGTCTTACTAAAAAAAGTCAGTTTAACTTCGACCTTCCTCCTGAGCTCATTGCACAGTCGCCAATAGAGCCTCGAGATGCTTCAAAATTGCTTGTTCTTGACAAAAACACAGGCACTTTAAAACACCAACATTTCAAAGATATAATAAATTTTATAAACAAGGGCGATTGCTTAATATTAAATAATTCAAAAGTTTTGCCTGCAAGAATTTTCGGTAATAAGCTTTCTTCAGAAAATAATTGCGAAAATTCAAAGCTCGTTGAGTTTCTATTACTAAAACAGGTTTCAAACAATTCATGGGAAACGTTAGTAAAACCGGGGAAAAAAGCTAAATGTGGCACCTCGTTCTCATTCGGAGACGGCAAGCTTATCGGCAAAATTACAGACGTTAAAGAGGACGGAAACAGAATTATCGAATTTAAATACGAAGGTAATTTTTTCAACATTTTAGATGAAATTGGTCAAATGCCGTTGCCGCCTTACATAAAAGAGTCCTTAAAAAATAAGTCAAGATATCAAACCGTATACGCAAAGGACCTCGGCTCTGCCGCTGCTCCAACTGCAGGTCTTCACTTTACTCCCGAACTCCTCGACAAATTAAAAGAAAAGGGCGTAAACATCGGTTTCGTTACGCTCCATGTTGGATTAGGTACATTTCGTCCGGTTCAAACGGAAAACATTAACGAACATAAAATGCACTCCGAACATTATTTTATGTCGGAAGAAACTGCCGAGATTATCAACAATACTAAACAAAATGGTGGAAAAGTGATTGCTGTTGGGACAACCAGTTGTAGAACTCTCGAAACAATCGCTTCAAAAAATAATTGTATTAAGTCGTCCGAAGGGTGGACAGACATATTCATTCATCCGGGATACGAATTTAAATGTATCGACGGATTGATAACTAATTTTCACCTTCCCGAAAGTACTCTGATAATGCTAGTTTCGGCTTTCGCAGGCTACGAAAACACCATGAATGCTTACAAAACTGCTGTTGATGAAAAGTACAGATTTTTTAGCTTTGGCGACGCTATGATGATAATATAAAACACAGGACAATAAACTATTAAGTTTATCATCCTGTAAAGCTCATTCATTTTAATTGTCAAACACGCTCAAAACAATCCGCATGGAAATAGCCTCTTATCCCTGCTAAGCCATAAATTACATTTCCTTGGTAGTCTTCGAATACCTCGCTTACAACGTAAGGCTGCTTTCTTGTAAGACCCCAATTTCCACTATAATCTCTGCTTAAACTTTTATCTAAATACGCTTTATTATTTTGCTCCCCTTTAAACATAACTTTAAAGCCTGCTCTTCTATTTTCATCTTTATTAAAATTTGTTCTGCTAATATCGGTTCTTCTAAATCCAAAATTTGCTCTGTTGTCATCTTCTTCATCAAAGTCAGGATTTACTCTGTTACTAGTATTTTCATCAAAGCCAAAATTTGTTGTATTATATTCCATTTTACTCATCCTTTCAATGTTTTTTGTTTATTATAACAACTTAATTTATTTTTGTCAATATTGAATATTTTATTTCTAATTTTAAAGGAGTTATGTGTATGTATAAACTAATCAAAAAATGCGGACGTGCACGAAGAGGTGAATTCGTTACTCCAAACGGCACGGTTAAACTTCCCGGATTTATGAATGTTGCCACCTGTGGAGCCATAAAAGGAGGAGTTTCTGCTATAGACCTTAAGGCTCTTAAATGTCAGGTTCAGCTTTGCAACACCTATCATCTACATTTACGACCGGGCGACAAAGTTGTTAACTCTATGGGTGGTATCCGTAAATTCACCGGTTGGGACGGTCCAGTGTTAACAGATAGCGGCGGATTTCAGGTATTTTCACTTGCAAAACTACGTAAAATTAATGAAGAAGGCGTTGAGTTTTCATCTCACATAGATGGTCACAAAATATTCATGGGTCCGGAACAAAGTATGCAAATTCAATCAAATCTAGCGTCAACCATCGCCATGGCTTTCGACGAATGTATTAAAAACCCCGCCGAATATAGCTATACGAAGCAATCTTGCGACAGAACTTTCAGGTGGCTCAAAAGATGTAAAGCAGAGATGAATAGATTAAACAGTCTTGACACCACTATAAATAAAAAACAAATGCTTTTCGGAATAAATCAAGGCAGCACATACAAAGACATAAGAATTGACCACATGAAACAAATCCGTGAGCTTGATTTAGACGGCTATGCTATAGGCGGTCTCGCTGTTGGAGAACCTGCTGAAGAAATGTATCGTGTTATAGAAGAGGTTGAGCCTTTTATGCCCGAGGATAAACCGAGATATCTTATGGGGGTTGGGACTCCTGTTAACATTATCGAAGCGGTTGCAAGGGGCGTGGATTTGTTTGACTGCGTAATGCCTAGCAGAAACGCTCGTCATGGACACATATTCACTTGGCAAGGAAGCATGAATATTTTAAATGCAAAATACGAGCTAGACAGCAAACCATTAGATGAAGAATGTGATTGTCCCACATGTAAGAACCACTCGAGGGCTTATATCAGACACCTTTTCAAAAGCGGAGAAATTTTAGGAATGAGGCTAGCTGTTATGCATAATTTGTATTTTTACAACACCCTTTTTGAAAGAATAAGGCAAGCTTTAGATGATGATACTTTTGATAAATTCTACGCTAAATATTCAACCATTTTAGGAAACAGAATTTAATGCTTTGTTGGCACTAATATAGATAAAAAATGTGTTGATAAAACTTTATTTAATTGATATACTTTATTTATTAAATTTTTGGAGGATTTTATTTATGAATTTTTTTGATGGTCTGGGAATTAATAGTCAGCTAATTTCAATGATATTAGTTTACGTAATCATTTTTGGAGGAATGTATCTTATAATGGTGCGCCCTCAACAGAAAAGAAGAAAACAAGAGGAAGAGCTAAAAAAGAGTCTACAACTTGGCGATGAAATTACTACCATTGGTGGAATCGTTGGTCGCATTATAAACATTAAAGATGACACAGATTCTTTAATTATAGAATCTGGAAGCAATAAAATTCGTATAAAAAAATGGGCTGTTTCCAGCGTTGACAATAAAAATGTTGAAAATAAGCAATAAGAATATTTTTCTTCTTATTTGAATATTATTTACCGCACGATATATTTGTTTTGTTGCAAGTATTTGTGCGGAATTTTTTTAAGGAGATGTAATAATCAGTGGCTAAAAAATCAACCAGAAATAAAAATAATACAGAGAATTTCGTAAAATCTATAATTATTGGTTCATTTTTAGGTATAATATTATGCATAGCACTATTATTTTTAAGCGCGTTTGTTTTAACAAAAAGCAGTAATATTCCACATTTAGCCGTTAGTCCATTAGTTATGATGATTGCAGGATGTGGAGCGTTTGCGGGCGGATATATCGGGGCAAGAATTTTAAAACAAAATGGTATGTTGTGCGGCATGGTTTGTGGATTCGTTATGTTTGTAATACTGTTTATTGCCGGACTTGTCACAGTTAGAGATTCCCTTTCATTAACAACACTTATTCGTCTTTTACTCATGCTTTTAACGGGTGCTGTAGGTGGAATTTTGGGTGTTAACAAGCGTAAAAAAATAAAATATTAATATAATTTCACTAAGTGTTGAAAATATATGGATTTTTATGGTATAATTCAAATTAATATGTAAAGGAGTGATTTTGTTTTGCAGTTAGAAACAATGTTGTCAAACATTAATAATTTTTTGTACAGTAACATACTCATTGCACTTTTGGTTTTGTGCGGACTCTATTTTACCTTCCGTACTAAATTTGTTCAGTTGCGATTCCTTCCCGAATCCATAAAACTTATGACTGAAAAGTCTTCTGGAAATCGAGTGTCATCTTTCCAAGCGCTTATGATTTCAACAGCTTCTAAGGTTGGAACCGGAAACATAGCGGGCATCACAACCGCTTTAGTTGCAGGAGGTCCCGGAGCTATATTTTGGATGTGGATAATGGCTTTTCTTGGATCTGCTTCGGCTTTCGTTGAAAGCACACTGGCTCAAATATACAAAGTTAATGATAAAGATGAAAATTCTTTTAGAGGTGGACCGTCATATTATATACAAATGGCTCTTGGCAAAAGAAGCATAGGTATTTTATTTTCGGTGTTACTAATATCTTGTTTCGCAATTGGATTCAACGCCCTTCAAGCGTATAATATTTCGTCTTCGTTCCAATATTATATTCCCGGATACGAACATTCCATTTGGCCGTTAGTCGTTGGGATAGTACTTGGTATTTTCACCGCATTCATCATTTTTGGTGGAGTTCACAGAATTGGATTTATTTCTTCAATAATTGTACCAATAATGGCTATTATTTATTTATCTTTGGGCGTCTTTATTACTTTGAGAAATATAGACAAGCTCCCCTCAATGTTCTCCGTCATCTTTAGCAAAGCTTTTGATTTCAAATCTATCTTTGGCGGATTCGCCGGAAGTGCCGTACTTATCGGAATAAAAAGAGGTTTGTTCTCAAATGAAGCTGGCATGGGAAGTGCTCCTAACGCCGCTGCAACTGCTGATGTTTCTCACCCGGTCAAACAAGGAATTGTTCAAGTTTTATCTGTGTTTATAGACACGTTTTTAATATGCACCACAACAGCTTTTATAATAATGTTGTCCGGTGTTGCTATAGACGGTCACGCCGATGGCATACCTTTAGTTCAAGAGGCTCTTAACGGTCAAATAGGAACTATAGGGATTCACTTTATGACTTTTTCAATATTTGCTTTCGCATTTAGCTCAATAATTGGTAACTATTGCTATGCTGAATCCAATTTGTTGTTTATTAAAGATAATCACTATGTTTTAAATATATTTAGGGCAATGTGCATAATCCCTGTTATTTTAGGCGCAATGGCGAGCGCTGAAGTAGTTTGGAATTTCGCTGATATTTGTATGGGACTCATGGCCATTGTTAATATCATAGCAATTCTTCTTCTTACCAAGCGTTCCACGATTGCTTTGAATGATTATTCAAAACAAAAATCTCAAAACAAAGACCCCATTTTTAACGCTCCTGCTAACGGAATATACGATACTATGTTTTGGAAATAATATTTAAATAAAACAGGTTTACCCATAAAATTGTGGATAAACCTATTTTTTATTTATCTTTAATTATAAAATATTTATTTACACAAAATTTTTATCCTTTTAATCCTCTTTCTTGCCTGTCCATGTCCTCAATTATAATATCATAAATTTCTCCAATACTTGCACAATATTCTAGTACTTTCCATGGCTCATTTGTATGAAAATGAATCTTAACCAAATCATCATCACTGACTACCAAAAGACAATCTCCTTGAAATTTATTTACAAAATAGTCATTTATTTTTTCTTCACTTAAATTTTTTCCTTCAATTAAAAGTTGCGTATCATATCTAAATTCAGACATTATAAATTCCTCCAGATTGTATAAATATTAAAGTTCGGCATCTACAAATACCGAACTCTTCTTTGGCTCCCCGTGTTGGACTCGAACCAACGACCCTGCGGTTAACAGCCGCATGCTCTACCGACTGAGCTAACGAGGATTATATACAATTTTTAATATTATATGCTACTTTTTTGTTTGTTATTCCAAACCTTCTTTTTTCTTTTACGGTATGTTACTATGCCATTCGCTCTACCGACTGAGCTAAGGAGGAATATTTAATTTTCTAACCTTGGAGTATCTCATCTCCATACACCTATTATATGCAATTAAAACTAATTTATTACATCCAATCACTCTTTATCTAAGCTAATGGTGTATAAAAACACCCTAAAAACTGAATAAAGAAAAAATCAGGAAGG
>ERZ827156.2472-NODE-2472-length-18910-cov-2.915301_pt1 | contig 18910 bp, 15 predicted proteins | sample MGYA00519919_ERZ827156 | MGnify/ENA primary metagenome ERZ827156 (study PRJEB31778, sample SAMEA3449269) | human gut metagenome | biome: human gut; feature: human-associated habitat; material: faeces | place: United Kingdom | collected 2010/2012 ...
TTAAATAATAAAATATATCTACTTTAAATAAGCCATCCCATAAATAATCCTTAATGAAACTTGCACCTCCATGTAATAAATAAGCACCTGCTGAGTATTTACCCAAAATATTTACTAAACTATTGTAATTTAATCTTAAATTTTTAAATATATAAAACACCATCAATGCAATCAATAACATATAAGGAGAATTAGTTGTCTGTATTTTTTGTATCATTTTATAAAACAAATAATTGTAGTGTATACTTAAATAGGATAAAACAATTTCACCCACTACACCCATTATAAAAAGTGGCACTGCCAATTTTCTATATTTTTCAAACCAATTATTAGTAATTTTATTCTCAAGTATATAAATTAATATATAAATTGTAATACCACAAGATAATCTGCCTACAAGCTCGTTTCCATCTATCCATGAAATACCATATGTAATGTATATCATTATAGCAATTAATACATAGCTTTCTTTTTGTGTCAAAGTTTTTAATAACCGATTTAATAGTGGAGATAAAAGAGAAACAATTATATATACAGTCATAAACCAATACTGATTTGCAAACACCCCTAATATTGTTCTAATTATTTCCAAAAAAGAAAATTCTGTTATCCCACACAATATACCAATAATATATGTAACTGTGCCAAAGAAAGAAACCTTTATAGCCAATTTAATATATTTACTGTATGTAATATTATTTTTTTTAATCAAAAAATAAAATGATAAAAGGAAAAACAAATTAACACCTAAAACTCCCCATGAGCCAAAAATAAAAGAAATAATTTGATTCGCACTCAATCCAGAACGAGGAATCATATCATTATTACCATGTAACTGCCAATGATATGCACATACCATAAGCATTGCAATTATTCGCATTAATTCAAAAGATGTATTTCTTTTCTTTAAATTTAATTTAATATTATTTCCCATTTTTTTCAAAAATCCCACCTAGAATAACCTTTATTTTATCCAAATTACATAAACACAAAATTATGCAAACTATAAACGAACCATAACGAATATATGTATATTTATATAAAATTGGCATTATCAATAAACAGATAATAAACACAACAGATAACTTTAAAATCACTTTATTATTATATACATGCTCATTTGGTATATGTTTTGATATAGTCTTACGCATAAAAATATAATGCATAAATGCGTAAATACAATAACTAATCAATGTAGAATACGCAGCTGCCATATAACCAAATCTTGGAACTAAAATGCTTTCCAAAACGACTATAGAAACACCCGCTATGATGCTCGCGAAAGAAACATATTGTGTCTCTTGATAATAATATTCAACATTAGTATATGCATTGTATATAAATCCCAAAAAACATGTTCCGACAAGCGGAGGAATAGCATATATTGCATCTTTATATGCCTTATCAGCAAATATATTAACTATTTCAGGAGCTACCAAACACATTAATAAATCCAATATACCAATAATAGCTAATGATAATATAATTGGATTGTTTATTTCTTTATATTTTTTTTCTGACAACTTCTTATAAGTCCATGGAACCAATGTTTTAGTTAATGCATCATTAAAAACCATCATCATTAATGCCAAACTATTTGCTAATGAAAAAATCCCAGATACAACAGCCCCAGAATAATGATCAACAAATAATTGACTTGCTTTTTGGAGAAAAGCAGCAGCTAAAAAATGTGGAATTAATGGTATGCAATATACTACACAATACTTCCAATACTTAACATTTATTTTAAATTTACTTTTTTTAATGCTTACATAAAAAAGCCATATTGCTATCAAGCCGTTAAGTAAAACCACGCTTATAATTCTAGCCCACCCTTTATATAAACCAATTTTATCAGAATATTTAATTAATAAAAATGCTATGACAGGCGAAAAGAAGCCTATAAAAATGGAAACGATTACTAAAGCTCGATATCTTAAATAATATCTTTCCAACTGAGACCAAAAATTAAAAATAGCCACAAATACAATATCACAAAATAATGATATCATAATAGGAACTGGTAAATCATCGAACCCTCCATAAACAGAATGTATAATTATATAAAAAGCAAAAACAAAAAAAGTTAAAATTATAGTTAATATCTCAGCACTAAAAACAAACTTTTCTTTATCTTCTTTAATATCCACTAAGGCTTTTGCTGTAGCATAACTAGAAATATTCAAGGTAGCAAATACTGTAAATATTGCCTCCCAAGATTGAAAAACAGCATATTTTGAAAATTCTTCAGTACTCATAACCCTTGTAAATACTGGTGTAAAAATCATCATCACTGCTTTTTGAAATATATTAGCAAATAAAAACCACAATGAAGCTTTTGCTTGTAAATTCAATTTTTGATATTTTTTTATTAATTTATTCATACACTTTTCTTATATATCCTTTTTCTTTTATATTTTGCTAACACAGCCCAAACATGAGGAAATAATAATACTGATATTAATCTTATTTTTGATTTCAATGGAACTATCTTAGATGTCAGTAGCATAAACAAATCAGATTTAACTGTATTTTTCCAATAGTTATATTCTTTTAGATATTTATTTTTCGAATTATTTACTTCAATTGATATAATACCACTTACAAATAAATGTGCTCTAAATAAATGCCACATTATATTAAAATCTGGCGACACGTTTCTTTTTTCTTTCATTATTATATCTAATGACTGCTCGTTGTTAGAAAACATATTTATATTAAATTTAGTTGTCGCACTAGTGCTAACATTTCTACGATAATAATATATTTTTTTATTACTAACCGTTATACAATTTGCATATTGAACAACTTTCACTGTAAAATGCAAGCCTTCACCAGAATATATATTTTCATTTTGTAATAAATTATTATCTATCAGCCATTTTTTTCTATATATTTTACCATAAGAACCAACATACATATTAGGTGATAACAATAATGTTGCTGCTTCAGCTGGCAATATTGTCTTTTCAACAATTTTCTTGTTCTGTTTTTCTCCATTTTGAGTAAAAAGAGCCGTTGTCATACACACATCCGCATTATCTCTACTCTGTAATTTCAATAAATATTCTACATGATCACTTGTCACCCAATCATCTGGGTCAACAAAAATAATAAAATCACCCATGGCCATTTTTAATCCCATATTTCTTGCTGAAGCGACCCCACCGTTTAATTTATGGATAACCTTAATTCTATTATCTTTTAATGCCAATCTATCTGCAATAACTCCAGAATCATCTACCGACCCATCATCTATAATTAAAATTTCTATCTGTTTATATGTTTGATTAATCAATGAATCAATACATTTCTCTATATATTTTTCCACATTATAAACAGGTAAAATAACCGAAACCAATTTATTTTTCCCCATATCACTTATTCCTCCGCTCCAATACACAATGCCTTTTTCAAATATAAACTACTTGATTCCATTAATTTATTTAATTTAATATTAATCCCATTGAAATTTATATGATAGTCTATAATGTTCTCAACTTCATCACATGAAGAAATAATCCTTTCTTCTAAATCTAATTGCTTTAAAATACTTCTTTTTCTCTCATCTTTAACATTTTTTTCTTCTAAAACATAAAAAGGAATTCCTAACTTAATAGATAAAGCCGTTCCATGAAATGAATTAGTACAAACAATTTCCGCATTGGAAATCAAACTCAAAAAATCATCAGGACCTACATCCCGCAAATCTTCACCAATCTTATGACATGGCCATTCTGGTGTAATAAATTTCACTTTCAATCCGAATTTGTCAGCTAACTTCTTTAATACATCAAGGTTTCTTTTCCTTTGATCAAATCCATCAAGTGAATAATATAATATATAAGGTTCTGTTTTCATATTTGATTTCAATCGTAACAAATAATTTTTATCCACTAAAAGTGTTGGATCAAGAACTGTTGAAACCTTATCATCAATGATGCTACTTAAAATTTCAGCACCGCCACTTTCTCGACAAGAGATTGCATTAAATCGTTTTAAATAATCCTTCTTAGTTATCAAATCATCATATGTAGCAATTCCTACGCTTGATGCGTATGATATTTTTATCTTATCTTCATCTGCAAAATTAAGAAAATATGCATCCGAAGATTCTGCTTTCTTTGTAACATTCCAAACCTGATCACTACCTACCAAAAAACAATCATAAATTTTATTAGTTTCCGATAAATCTTCATTTTCAATATATTTTTTATCCGATAATCTCATAGAATTTATAAAAGCATCAAATTTTTTCTTTCTTGAAAAACGTTCACTATGAAAAGGTATGAGCAACAAAGTTTTAAAAAATCGCTTCAATCCATTTCTTCTGCTATATAAATCTGTAAAATCCTTTTGCTTCAGAATCGTGTAATCAATTATTTCATTATCAATGTCTAAATCATCAATAATCTTTTGCGTACAATATGCTTGAATAACTGCTCCATAATTATATACGCGATGAAATGTTAGAATTCCAATTTTCATACTATGTCCTCTTATAATAATAGTAGTAGTTTTTAAAGACCCTCTCCAAGGTCTTTATGACTATTAATTCATAGAGTGTTTTTTCCCTCGATATTGGATTTTATTAGATCTCCATTCTTCAAAATAATAGCACCAATAATAGCAAAATATACAATTGACATAGACTCAAATATCACATGTCCTGTCATAACAGAATGTGCAATAAGAACAAACATTGTTACTTTTATTAACAACGTTTCTTTTCTCATTTTTACTAACAATCTAATATAAGTATATATCCATACAATCAACGGAATTATTCCTGTATAATATAATAATGCATATAAATCCATCTCTATAGCCTTGAATGAATATTTATTTAATAAATTAATAACATTTGTATACCCATGTCCCAAAAGCAGATTTATATTTCCATAATACTTATCTATATAATATAATTGTAAATTTCTATTTGACAATAAAAAAGAAGTTATGCTATTTGTTCCCCAAATCTTGTCAGTATCATATCCATATAATTTAAACAGGGCAATTTGATTTGTAATAAATTTTCGTAAGTAAGAGTATATATATGGTGTCATACAAATCAATGCAAAAAATACAATTAATAAAATGAGTATCTTCCTTTTCGTTCTTTTCTGTTTTTTCAAATATTCATATGCAAAAGCTATAAAATATACCATAATACCAACGATTCCGGCTTTATTGCCCAATAGCACAAGGGTCACACATACAAAAAAAATATATATCCACCTATATTTTATATATTTCTTACTTAACATAATCCCCAATACTATTAATAAAATAACTGTCAAATAATTGCCAAAAAGAAACCAACCTGTATATCCATTCCTATACTCTGTTCCATCCCAAGAAGTATATCCTAACCCAAAAGGACTCAGGCATACACTAACAATAATTATTATTGTTGAATAACACATTGCCTTAATTAATCCTTCATCGCTCACAATATTATTGTTCAAAAAGTCATAGAATATATATATGAGAGATGTCGCATATATTAATTTTATAAAAAAAACAAGTTCACTAAATGTGAATTCTGATATTCCTGATAAAATTTGAACTACCCAAATTCCCAAAAATAATACCGTTATTCTCAACACCTTATTTATTGTTTTTCTACTTTTTACAAAACATAAAAACAATATAAACATTCCAATTCTCAAAAATTGATTAAGCGGTAATTCAATGTTCTGCCTATATAAAAAACTAAAAATAATCTCATAAATAGGATTTAAGAATATTAAAATATATATTATTTTTTCTCGATTTAAAATTATCTTGTTCATTAATAATTCAAATGGTTCTAATAATATCAGAATTATCAACAACCACATATCCTTCCTATAATGTCAAGCCTTAAATTATTGATTTTCAGACTTTTCTTTAAATATTTACTCCACAACAAGAATCACAAATTGTGAATATTACTGTATCATATATCTTTTTTCTTCATTTTGCATAATTCAATACAGTATTTATCCTTGATATATGAATACACTCATTTAAATTCAAATTTTCAACACAAAATCAATCTAGCTATATCTTTTAATCTGTAGATTGGATAATAAGCTTCGAAATTACCTTTTGAGAATAAAATTGCTCATAGACCTTTCTACATCTTTCACCTATTGAATCTCTAAATTCCACATTTTTCATTGACACAATTTTATCTGCAAACATTTCACTATTATCTGCAATAAGAATACTTTTTCCATCCGTATATTCCAGTCCTTCTGCCCCAATTGTTGTTGATATAGCTGGCATTCCTTTTGAAAATGCTTCAATCAATTTTACACGTTGACCACTTCCAATAAACAAAGGCACAATTGTACAATCACACTTATCATAATATTCATCAATAGAATCAACATATCCAGTTATTGTAATTTTTTCTTTATATTTTTCACTCAATTTTTCTATTTCTAAACTCGGATTTTTTCCTACAATATAAAAATGATAATTTAAATTTTCACTTTCTAATATTGGTACAACTTCTTTCAAGAACCAAATTAAACCTATATTATTCGGCTCCCATGTAAGAGTTCCAATAAATAAGATATTAAGAATATTATCATCTTTTTTTTTCTTTAATCCTCTATCTGGCACTCCTATAGGAATGATGGAATAATTAAAATCATTTTTTGTCAGCTTTCGTAAAGAATTATAATCATTTTTCGACAATACAATAGTTTTATTAACACTTCGTATTGAATTTGCTTCAAATTCACCCAACTTATATGATTCCAATTTTAAAAATAACTTTTTAAACACATTTCCAACTTCTTTTGCCTTTCTTCTTGCTATAATTGCTTCACAATTATGCTCATCCAATATAATTCTAGCATCAGGCCATAAATTACGTACCAAATCTGAATATACACACATCGGTAAATGATCAAAATATATAATGTCATACGAAATATTTTTTTTCGAAACCAATTTTTGTTGCATTTCATCTGACTGATATTTATATATAGAAAAAGGTAATTTTGAAAACAAACTTACAGCAGCTATGCCCATCATATACTTTTTATGATTTGCTGTAGTAAGTGGTAAATATACTTGAGATATAGAATTGCAATTTTTAAGTAACTCTTTTTCTTCTTTAATCATAGGAATATTTGTTTCTTTAAAGCATAATAAATCAACATTATATCCTGCTTGAAAAAAAGCCTTAAGTGTTGTATAGCTTTTAATTTTTCCACCATTATCTAATGGATATGGCAATAAATTTGTTAAAAATAAAATTTTCATTTTTGTGGACTCCTATACTTAACTGCCAGTTTAAATATTTTCATATCATTTATAAGATATCTTTTCATCAATCTTTTTGGATCCTGTGTAATTCTAAACAACCATTCTAGTCCATGATTTGCCATCCATTTCGGAGCTCTTTTTATGTTTCCAGCTTCAAAATCAAAGCTTGCACCCAATCCCAACGAAATTGGCACTCCTAATTTCTTATAATTATTGTATATAAACTTTTCTTGTTTAGGACATCCTAATCCAACTATCAATATATCCGGCCTTGCTTTTTTTATCATAGCATCTATCTTATTCATCTCAGATGAATCATTTTCAAATCCATATGGCGGAGAATATGTCCCTATTACCTGAAGCCCTTTATATTTGTTCATAAGATTATCTGCTGCTTTAGCTGCAACACCTTCTGCTGCTCCCAAAAAGAACATGCTATAACCTTTTTTAGCCGCCATATCACAAAGTAATGGAAATAAATCAGAGCCAGATATTTTTTCCTTAATTGGTGTTCCATACCACTTTGCAATCCAAAGAAGCGGTTTTCCATCTGTTAGAATTAATGATGCATTAGCATAAACATCCTGTAACTCTTTATTTGTTTCTAACTGTACGATATGATCTACATTTGGAGTAACCACATAAGCATTTTTATTTTCTTGTATAAGAGCATCAATAGTTTCTAATGCTTCCTGCATTGTAAGATTGTCGATTTCTGTATTCATAAATTTTTGTCTAGCCATTACTCATTCCTCAACGTATAATTATTTTATTTGAGTTAAAAAACATAATAAATATCGTCACCTACATCGACCCATCTTTCTTAAATACAACAGCAAAAGTTTTCACCAAAATCTTAATATCCAGCCCGATACTCCACTTCTCGATATACTGTGTGTCGAGTTTTACGATTTCCTCGAAATCGGTGATTTTGCTGCGGCCGCTGACCTGCCACATGCCGGTTATGCCGGGTTTGGTAGCGAGGCGGGCACGGTGGTGAAGGTCATACTTTTCAACTTCGTCCTCCGTTGGGGGACGTGTGCCGACAAGTGACATGTCACCTTTAAGCACATTAAAAAACTGCGGGAATTCATCGAGTGATGTAACACGGATGAAGTGACCAATGCCTGTCTTTTTTGTGCCGTCAGGAAGGATTCTGTTGCCGATGATTCTCGGGTCAAAGTCCATCTTGAACATCATGCCATCTTTGACACGATTTTGTGCCATAAGTTCTTTTTTGCGTTCCTCAGCATCCATGTACATGCTGCGGAATTTGTAGATTTTGAAGCGTCGTCCGTTCTGACCTACTCTTGTCTGTGAGAAAAAGATAGGTCCCGGTGAACTTATATATATAACAGGTGCTATAAATATAAAGATGATTCCGGTTAAGATACATCCGACTATACCGCCTGCAATATCCATTGTTCGTTTTGCAAATGCCTGCTTGTTTGTCGCATAGTTCATGCTTGATGTAAGAACCGTATAATTACCGAGTCTTTCAACTGCATGTCTGTTTCCTGCAACATTTTCGATATTATAAAGATTAAAATGAACAACAACGCCCATTTCAACGAGGTCGTCAACGAGTTCCTGCGGATATTCCGTTCTAGATTCCATGTTGATAAATACTTCATCTACCCAGTTCTTTAATATGTATTTACTGACATTCTGCATATTGGCAACAACTTTTACGCCGCCTATTGTTCTGCCTGTCATATCAGAATCAGAGATTACAAGTCCGCTTATATTGAACATGTCATAATTCTCAGCACGCACATTCTTTATAACATCCTCGGCAGATGCTCTTGTTGTCACTATTAAAAGAGAACGCTTGCCGCCCTCTTCCATTTTCTTTTTAAGGTGGTTTTTCCACAAGACTCTTGTTATATAAGAAAATTCAAGATAAAAAGCTCCCATCAGATATAATACAACACGTGAAAATCCGCCACTCTTTATTGTAAACAGATACATACTTGATATTAATTCAATAAATATCATCTGCTTTAATACTGACACGAATTCGTTGTAATATCCTCTCCTTAGGACACCCTTGTACTGTTCGAGCATAAAGATAACTATCAAATCGGCAATCTCTATCATCAATGCCATATTTCTGTATAACTCAACTTCATAAAGGTTCGTCAATCCATGACGGAAAAAGTATGCCAGTACATATGAAAACTGGACACATAATAAATCAATTATTATAAAATCGAAATGTTTGAACCATCCATTTGCCTTTTTCCTATACATTCGTTATCCCTCATACTTTCCGTTAGAGCAATACTGCATTTTGTATTACCCCCCCCCTTAATTTTTCGTAAATATTATAACTTTATCTTTGGTAGGCTTATTTTTATATATGTGATGAACATATAACCCTTACGGATTATATGTTCATCAGATTAATTGTCTTCATTGCTGTAATTGCCATAGTATCTGCCGTAATATTTACCATAATACTTGCCATAGTATTTGCCATAATAGCTGTTGCTTGAAAAATTAACTTTGTTAAGTACACAGCCTAGTATTTTGCAGCCTGCAAGTTCAAGCTGTTCTTTTGACTTTCTTGCATATCTGTAACTTATATCGCCACATCCGATTACAAGGATACCTCCGTCACAGAACTTAGATACTACTGCCGCATCAATGACACTTCCGATAGGAGGTGTATCAACGATTACTATATCAAACATCTTTCTTGATGCTTCTATCATATTCTTAAATCTGTCATTGCCGAGAAGTTCACTTGGGTTTGGTGGCACCGGACCTGCAAATATCATGTAGAAATTATCTACATCACTTACACACAGTGCATTCTCAAATGTTGTCTTTCCTGAAAGATAATGTGTAAGTCCATACTTTACTTTACCTTTCTTACCTCTTGATTTCATAACTGATTTTCTGAGATCGGCATCTATAAGAAGTGTTTTCATTCCATTCTGTGCAAATGACTGTGCAAGTTCAAATGAAACTGTACTCTTACCTTCATTAGGTGTTGTACTGGTAAGAAATATTACCTTTGTATCCTCACCTGAAAATTCTATGTTAGTTCTTAATGTCTTAAATGCTTCTTTGCTTCTATAATCAAGTATTGTCTGCTTTATTGTAAATTCCTGCATTGTTTAATCCCTTTCAACTTTTGCTCAATCATCAATAAGTTCTATTCCATCATCAAGATATTTCTTTGCTGCTTCGGATGTCTTAACTTTTCTTGATGTTGAAGAATTGTTAAGTTCAACTTTCTGCTTTGTCTGATTCTTTGAATTAGAAGCATTTGCTCTCTGGTTATTTGGCTTTGCTGCCGGTGATGATGCCTGTCCTGATGTACGTCTGCCTGAAGGTGCTTTTACAGTTTCTTTGTTAACACCGTTTTCTTCCTCAGTTCTGGCACTTCTTCTCTCGCTGCCTCTTCTGTCACCTTTCTTAGAAAGCTCTTCTCCTGTATTAAGAGGTATCAGGGCAAGTGTGCTAAGTCCAAGATATTTTTCAATATCTTCTGATGACTTGATTGTATCATCAAGAAGATAGCATATAACAATAATTATCGCACTAAGCACGATACCGATTGCTGCCGCAAGTGCTGTGTACTTTGTAATAGATGGTGCGGCAGGTGATAATGGAAGATTAGCCTCATCAACAACATTGACAGCTTCTATATCCATAACTGACTTAATGTGGCTTGCAGATACTGTTCTTATAGCATTAGCGATTGTCTGTGCTGCCTGTGGACTTTCATCACGCACTGTTATAGAAATAATACGCGTATCTGTAGTATTGGCAACTGTAACACGGTCAAGAAGCTTTCCATATGATTCATTAAGTCCGCACTGCTTTATAACTGTCTCTAATACATAACGGCTCTTTACGAGTTCTGTGTAGTCCTTTGTAAGCTGTGAAGCAAGCTGTGTATCACTTAATGTAAGATTATCATTATTCTGCCTGTTAAGTATGTAAATCTTTGTTGTCGAATCATACTTTGGTGTAATGATAAAACTGCTTACGATAAATCCTATAATGCCGCATACAATGCCACATAAAAGGATGAGCCAGAGTCTGTGAAGTAACAGACCGAATATTTCTCCTAAGTCAATTTCGATTTCATCAGTATTTTCTTTGTTCTGCTGATTCATTTTCTGTATTTCTCCTCATTTCTTAAATATATAAATAATCGCATTTCAATGTGCTGCTTACTGTATAATTCTGTCCATTGCATTGCCATATAATATGGAGTCAACATATTTTTCATCATATTTTTTGTAAAGAATATTGCTGCATTCACGTATATTGGGAACGCGGCTGCCTTCACATCTGTGTGCATCTGTTCCTATATAATCAACGAACTGCTCTTTTAGCAGGCTGTGAACAAACTTCTTGACATTCTTTCCGCCACCGCCTGTAACACTCGAAGCGTTAATCTGTATATCCGCTCCCATATTGCGGATTGTTCTTACATTTTCAATGTTGGAAGCCATGCATTCATATCTCTCAACATGTGCAACTATCGGAACACATCCCGTACTCAACACATCATCTACCGCATTGCGGATATAACTAAATCTGTCGGTTGGAAGAAATTCCGTAAGAACGTAATCTCCATAATTCATTCTGCAAAAGCTCTTATTTTCGAGGTACTCATCAAATTCATTGAAAAATAAAACTTCATTTCCCTGATAAATAACTATCGGGATGTTATTTTTACTGGCTTCTGCCTGAACTGCATCTATAAGTTCGTCAACTTGTCCGGGTGTCGCATTATTATGTTCAAGCTTGTAGTGAGGTGTTGCAATAACATGTGTTATTCCCTCATCTGCAGCAATGCGAAGCATCTTCAATGTCTCCTCAATGCTTCTTGAACCATCATCAATTCCCGGAAGAATATGACAGTGCACATCAACTATGTACTCTGCCTGCTTAGCTTTTCTACCAAATATCATATCTATCCTTCTACCATTGTATTCATACACTTAAAATGTACTTAAAAAAACAATACTACAAAACATAATGCACCACCTAGTAGTTTATCATCTGTATTTTTGTTAGTCAACATATTGTATGTTTTTTGTCGAAACAGAAAGTAACAAGGTCAAGAATACCAGGTATCTGCTACTGAAGAAACGGAGTAAGGTAAACAGGCATGAATTTCAATTCTTCTTTTTTATCTATATCTTTTTGTGAAACAATATAACTATTTTTGATATTTTTTGAGTATTTTTTTCTAAATTCTAATAACGATTCATGTTTTCCTGCTCCGGCTGACTTTACTTCAATTGCACTTACCTTTGAACCATTTGATATCAGAAAATCTATTTCATAATAGTGGGTACTGCCTTTCTTTTCCCATGTATGATAATACAATTCCCTTCCTGTTGATGTAATCATCTGTGCAACAAGGTTTTCATATAGATAGCCAAGATTAGCCGGCAATTTATCTGCAAGTAATTTTGCATATATTTCATTTTCTGTTGCAGGTCTATCAATAAACATCAGTGTAACAAACAGCCCTGTATCTGCTATATACAATTTGTAACTCGACAGATCTTTTGTAAGAGACAAACTTACACGAGGATCTGTTGAATTGTAGGACGCAATAACTGTCTTTGAATCAATAAGATCATATATAAGACTATCATCCTTTTCATTTTTTCTTCTTCCGAGTGTTTTGGACAGACTATATCTTTTTGCTTCTTTTGACAATTGTGCCGGTATTGAATGATATATTGAAGACAATCTGCCGGATGGGTCTATTTTTTTAAAATCATCTTCATAAAGTACAATTATCTGCCGCTTTATCTGATCTATCATAGAAAAATTCTGTCCGACTGTGTATGCTTCAACCGCCTGCGGCATTCCGCCAACTGCCATATACACTCTTATATCACGCATCAGTTTGCGATTAACCTCTTGTCCTATGCTTTTATTCATGTCATATATTTTTTTTAGCATATCAAAATTCTGGTTTGTAGCCCAACAAAACTCTTCATAATCCATAGGATAAACATCTATTTTCATCTCTTCTGACGGAATTAATATATTTTCCACATTCTTTTTTATTGATATCAGCGAGCCTGTCTCAATATAATGATATCTTCCATCTTTAACAAGATGTTTTATAGCCTGCCTTGCCTTTGGAAACAGCTGAACCTCATCAAATATCACAACAGATTCTTCCTTATATAGGTTCACCCCCGTGAGTGCCTGCAGCCTCAGAAAAAACATATCAAGATCATTAATATCATCAAAACATGACTTTATCTCATTTGATGCCTTTGAAAAATCTATCAATATATATGACCTGTATTCATTTCTGGCAAATTGTTCCGCAATTGTAGATTTTCCAACTCGTCTTGCACCTTCAAGCAGAACCGCATAATTCTGTGCATAGTCAGTCTTCCACTGGACAAGTTTGTCGTATGCTTTTCTTTTAAAATACATATCATAAAACCTCCTGTATATTCCCTATCATATCATCCACATTGCAATTCTTCAATATTATTTTCCCCAAAATCATGCATTTCTTCAAAACTTTTTTCGTCAAAAATATACATTTCTTCAAAATTTGCATAGTACCGTAGACCTAATTAACACCATAAGCCCAGTTACTATCGCAACCCCCGATTATGCACACTGCAAAAAAGGACTGTACCTTAACAATTTTCAATCGTTAAAGCCACAGCCCTTTCGTCCGCTAAATCAGGAATTCTCTAAAAAATATTTATTTTCTCATTTATCATTCATCAAAGATGCTTACGATTTCGCCATCAAGGATTCTGTTCATATTCTTAACTGCACAGAAGTTACCGCACATTGAACATGTGTCTTCCTTTTCCGGCTTCGCTGATTCTCTGTATCTTCTTGCCTTCTCAGGGTCAATAGCAACGTCAAACATCGCCTCCCAGTCAAGCTTCTTTCTTGCAAGGCTCATCTTGTAATCCCATTCATCCGCACCTGGAACACCCTTTGCTATATCAGCCGCATGTGCAGCAATTCTTGAAGCAATAATTCCTTCCTTAACATCTTCAAGGTCCGGAAGACGAAGATGTTCTGCAGGTGTTACATAGCAGAGGAATGAAGCACCATAAGTTGCAGCAATTGCACCACCGATTGCTGCTGTTATATGATCATATCCCGGAGCTACATCTGTAACGAGAGGTCCCAATACGTAGAAAGGAGCTCCCTTGCAGATTGTCTGCTGGATTTCCATATTTGCCTTAATCTGGTTAAGCGGCATATGTCCCGGACCTTCGACCATTACCTGTACATCTTTTTTCCATGCTCTCTTTGTGAGTTCACCAAGTGTTACAAGTTCCTCAATCTGTGATATATCAGAAGCATCTGCTATACATCCCGGACGGCACGCATCACCTAAGCTCATTGTGACATCATACTTTCTGCAGATATCAAGAATCCAGTCATAATGTTCATAGAACGGATTTTCATTTCCTGTCATTTCCATCCATGCAAATATTATAGAACCGCCTCTTGAAACAATATTTGTAAGACGTTTTGCATCCTTAAATCTTTTTGCTGTAGCCTTATTGATTCCGCAGTGGATTGTCATAAAGTCAACGCCATCTTTTGCATGCATCTCAACGATGTCAAGCCATTCCTGTGTTGTAATATCCTTTAATGCTTTGTGATAATATACAACAGCATCATAGATAGGAACTGTTCCTATTATTGCAGGACATTCAGATGTAAGCTTTCTTCTAAACTTCTGTGTGTCGCCAAATGAGCTGAGATCCATAATTGCTTCCGCTCCCATAGCAACTGCATTATTAACTTTTTCAAGCTCCATATTCAAATCAACGCAGTCTCTTGATGTTCCAAGATTTACATTGATTTTTGTACGGAGCTTTGAACCTATACCGTTAGGGCTTAAGCACTTATGATTCTTGTTTGCAGGAATTATAACCTGACCTTTAGCCATAAGTGACATAAGCTCCTTAACGTCAATATTTTCTTTTTCGGCAACTACTTTCATTTCTTCTGTTACAATGCCCTGACGTGCTGCGTCCATCTGTGTTGTGTAACTCATACTTTAATCTCCTTTATTGTTAAATTCGAGATACTCATAATACCGCAACGCAGTAAACAAAAACATTGCAGGAAATGTACTAAATAATCGCAAAAATCATTTATACAAATCCATATAATAAGTTTCCTACGACGGCATTATCCGTATCAGGTTTTCGGGTCGGAATCATGTTCCCTCTCAGCTGTCGAACTTTAGCTCCCCGTTTTATTTTTTGTTTTATATGGAAATCTTTAAAGATTACCTAACTAAAAATTCTTGAATACGTCTGTCTGTGCTTTTAATTCACCGACTGTATTCCTGCTTTCTGACATCTCTTTATCTATGCTGTTCATCTGCTCAACAAGCTGAGATGTACTTACTGCTGACGACGTTACAGCATTAGCACTCTGCTCTACACCGCTTGAAATTCCTTCAATTGACTCAACTGTATTTTTCATAAGTTCTTTAAGTTTTTCTGTCTTTTCTGCGAATTCCTGCATTGTCTCGCTTATGTAACATGCGTCTTCATTATATTGTGCACCTGCTTGTACGAATGAATCGTAATCTGCAAGTATTGTCTCTTCTATGTACTTGATAATTTTATTAGAATTATCAATAAGCTGGTATACAGCACTTGTTACATGCTCATTTATTGCCTGGATGTTATTAGCTGTATCCCTGCTTGAATCAGCAAGCTGTCTTATCTCATCAGCTACAACCGCAAAGCCTTTACCGGCTTCACCGGCTCTTGCAGCCTCGATTGAAGCATTAAGTGCCAAAAGATTAGTCTGGCTTGAAATATTAAGGATTTCGCCTGTAAGTTCATTTACACGCTCAACACTCTTGCTGTCTTCAATTGCTTTTTTAAGTGTTCCTACAATATTGCCAACCATCTCATCGGTTGTACGTTTATTTTCATCAGCTGACTTTGCAAGCGAATCCGCACGTTCACGCATATCCTGTGAATAATTGTTAATCTGTTCTGTCTTATCAGCTATATCAACAACATTCTTTCCAACTGACTCTGTATTATCGTTCACTGTCTGTATTGTTGCCGCAATTTCCTGCATTGTTGCAGAAAGCTCTTCCATAGCAGATGATACATCCTGTGCATTATCATTAGATACTGTAACATTCTCACCTACAGAGTTAATCATATTATCAAGATTCTTAGAACCTTCTACAATCTTTCCGATTGTATTCTGGAGTATATCAAGGAACTGGTTGATTCCCTGTGCAAGCTGTCCAATTTCATCAGATGACTTAACATTAACTCTCTTAGTAAGATCGCCATTATTATCATTGATAAGTGCACTTATTTCTTTAAGCTCTTTATTAGTTTTTACTATTGGATTTACAACTTTTCTTGTACTTATCAGGAATGCCACAATAAGTGCACCAATTGCAAATACAAAACATACACCGCCAGTAGTCTTTGCAAATGCCGCTAACGCATGCATCTGTCTCATTGCATGATCCGTTGCCTCAACTTCACTATTGGTCATATCATCAAGTGCTGATTCAAGACTGTTACATACATCAACAAGATTATTATTGGCTAGTTTTGACGCATTGACTGTCTGATTAGTATCTACATATTTCTCAAGTACCGCAAACTGTGTCAGAAACTGGGAATAATAATTCTTATATGATGAATATGCAGTCTCTTCATTTTCATCAAGCGTCTGCTCATAATCTTTCATATATCTGTCTATCTCTGACTTTAAACTTTCTATATTATCTTTAACACTCTTTTTGGCTGCATCTCCTTCAGCAACTATGTAGCTGTATGCTGATCTTGTAAGCTTCTGTGTACTCTCTGACAGATAACCTACAGTTTCAATGGTTACAAGATAATTATTTGCTATATCATCGCCTTTTTTACTGATGCTGTCTGCATTCATAATACTAAGAATACTTGTTGCAAAAGCTATAACCGCAAGCAGAAGAACCGGTATCATAATTTTATTTTTTACTGAATTCATAATCTATGTCCCTTTCTTTCACATTTTTAGTTAATAATATAACAATTTATTTTTATATTTCAGGAGGTACATAATATGATTAAAAAGCTCAAAAAATACTCTCTTCTTGCCTTTTGTGCAATGATTGCTGGTGGTTACATAATTTCTGTACAAGCTCCATTTTCTCATACAGAGTCTGCAATTCATCTGATGGCTGATGAAGGCGGTTCTGATGACGGAAATGATGGAAACGATGACAATAACGGCAACAATAACAATAATGATAACAATAATAATGGAGACAATAATCAGGGTTCTTCTATCTTTGGCAACGGTGAGGGTGATGGTCCACATTATACCGATGACAATGGCACTATTACTATCGACGACGATGAAACTCCTTTATAAAATTAATTTCAAATCCGAAATCAATTTCATCAAAAAAGGAAAGCAGTTCTATTTTCATGAATTGCTTTCCTTTTTTTAATTTACAAACTTTGTATCAATTCTTCAATCTCATCCAGACAAGCTCCACAGACAGTTCCTGCTCCTGTCACTTCTTTGATTGCTTCAACCGTCTTGGCTCCTTCTTCGTATGCATCCATAATCTGTCCTGCTGTGATATCAAGGCACGGACAGATAATCTGATCTCGATCCATATGACACCTCCATAATTTTTATTATAGAGATATTATGTACAGTTTTATCAAGGTATATCCACGTTCTTTTTCTTAATCTGCTTGTTCACAACTTCTGAAAACAACTGATACAATACAGAACAAAACGGAATACTAAATAACATTCCAGGAATTCCTGCAATATTTCCACCGATCGTTACTGCAACAAGAACCCATATTGCCGGCAGTCCAACAGAATTTCCTACCACATGTGGGTAGATCACATTTCCTTCAAACTGTTGTACAACGACAAACATGATAATAAATATGATTGCCTGTTTCCAGTCTACCATCAAGATCAATAACACTCCAACCCAGCATCCAATAAATCCACCAATGATCGGTATCAATGACATCACCGCAATAAATACCGCAATCAACACAGCATATGGAAGTCCCAGCAGTTTCATAGATGCAAAGATCAGACTTCCAAGAATCACCGCTTCTAAGCACTGCCCGGAAAGGAAACTTGAAAATGCATTATTTGATAATCTTCCAACTCTTACGATATATTTTGCAACTCTTTCTGGCAGAAACGCTGCTAACACTTTTCTTACCTGCACAGATAATTTTTCTTTCTGCAACAAAGCATTCAATGCAAAGACAAATCCTAATACAAAACTTACAACAACTTGTACTGCATTTGAAATTACACTCACTGTGGAATTGAGCATGTTTGTAGCACTATCCTGCAAAAATGCTATCAATTCTCCGCTTACTTTATCCCAGTCAAAGCTAAGCTGGTTTACATATTTATGTACCATCGGTTTATTAATAGAATAATGCTCCAAAAATTCCTGAATCTCTTTCACATACCCCGGAATATTGTTTGATAATTTAAAAATCGTATCAACCAGTTCTGGAATGATCAGTCCAGATACCAGTATGATCACGCCAATGATACATAACAATGCTACGATCAAGCTTAATCCACGTTTTCCTTTTTTTATTTTCTGAAACACATGTGTTTCAAAGAAGCGCATGGG
>ERZ827156.2481-NODE-2481-length-18859-cov-2.875558_pt1 | contig 18859 bp, 7 predicted proteins | sample MGYA00519919_ERZ827156 | MGnify/ENA primary metagenome ERZ827156 (study PRJEB31778, sample SAMEA3449269) | human gut metagenome | biome: human gut; feature: human-associated habitat; material: faeces | place: United Kingdom | collected 2010/2012 ...
TGATCCGGATCTTGCTTGCGATCGCGGCTTTGATGATCGTGATGTTTTTCTTTGGATATGCGGAGATTTATGAACCGATGGGGACGATCATTGCGGTGTTGATCGTTGCTTTTGTTACGGCGAAGACAGGGGTTGCGAGTGATACAAAGTACCGAGAGTTGAAGAAGAGTACGAAGAAGGATCAGTGTAAGGTACACAGAAATGGTGTGATTGCAGTGATCGATGTTGATGACGTGGTTGTTGGGGATCAGGTTTTGCTGCAGTCCGGGGATAAGATTCCTGCGGATGGTATTTTGCATACAGGAAACCTGAAAGTTAATAATTCTGCTTTAAATGGAGAAGCAGAGGAGTGTGAGAAGAAAGCAGCCGGAGAGGGTGTTTATCTTGCGGAGGAGATTACAGGAGATACATTTGTTGATTCATATTCTCTGTTTCGTGGAGCTGTGATCTTTGATGGTGAAGGTATAATGGATGTTCAGAAGGTTGGACTTCATACGATGATGGGGAAGATGGCTGAGGAGATGCAGGAAGAAGAACCAGATTCTCCATTGAAGGTAAAACTTTCAAAACTTGCTGATCAGATATCGAAGTTTGGATATATCGGTGCGATCGTGATCGCAGTTATGTATTTTGTATATTTCATTATAATGGCAGGGGGATTTCAGGCATATTTTTCTATGGGACCAGCAAAGGTTGTGCAGGATTTGATCGATGCAATGTCACTTGCGGTTGTGATCATTGTATGTGCAGTACCAGAAGGATTGCCGCTTATGATATCTCTTGTATTAATGCAAAATACAAGTAAAATGTTAGATCATAATGTATTAGTTCGTAAGGCAGAAGGAATTGAGACAGCAGGATCTTTAAATATTTTATTCAGTGATAAGACAGGAACGATCACAAAGGGAGAATTGGAAGTTGTAGATTTCTTTACAGCGGATGGAACTTCAATTTCTGCAAATGAATTAAGACATCATGGGAAGGTGAAAGGGCTGTTAGATCTTGCAATCGGGAAGAATACACAGGCGATGTTTGATGTTTATCATAAGGTCATTGGTGGAAATGCAACGGATCAGGCGTTGTTGAAATTTATTGGTGAAGAGACATTTTGTATGTTGGATGGGAATGACGGATGTAAGGTCAGTGCCCATCAAGGATTCAATTCTTCCAATAAGTTCAGTCAGGCGAGAATTGAGAGCATAGGCAAGACATTTTATAAAGGAGCACCCGAACGATTGCTTGCAAAAGCAACAAAATATTTAGATGGTGATGGACAGATCAAAGAGATCGATCAGAAAGCATTAAATCAAAAGATTGATTCTCTGGCAGCAAAAGCAATGCGTGTTCTTGCTTTTGGATATTCAGAAAAAGAGCTTGTGAAGAATCAGATTAACGACGACCTTGTGATCATTGGACTAGTGGCAATCAGAGACGATGTCAGACCATCAGCCAAAGATGCCATCAGGCAGGTACAGGAAGCTGGAATTCAGGTTGTTATGATCACAGGAGACCGCCTGGAGACGGCAGTAGCAATCGCAAAAGATGCAGGATTGTTAAAAAATGAATCAGATAGAGCTTTATCTTCTGCACAGTTAAATCAGATGAGTGATGAGGAAGTCAAAGCTATTTTACCGCAGATCCGTGTGATCGCAAGAGCATTGCCAACGGATAAGTCAAGAATGGTGCGCCTGTGTCAGGAAATGAATCTTGTTGTAGGTATGACAGGTGATGGAGTGAATGACTCCCCAGCATTGAAACGTGCAGATGTTGGATTTGCAATGGGAAGTGGAACAGAGGCTGCGAAAGAGGCAGGAAAGATTGTTATTTTGGATGATAACTTCTCATCAATCAAGGATGCAATCTGGTATGGAAGAACAATCTATCATAATATCTTGAAGTTCTGTAAATTCCAGTTAGTGATCAATGTGACAGCAGTTGTTGTCAGTGCAGTTGCACCATTTTTGGGAATAGAAGAACCATTAAAAGTCACACATTTATTATTTGTAAACCTTGTGATGGATGGGCTCGGAGCAATGATGCTTGGAAATGAACCAGCACTTTCAAAATATATGAAAGAAGCACCGAGAAGACGTGATGAGGGTATTATCAGCAAAGACATGATGACGCAGATAGGATTTATGGGGATATGGTTGGTTATATTAAGTTTCTTATTCTTAAAATTACCAGTGATCACGAATCTATTTGATAATAAAGCACAGCATTTAACAGCATATTTTGTTTTATTTATCTTTAGTGCATTATTTAACGGATTTAATGTTAGGGATGAACGATTTGGGATTTTCAAAAGATTAAATGAGAACCCGGATTTTCTGAAAGTATTTTTTATTATCATGCTGGTACAGATTATGATCGTAAACGCAGCGGCAATTCCATTTCAAGTATTTATATGGATCGGAAAGATGTTTAGTTGTATTCCATTTGGAGCAAAAGGCTGGATTGTTACAGTATTGTTATCAATGACGATGATTCCTGTGGATTGTCTGAGAAAATTTCTGTTTGGTTGTGGAAAATAGGCGAGGTTTTTATGATGAAAATAGTGGTAGCGATTGATTCACTAAAAGGAAGCTTAACATCAATTCAGGCGGGAGAAGCTATAGAAAAAGGAATAAAAAAAGTCGATTTAGAAGCAGAAGTAGTCATAAAACCTCTTGCAGATGGCGGAGAAGGAACGGTCGATGCTCTGGTAGATGGTATGGGTGGTAACATGGAATTTATTAAAGTTATGGGTCCGGCAAGGAAGTCCGTGTTAGCAAAGTATGGAATTATCCGTCCAACAAAATCAGATATGGAAGAAACAAGCATCGGGATCATGCCCATCAGCGTACTGACTTCTGTATAACGCGTTTTCTGCGTATTGACCGATGCCTGTATTCCTGCCCATTTTTCAAAAAAGCCATTGTCTGCTCCGCTTGCCTTGATCGTCTCGATCATTTCAATGCCCGCATACGTTATGCCGTCCAGATTTCCCTGATCCCGCATCATAACCCGTGTGATATTGGTGCGTTTTTCTGCAATTTTCTGTGCTGCCAGTACATTAAGCAGCGTGGAAAAAACACCGATCAGTGCCAGAATCGGACTGTAACGGAAGATCACGATCAGATAAAAGATCAGCATCAGAAAATTTAAGATCATCGGTATAAACGTCTGAATCAGTTTCGCAGCAATATCCTGGTTTGCCTTCTGTCTGGCGGCGATATCTCCTGCCATCCGCTGGGTGAAAAATTCTACCGGCAGGCGCAGCACATGCCACATAAACTTTGCATTTGCTGAGACTGCGAGTTTTCCGCGGATTTTCCGAAGCTTATCCTGCGAAATCCAGGAAAGTAAAATCTGCAGCAGCGTCACCCCTGCAATACCGACTGCAAAAAACTGTATCCATTCTCCTGTCTGCCCCTCAAGAAGGCGATCTACAAAAATGCTGGAAAAAATCGGCTGCAGGATCGAGAGAAAAGCAAGTGCCGTGGAGATCAGCAGCAGGTACAGTCCGATACTTTCCGTACCCCGCAGGCGTTTTTTGCAAAATTCCAGCATACTTTTCTTCGTGCCGCCCATCTGGAAATCTTCGCCCGGCTCAAAAGTCAGACAGACACCTGTAAAACTTTCATCAAATTCTTCCATCGAAACTTCTATACAGCCTCTTGCCGGATCATTGATGCATGCTTTTCCTTTTTTAAATCCATTGAGAACCACAAAATGCTGAAATTCCCAATGGATGATACATGGGAATGTCGCCTCTTCCATCAGTTCTTCCATCTCATAGCTAAAGGCCTTCACCTTCAGCCCGTAATCTTCCGCTGCCAAATAGATATTCTGGGCATTTGATCCGTTTCTTGAAACTCCGCAGGCTGCACGCATTTCTTCCAGAGGAACCCACCGCCTGTAATAGGCAAGGATCATGCAAAGAGATGCTGCTCCGCACTCCAGTGCTTCCATCTGCATGACTGCCGGCACTTTCACTGCTTTTCTCTGTGGCTTTGGAATCGTTTTTTTCCTTTGAAATCTGTATTTCATAGCAAAGTGCCCCCTTTAATGAAAAAGATATCGCATCGGGCTGACACGGTCCGTCACGATCGACACATCCGTCATGCCATCTTCGCCTTTACAGGAAATGCTCACCCGATACCTCCATTCGTCTTCGTTGATCCCAAGTGCATGCACCTCTTCTTCTCCGCCAAGCTCTTCTGCCATGCTTTTATAACTTTCCGGAAGTTCTGCAACAGATTCTACTTTTCCTTTTTCTGTTCCTGCCGCCACACTCATATTTTTTTCCACCTGTGCTGCCTCTTCTTCTGTCAGATAACAGAGCATGATCCCATTTCTGGCAAATGCCCGGGAATCCACTGTCACATCCAGTGTTCCCAGTGATGCCCATATCATAAAGGATAGGATCAGCAGAAAAACTGCCCCGAGGAACAGAAAACCTGCCGGATGTGTAACCTTGATATAATCATCCAGCTGTTCCGGATCAGAAATTTTTTCCACACTCTTATCCCTGAATATTTTGTTCTCCATACTGCTCCTTTCTCCACACTTGTGTCTCGATCAGTTTCATAAGTTCTCCCGGTGCATCCTCCGTCAGAAAATGCTTCTTTCCGCCAAGGTTATGCACATGATAAGATACTGGCAGCCAGGTTCTCCATTTTTTATATTTTTTCCGATAACCTGCCGTCAACGGATCTTCGCTTCCGAAAATCAGTGTTACTTTTCCCTGTATGCAGATCTTTTTTCTTTTTTTTATGTAGACTGCACTTTTTCTTACATCCCTTCGGAAACTCTCCAGAAACCCATCTCCAACCTGAAACTGCTTTTTGCGGATCTTCTGCAGCAGGATCCTCACTGCCTGATCCGGCAAAAGATCCCATATGCTGAACACGCTGCCTCCCATAGAAATACCTTCATACGGAAGTGCCTCACAAAGTATCAGTCTTTCCAGCTTTTCTTTCATTCTTCCGGCAAGCTCCAGAGCAAGTGCACTGCCAGCACAGTCTCCAAGAAGATATATTTTCTGATATTTTTGCAATACCTCCAGCTGCATGATCTCGCCTGCCATCTCTTCAATGCTTTTTTCGCCAAAAACTGCCGGAGCGACTGCTGCAAGATCGGCTCTGCCGGTGAGCAGATCCTGCATCCTCCAGAATGCCGCCGGACTTCCGCCTGCAAACGGAATCATCAGAAACAGTACTTTTTTTTGCTCCATCCTGAGAAAAGTCACTGCTTCCTGCCCCACTGCGTCTGCTGCCGTTACTTTCATACTCTGCTGTGCCAGCTGACGGATCACCGGATGTGCACAGATTCCTGCATATTCCAGAAAAATCCCATAACGCTCACATTCTGCCTGGAACCGAAGGATATCCAGCGAATCCATGCCAAGATCCAGCAGATTATCTTTTTCTGTGACCGTTCCGCCATCCAGAAGCTTCTCTGCCAGATGTATCATGATTTCCTCTTTTCGCCGGATCTCCCAGTCTCCGGAAAGTTTTCTTCTCACTGTGCGTTTCTTTTTCTTTTCCAGATATTGCCGCTTCAGTTCCCTGCTGTCGATTTTTCCGTGTTTTCCAAGCGGAAAGTGCTCAACACGGACTGCTTCTGAGGGCACTTCATAATACGGAAGTTGTTCCGCTGCTTTTCCTCTTACTTCTTCTTCTGTAACATTTCCTTCAAAAAAATCAACCAACTGTTCCCGGATGCACAGTACAATATGCCGGCTTCCTGTAAAAAGCTGCTCAAGGCTCTTCTCGACTTCGCTTAAATTCACCCGCATACCTCGAATTTTCACCTGGCGATCCTTCCTGCCAAGATAGTAAAGATATCCATCCTGTTTTAAAACTGCCAGATCCCCGGTGCGGTAAGAAGGAATCCCGTTTTCTTTATAACCAATCCCTGTCAGTTCGCCCCGGATCACCAGTTCGCCCATCTCATCCGGCGGCAGAACATCTCCTCTGTCATTCTGTACCGTAAGATTTGTATTCCAGAGCGGTCTCCCGATCGGAATTTCGCTTTCTTTTCCACTACACCGGTAAAAGCTTACATCAATAGTGCATTCCGTTGGCCCGTAAAGATTAAAAATCTCCACTTCACTCCATAAAGTTTTTGCCCTTCGGATGTCCTCTGCCTTTGCCGCCTCACCGGAAAGAATGATGCACGCCAGATCTGGAAATTTCCATTTTCTGCGTTCTGCCATGGAAAGAAACTGTTCAAACATGGATGGCACAAAATGCAGCATCGTCACGTGTTCTTTCTGCATGATCCCGGCAATTTCTTCCGGGGATGCTTCCATTTTATCATCTGTCAGAACTTCCACCCTTCCAAATGCCGGAGGCAGCAGAAGTTCCCAGTTGGAAACATCAAAAGTATTTCTTGTCTTCTGAAGAATGACCTGCGTGTATTCCTGTAAAGTATCTTCCATCCATTCCAGGCGGCAGCTTAAAGACCGGTGCGAAATCTGCACTGCCTTTGGCTCTCCGCTTGTCCCGGAAGTATACATCTGATATGCCGCATCTTCCGGACAAATCTTGCAGCATTCCAGGCTGCTGTACCCTGTTTGTGTTCCACTGCTTTTTCCCAGAAGCTCTTCTTCCATTAAATAAGATTCAAGAAATGCATCCGTCAGCATCATGGCACATTGCCCTGCCAGTTTTTCTTTTCTGATTTTTGCATCGTAAATGCTGACCGGAAGATAAGCACAGCCGCACAGCCATACGGCATACATAGACGCCGGAAGAGATGGGCTTCTTTTCAGGCAAAGTCCGATGATCCTGCTTTTTGCAAAATCGGCGTGCTTTTTGATCAGCCCTGCGATTGCCGTAACCAGCCCGTGAAAATGCCGGTAAGTCCAGTGTTCTCCGTGCCAGATAAGGATTTCCCTCTCCGGATATGTTTCTGCCATTCGCAGATAACGTTCTGCAAGAGACTCTCTGTATTTCCAGCACATCTCTCCCTGAAACTCTGCGATCTGCTGCTTTTCTTTTTCTTCGAGCAGCTGCAGATCCCCGATTTTTGTTTCCGGATACGAAACAATCTGGTGCATCAGAAAGACCACTCGGCGGATCAGTCTTTCCGCTTCCTCTTTTGTAAATATATCTTTCTGATATCTGATGATCAGTTCCAGATCTTTTCCGTCATCATTTAAAAACAGTTTCAGCGGAACTTCCACCGAGCCTGCCATATATTCCGTACAGGAACCATTTTTTGGCGATGGAAGATAACGCACCGGACGATAAGAAACTACCAGATCAAACTTACCGTAATCTTTACGCTTCCCTGCCGCCTGCAAAGCCAGTTCTTTTTTGATCTGTGCCGCATACTGCCCGGCTTGCACTGTAAAATCCGGTTCCAGCAGAATGCTTTTTGTATCCACATACATCCCGATCACATTCCGCTCTTCTGCTCCCCGGTTGATCAGATTTCTGCCAATACTCAGAGTATTGCAATTTTTCAGCCTGCAAAGCCCAATTGTCAGTGCTGCATACAGCAATGACTCCACTGAAATACGCCGTTTCCTGCAAAATGCATTCAGTTCCTTATAGTCAAATCGCTTATGATACCAGCTTATTCTCTTTTCTGCTGCAATTTTTACGATTTCTGCAATATTATCCTGTTTTTTTTCCGTAAGCCAGCCTGCCAGAATCCCGGCGTCCGGTATCTGTACCCTTTTATCCGAGAAAACTTTCTGTTTTTCATCCGGAACGTTTTGTTCTTCTTTTTCCGTTTTGTTCTCTTTGCAGGCAGTATCCATTCTCTCTACTTTTTCAAGGAACCTCCGGTCTGTCTCAAAAGTCTCGATCCCTTTTTCCAGATCTTCATAAATCTTTTCTATTATTTTTACAACCAGAGAAATCGCATAACTGTCTGCAATAAGGTGATGAAATTTTCCATATACAACGTTCTCATCTCGCAGACATAAGATCCGGAATTCAAACAAATGCTCATCATATATATGAAATGGCTCACACATCCATTGCTGCACGGCAGATGCCATTTCCTCCCTGTCGGATTTCCTGCAATCATATATTTCCGGTTCATAGGAAAAAATCTGCTCAAAATACTGTTTTCCATGGCGGTTCATCCTGAGCCAGAAAGCACTCTGCGTCTGTACATAAATCCCGACTGCCCGGGCCAAAATATCTGCATCTTCTTTTCCGGACAGTCTTAAGATTCCTCCCACATTACAGATATCCGTACCGTTCCACGCCTTCTGTATCTGCCATATTTTTCCCTGTTCCGGTGTCAGATTATAATTTTCAGGCAAAATGCCTCCCCTCCTTATATACAGGGAAAGCCCCTGTCCATTTGTCCATGGACAGAGGCACCTGATTTTTTATCTCAAACTACATTCTTTTTTTGATATCTTCCGTAATATCATGTGTTTCTTCGAACTTTACTTTTTTCAATCCTGATCCGCCTGTCACCTTTTTCAGACTGTTAAGTGAAAGTTCTTTTCCTTTTTTCTCTTTTTTGTTTTTGTCATCTGCCATGTTTCTTCCTCCTTTTGTTGTGTCATCTTCTGATGTGTTGTCTGGTTCAAAAGCTTTTCGGATTCCAGAATCAGAATTTCCGGATCTTCATCGTCTTTCTGAATCCCGTTCTCTTCGTGAATTTTTTCTTATAAGCTTTCTGTTTTGTTTTCGGAACACGGATCACTGCTTTCTTGCTGATACCTTTGATCGCATTCTTTCCAACAGTCTTTAAGACTTTGGATTTCACTGTGATCTTCTCCAGTTTTTTGCATCCGTTAAATGCATTTGCTGAAATCGTGCGGACATTTTTGCCAATCACGACAGATTTCAGTTTGCCTTTTGACTTTTTAAATGCATTCTTTCCGATTGCAGTTACTTTATAAGTTTTGTTTTTGATCTTCACGGCTGCAGGAACTGTAATCTTCTTTTCAGATTTCACTTTGGTAAGTGTCACACCGGAAGAAGTTACTTTATAGGTTTTGCCTTTCACTTTGTAGCTTTCACCGATTTTAGCAGTGTCTGGTGTTGGCTTCGGCTCTGGTGTTGGCTTCGGCTCCGGTATCGGCTTTGCACCTGCTTTCGTTACCTGAATGCTCAGCGTCAGCGTACGAATCATTTCCTGCGGAAGTGTCGGATAATTATCTTTTGTGACAACACCCTGTTCTTCATTATAGCTGACTTCATTTGCTGCCGGTGTTACATAAACTGTTACATTGGCTGTTCCCATCCTGCCTGCCTGAATGCTTCCGTTGTCATAAACTTTCAGCACTTCTTCATTGTCGGAAACATAACGTACACTCAGTCCATAAGGATTCATTTTGTCGAAGTTCACTGCATCATCCATTCCTTCATACTGGCTGCCTTTATATGCGGAAGATTCTACCAGTGTATTAAGCTGTGCAACTTTCTTCTCTTCGATCGTATAGCCTTTGTCCACAACCCTGTTCTGATCATCCACAACAGAAATTTTCTGAATTGCATTCATTCTCAGCTTCTGCTCTTTGGATGCTTTCATGGTGATATCATCTTCAGCAAGGAGTCCGCTTCCCGCAGCCGCTTCTGCACGGAACGTGGTTGTCGCCTGCAGATCTCCGGCATCTGCATCTTCGCCAGTCTTGAACAGTTTGTCATATTTATCATAATGATAACTCAGTTTGTAAGTACCGCTCTCACCCGGGCAAAGATTATCTGTTGTCAGTGAAGTAATCACCTTGTAATCTTGTGCATCGCCAATTCTAGCACTGATGTTGATCTTCTGACTGCCGGAGTATCGTGCACTGTTGTTGGTCACTTCTGCTTCAAATTCTATGATTCCTCTCTGTGTTGTCTCTGCTTTCAGTGATGTAACATCCATCTGGAGCGGAATCTTCTCACTGCAGCTGCCCTGTAGCAGAACTTTATTTCCTGCATCTGTCACAGTGTAGATAAATCCTGCAGATACTGCATCTTCTGCAACCGGCATTGCAAATCCGATCACCCATGTTTTTCCACCGTAAAGTTTTTCATCGTCATCCATTTTCTGTGTATGGACTTCATTTCCAAATGCATCTTTTACGGTAACGGTAAGTCCTTCTAAAGTTTCCATGCCGTCATTGTACAGTTCTATCGTGCCCTGTGCATATTTTCCGGCAGTAATATCCTCAAGCGAAGTACCCTTTTCACTTAATGCACCTTCCGGTGTAAAGTTCAGTGCCACCAGCATCTGTCTGTCTGTATCTGCCGTCACGATTTCCTGTGTCAGTTCTTTTCCGGTCTCATCTGTGCCGCTTAAGACTTCTACTTTTGATTTTGTCTTGGTAGCAAACATTCTGACATTGCTTACATCGCCGGAACCGTCTGCTGAATCATTTGCCTGCACACTGACACTCGCCAGGTCTACATAATTTGCACCTTTTTCATTTGTTACTTTGACCGGATCGGTGATCACACCGTTCAGAAGATCCAGACGTACGCCGTAAATCTGAGATTCTGCAATCTGATTTTCTGCTTTCAGAGATTCCTCCGAATTCGGCTCAATGCCGTCCTTCAGTACGACATCATTTTGCAGCCAGAATGCGTAGATATATCTTCCATCAGAAGCTGTCCGGTAATCCGTGATCCTTCCGGTTCTGTCCGTATTGATATTTTCCTGTGCATCCGCTGTTTTGCTTTCTGCATCATCCGTTGAACCTGATGTCTGCTCTGCAAGTTTGTCGCCTGCAACTACGGTTGGAGGCATATACACGCTCGTATCTTCCGATTCATTTCCATCTGGTTTTGTCTTGTTGATGTAATACAGCTTTGTATCTGCTTTTACCAGATTGTCGGCAATAGAATCAACCGGGATCGCATACAGCGTATTCTCTGCCAGATAAGTAAGAATGCTGGAGTCTCCATTTTTCACAAAGCTGATATTGCTCTCACCAACTCCATCCGATGAGGTTACCATGATTGGATGTGTAAAGATCCGGTTTTTGTAATCGTAAATCTGCAGATAAATATCACGGTCACTCTCTGTTGCCTTGTTTCCGTCGTAATCCAGTACGTATGCATACAGTGCCAGTCTGTTGTATGTAGTCACGCAGGATTCAATGACGATCGGATCCTGTTCGATCAGAGAACCATTTTCTGCTGTGTAAGTATAAGGCTTAAAGTCTGTGATTTCCGGTGTTTCTGTCCAGTAACCTTCGGAATCCAGTTTTTCTTTTACCTGTTTTTTCGGAACGATATCCAGGAATTTCTGTCCGTACCATGCTTTTTCATAATCCTGTGATACGGAGGATCCTTCATAATCAGAAACCCAGGTTCCATTTGTCAGATTGTATTCACGATATGCTGTTACACTGTAGGCGTTTGCAACATCACCGACCAGTCCCTGATCATCCTGTGCACTGCTGCTGTATTCCGTCTTGGTATAGAATACAAGCATTCTGCCGGATTCTTCATCAATTGAAATCTGCGGGTTGATATCTGCTGTCAGATCGCCGATCAGATCGCCGTCTTCGTCTTCATAAATATAAGGTGCTGTCTTTGTAATCTCCTGGATTTCTCCAAAGGAATTACTTGTCTTGTCGAAAAATGCTCCGTGGATATTCATGGAATTCAGAGAATCGATCACACCGTCATCCGAAGTCAGCTCACGGTCTGCACTGGACCATGCTGCAAAAATACCTCTGTCACCCAGATCTTTCAGCACCGGTGCATCGTCTGTTGTTTTATCATTTTCGATACATTGCGGTCTGCTCCATCGTTCGAAATCGCCATCGAACGTTCCAATTGAATAGTAAAGCTGAATTCCATTCTCCACAGACAGATCCGGATTGTCTGCAAGGAACAGTGCAAGAATCTTGTTTTCGCTGATTGCAGCCATCTGAATATCCGGGTTTGGTGTCATACCTTCCAACAGGATCGTTTCCATCAGACCTGAACTGTCAGCCAGACTTCTTGTCTTTCTGTTGCTCTCTCCCATCCATTGCGAACGGTTTTCAAGATAATCTCTTGATATATGTTCCATTCCTGCCAGACTTTCATAACGATAATCTGCTCCGCCGTCCCAGTCATTGATGCTGCTCGCATCGCCAAACATATTGAGCGTTTTCTTTGCGATATTCCATTTTTTCTCAAAGAACAGAATTTTCATTTTAATGTAAGCACTCAATGTCACATCACCGGTATTTTTCTGATCTCTGAGTGTGTAGAAATTCATATCAAATTCAGCTGCACCATGTACATCAAGGTTCAGGAACTCAAATCCGACTCCTGCACCCAGATCCAGTGACGGTGAAATGTTAAACATTCCATACGCATTCATCGCCCGGTCTGCATTCTTTGGATTAAAATTAAAGATATCAATTTTTCCGGTCGAAGTATCCATAGCATCGTCCCGGTCTTTATTTTCTCCTGCACTCTTATCAATAAAATAGTACTCTTTGCCGTTTGCTTGCTCTATCACAAAAGTCGCGGAACCGCTGACTTTTGTACCAATTGAAACACGGATTGGAACTCCAATCGGTGTCACATACTGGATCAGTACATCCACACCTGCCGCTGCATTTGCCGCAAGCACCATATCTTTGAAATACCATTCCCCTTTATGTTTCGGATTCTGGGACTGACAGATTTCAATTTTAAGTGCAAATCCGACTTCAACCGATGCAGATCCTCCGACTTCCGCTTTTGATTTGTTTTTTGTACCATTTTTATCTACGGCACTTTCTGCTGCTTTCTTTCTCTTTTCCTTTTTCTGGTCTGCACTAAGAGCTGGATCTTTCTGGGCTTCTGCTGCATCTTTCACACTCAGGTCGATATCATCTGAGCTGAAACTGTAGCCAATACTGATCGTCTTTGTCTGATTGTCATCTGAATTTGTTGAAATCTTATCCAGATTTCCATCCCATCCGAAATTGAATGCCGAATCAATCACGCCGATAATATCCATCACTTTTTCTGCACCGCCAAAGTTAAAGCTTGAGATAAAGCTCATCAGCCCAAGTGCCTGTGCAAAATAGAATCCCATCTCATGTTCATAGTAGGCAACGCCTTTCTGATCAACAAACTGCACCGTCATATATGCTCCGGTCGTGATTCCAAGCTTGCCCGGATTAAAATCCAGTGTAAAGTTCTGATTGGTACTTTCCACCGTTTTTTCTGTTCCGGAGATTTCCGTTCCGTCTTTGCGGTAGAAACGGAAGATTGCTTTTTTTGCAGAAACAGCATCGTTCTTTGAGTATGCCTGGATTGCGATACGATAATCGTATTCTCCATTTGTCATGCCGCTTGGTGCAATCTTAACTGCATGATTGCCATCTATGCGGAATGCATCTGCTGCGGATATACCGATCGTATCATATGCATCCAGAACATATGTATTTGCTGCATTGACTGCCTGGGATGCTGACATGGTCACATTTCCATAAACAAAGCTTACGGTCTGATTTTCACCTGACACAAAATCCCGGTCTGTAAAATAGAAATAACCATCTCCGCCATTTCCGTCAATTCCGCCAAATTCACGATCTGCTTTTGTAACGCCTGTCTGACCTGCCACAGATACCTGCACACCGTTAATCGCTTTTTTAGTTTCTTTACTGCCAAATACCGGCTTGTCCTTTAAAGCTACCACACCGCTGATCACACCGGCATAGCGGTTTTTCACTTTTGGCAGGAAGCCGTAATAAATCAGAGTCTTCTCGAAAGACGGTAAAAACGTATAGATATTTCCATTGCTTGCAGTTCTTACAAAATTGTATTTTGCCACATCTGCCTGCTCTGTCGAAGTGATCACACCGTTTTTATCAGAATCACCGGTAAAATTCTTGAAATATGCCTTATAACCGTCTTCCGTTACCGCTGTAAGTGTATACGGTTTATTCATGGTTATACCCCGGATGACCATCGGAGTCTGATAATCGCCCTGCTGTACTTTTGATTCATCACCCTCATCCGGTGTATAGATAACAGCACCTTTTTTCTTATCATTGTTCTTTGGGTCAATCTCGACTGTGATCGTCGGAACCGTATACGTCGGATTGAGGTAAGTATACTCTCCGGTCGGAGTAAAGGTAATGACATTTGGAATTGCACTGTTTTGCTTTACCGTTTTTACTTTGCTCTTCGTATAGTTTCCGGATGCATATTTCTGTGTATTTGCTGCTACAATATTTTTATCTTCTCTATAGTATTCGTTCGCTTTCTTTGCACGGTCAATATCTTTATTTTCTCCCCGTACAGAATCATCCACATAGGTTCCGATCTCAAAACCGCCGACTGCGTAGCCTTTGTTTGCCACTGCACGGATTTTCAGTGTATCAAGAGATGTACAACGCAGAATAGTATTCGTGCCGAACCCGTTTGCATAAAATCCCTTCGCCGTATTTGAATTCTGAAACATGACTCTTGCCTCATACGGACGGTAAATCGGATGAAGCACAAAAACATTTCCATTGTACATATTTTTCTTATATTTATTCAGAAATGTCTGGTTAAAACTGTCAAGTTCACCCGGCGTAAGATAGGTATAGGTTTTAGAACTTGGCTCTTCCAGTGCATATCCCGCAAAATAGACATTGCCGCCTGCACCTGCCTCGATCTTTACACCATTGGATGTCGTATTTGATGTCCATTTGTGCTGTACCTGAATGGCTTCACCGAATTTATAAAGTGTTGCACTTCCGGTGCTGCTGTCAAAATTACCCTCACCGTTCTTCGCAATCTTTGCTTCTGCGATTGTGATCTTATTTCCAAGCTTGTACTTGTAAGAAGCACCCGGTTCGGCAATTGCTCCCTCATCGTCCGTATAGATCTTTTCCTGATAATAATTGCTGTTGTTATTGTTGTTATACTGATCGTTAACGATGCGGAATTCATAACCAGGATAATGCACCGTGATCTTGCTGACGCGTGCCGTTGCATTTTGGTTCTCGTTTGTAGTATAAACTTCAAGCTGAAGTTGGCTGTTGTTTTTCTGTTTGTTTCCCTTCAGAATAATCTTATCGGTTCTTGTATTAAAAGTATCGCTGCGGGATGCCACCCGTTCTCCGTTCAGCCACAGATACGATTTTCTGCTGCTGTCTGTATGTGTCTTTTTCTTACATTTCTTTCCTGTTGTCCAGGTGTGAGAACCTTCATTACTCTTCCACTCTACTTCAATATAATCTGCCGTTGCAAGCTCAAGCCCTGTCTTGACATTTATTCTGCCGGAATAACTTTTTCTCCTGCCGCTGACACTTGCTGATGTACTGACAGCAAATTTTTCACTTTTATCTGCAGCTTTTGTCTGTTTTTGATTGTCTGACGTGCTGATCTTTTCATCCGATGCCAGACTTTCTGTTGCTGCATTTTCATTTGTGAGATTGATGGTCGTAATCGCACATCCCTCTTCCACAAATGATTTTTCCGGATCCAGTGCAACCTGGAACTGTGCATTTTCCGGTGCACCTTCGTAATTTTTCAGTGGAATCTCTACCTGCTGGAACGTCACACCCTGCGGAAAAACAACTTCTTTTGTCACTTCTTCATAATCTGTTCCCGCTTTTGCTGTTCCGGAACCGGTTCCTATCACTACACTTGCGATCTTGTTGTTTCCGGAAACACGGTTGATGATGACCGTTGCCTTCCCTGCAGAGCGGTCTACCGTAATTTCATCGGCACTCATGGCAAAAATCGCTTTTTCTGATTCTTCATTATCAATAATGTTCAGATATGCAGTTGCCGTCGTTCCAAGTGTACCTGCTGTTACATTGCTCAGGAGAAATACAACCTGCTCGTCAGATTCTGCAATATCATCATCTATTGTTTCGATATCGATAGTCTTCATGTATTCGCCAGGTTTAAAGGTAAATGTATAAGATGTCCCTTCTACATTTCCGGCAAATTCATTATATGCTTCATTATAAGCTTCTTTCTTTTTCTCTTCTTCCAGCTTCTGTGCCTCATCCATCTCCTGCCAGTTCACATAGCTGGAATCTTCATCCAGATAGCTGTCCCTGGCAGCCTGCAAAGAGCCGCCGCTTTTCCTGCGGACTGCTGCCTGCACTTCCTGCTTTCCTTCTGTCTGGGCTTCCACCACCGAAGCCTCTGATTCTGTCTCTTCCCCGGTATCTTCAAAGACCTGCATATACGAGTTGGTGTCCGTCAGCGGTCTTCCTGTACCTTCCAGTGTCTTTCTGAAGATCCCGTCATCTACAGTCAGCAGATAGTCTTCACCGTATGTGGCAGATACATCCACTGCCTTGAACTCCACGGAAGCTTTCTGATCCGTGCCGCCTCTGCGGACGATTATAAGCTGCTTCTTTGTACCTTCTTCCCCGGAAATCTGCGTCTCAAGAAATTCAAAGCCGCCTTCCGGATAAAGTGCTGCATCCTGTGCAAGAGCTTCCTTCAGCTCTTCTTCTGTGACCGGTGTCCCCGCCACGGTTCTTGCCTGCGTTTCCGTCCCTGCTGCCGCAGCCGGAAGTACGCCGCTGAAAACCATGGAAAAACTCAGACCTGCCGCAAGAAGCTGTCTCAGTTTTTGCCCTGCATGTTTGTTTTTCATTTTCCTCACTTTTTCTCCTCCTTTTTTTTAAATTTTCCTCTTTCTCCATGTTTCAGATTTTTATTCTGTTATTTCATGGTATACATATAAATTTTACAACAAAATCCAGACACAATGCAATTGTTATGGAACAAAAGCAGATATAGCGGAACGAAAATTGCTTTTTTTGTTTTTTATGGCTGTTTAACTCATGTTAATTGACTTTGATAAGTGAAAATGCTATAAAAGAACCGAAGAGAAAAATTATAAAACAATTTAATAATGAAGGGAGACGGTTCCTATGAAAAAATTTGAAACCGAGATGCTTAACCTGACCTACGAATGTCTGACCCGATACTGGCAAAAGGACTATAAGTTTGTGATCAGTTACTGTGCAAAAGAAGTAATATGGTGTGGTGCAAGACAAGATGAGTTCATGCTGTCCCGTGAGGTAGTGGAAGCTGATTTTCGCACCAATGCAAAGGAAATCCCGCCATGTCATCTGCTCAATGCAGAATTTTTAGCCAAAAGCAATGCATCACTTTGCGTTATAACCGGTAATTACCGTGTGGTGACTGACGAAAGTGCAGATTTCTTTCTGCAGGCTCAGCAAAGATGTACCTTTGTCTGGGAAAAAACAAAAGAAGGTCCGAAGATCTGCCATATGCACATCTCCAATCCGATCGGAGAACTGAAAATCGTAAAAGAAGAAGCCTTTCCAAACACAATAGGCAAAATGGCTCACCGTTACCTGATAAACGAAATTCATCGTCGAACAGACAGCGGACGTGTTTCTGCCTGTATTGAAAACGGCTCGCTTGCTTTTTTTGAAATATCCAAAATTCTGTTCGTTTCTGCACTTGGAAAAGAATGTGTGATACAGACGACATCCGGGGAAAAGTTTGTAAAAAACAGTATCTCCGACCTGCAAAAACAAGTTGGAGACAATCTGATCGCGATCCATCGCAGCTATCTTGTAAATCCTGAATTTATCCGTTCGATTCAGCGTTATCAGATCACACTGGTAGACGGGACTGAGCTTCCTGTTCCGCAGAGAAAATACAATGAACTGCGTCAGAAGCTGATGAAACTTTATATGATAGAAGAAAACTGATCTTCCGGCAGCCATCATCTCTGCCTGCTTTTAAAACACCGGTGTATAAAGATACCGGTCACAAACAGTACAATGGCAGCATACTGGATCACACTAAGTCCGGCAATCAGAAGCACCCCTGTCTGATCCATCATAAATTCTGAAAGAAAAATGCAGACTGCAAACCCCATGCTGAACACATCTGCAAAATGTTTTTTCTTTGTGTGCAAAGCAAAAAATAATATCAGCAAAATTACCATGCCTGAAATTTCAAAAATCTGCACCGGCCAGACCGGATAACTGAACCCTGCACCACTCTTCCCGTTTGCACGATACCAGAATGCAAATATCCCACTGTAAGGTTTCCCCATGCAGCACCCTTCACACAGGCAGGCGATCCGGTTGAAAATATGCTGAAATGCAAGGAAAACACACAGAAGATCCAGATATCCCGTCCACTCCCCTTTCTCCTTTCGGAAAATCGCCCGGTACAAAACCGGGAAAACCCACATTGTAAACAGCACACGCCCAATGAAATGATTTCCGTTTGGCTGTGTGATGATATGAAAGATATTCCACTCTTCCCCATATGAAAGACCACGTACCAGCCTTCCTGCAAACATTCCAACTTCCAGTATCGCAAATGCAAGCAGATACACTTCCGCGGTTTTCTTCCATGATCTGTTTTTACGGTAGTATAAAACGATCAGAAGAATACTTCCAATCACACTTCCCAGATTAATAAAAAAATCATAAGCCTCTATTCCGCCGATATACTTAAGCACAACTTTTTTCCCTCCTGATATTGATTCATGCCGGAAAATGCGACATTATTCTATTATCATATCATAAACGGAGTGCAAAAAGAAACTTTCTTTTATCTTCTCTGCCACTTCCTGCAGTTTCTGTGCTCTTTGTCCGAATATCCGGACAGCGAGATCATTCTGCACCAGTTTTGTCACGCCGCCATCGCACTCCGGTTCCTGGATCTCCCAGATATTCTGCTGCGGTTCTTCGCTGCCGCCGGTCAGAAAGATATTTGCCATATGCGTGTAACCTTCGTACATACCGATGCCTTCCATATCCATCTTTTCCGGCTCATAGCGGGTGTTGTCCCGGTAGATCAGGCTGCCGCTTCGCCAGACGGAAACTTTCGATGCATACTTCCGGTAGCGAAAGCGTTCCCCGGATGCTTTTCGACCGCAGGAAATGATTTCCATTAGAAAGAATCTTGAACTTTCGTCTTCGAGATGGATTTTCATATCACTTTCAAATGCAGACTGTGCATATGGGATC
>ERZ827156.2485-NODE-2485-length-18818-cov-4.435005_pt1 | contig 18818 bp, 21 predicted proteins | sample MGYA00519919_ERZ827156 | MGnify/ENA primary metagenome ERZ827156 (study PRJEB31778, sample SAMEA3449269) | human gut metagenome | biome: human gut; feature: human-associated habitat; material: faeces | place: United Kingdom | collected 2010/2012 ...
GTCGATCAGGCGGGAGAGGCGGTCGGCGGCCTCCTGAATCGACCACGGCACCTCCGGCACGAGGCAGATTTCCGCGCCGGAACCGGCGGCGGCCTTCAGGGCGATATCGCCGCAGTGACGGCCCATTACCTCCACCACATGGGGACGGTCATGGGAGCGGGAGGTGGCGCGGATGGAGCGCACCGCGTCCACGCACACATTGACGGCGGTGTCAAAGCCCAGCGTCATTTCGGTGTAGGCCAGGTCGTTATCGATGGTGCCGGGGATGCCGATGCAGGGGATGCCCTGCTCGCACAGCGCGCGCACCAGCAGCAGGTTGCGCATCTCCACCGCACGGATCAGCGGCGTGCACCGCTGGTAGTCCCGTACCATCACCGCGTTGGGGTCGCTCTCCAGCAGCAGCAGCGCCGCGTTCTCCGTCGCCTTACCGCCGCAGATGGCCATGTGCAGCGCCGACGTGCTCCCGCCCTCCGCCGTATCCTTGCATAGAATCTTGATGTCCGGGCGGTAGGACAGCAGCTCCACCAGCAGCTGTGTGATCTGCTCCTGCGTGAACGGCGCGCGCTCCAGGCTCTTGTAGTCGCCGCGCGCCGCCTTGATCAGCACGTGGCACGGCGTGTAGCCCTGCTGGTTGATGGAGTTCACGTTGGCGCCCGCGCGCATGATGCCCAGCGCGTGCTCGAAGCAGCCCAGCTTCAGCGCCAGGTGCAGCGGCGAGTCCTGCTCCGCCTCGTTCAGCACGTTCACGAAGCTCAGCACGTCACCGCGCGCCAGCAGCTGCTGCACGGACGAGTCCAGCTGGTTCAGCAGCGCCAGGTGGATGGGCAGGTTCCCGCTGGTGTCGCGGCACAGCAGGTAGTCCCCGCGCTCGATCATCAAATTGGCCAAATCGCCCATCTTGCGCTTCAGCGCCTGGTGGATGCACAAGTCCTTCTCGCTGTGCGGCTGCATCCAGTTCACGCCCTTGATGCCCGCGTCCGCGCCCTCGCGCAGGATGCTGCAGGCCAGCTCCTCGTCGCCCGCCTTCATCGCCAGCGTCAGCACCGAGTCGCCCGAGGCATCCACCTGGTCCAGCGCGCCGAAGTGGCAGTACTCCAGAATGAAGCGCGCGACGGTGGGCAGCTGCGCCTTGATGGCGAGGTGCAGCAGGTTGTTGTGGTAGCCGTCCTGATGTAGGTTGATGGGAATGGCCAGCATCTTGAACAGCAGGTCGATCTTGCCCATCAGCAGCGTCAGCTGCGGCGGCGTCTGCTTCAGCCGGTTGCAGATCGACAAGTTCGACGAGGCGTAGATCAGCGAGGCGATCTGCACCTTGCAGTCGTCCGTCGTCAGCGGCGACAGCAGCGCCATGGTCAGCGCGATGTCGTTGCTCTCCGTCGGGTCGTTCAGCAGCGACTGCGAGTCGCTGATCTCGAACAGCTTCTTCACGCCCTCGAACTCGCCGAAGTAGCACATGTAGTGCATCAGGTTGTAGTTCAGCCCGTCGTCGCTCTTCAGCAGCAGCGAGATCTGGTTCCGCTCCATCAGCCGCAGAATCTCCATCGGCTTCATCACGCGGTCCTCCACCACGAACTGCCACCGCAGGATGCAGTTCGCGCGCGCGCCCTTCGACAGCAGCCAGTCCGCCAGCGTCGTCTTGCGATGCTGGAGAAGATAGTACAGCACCGTGCGCGCGTTCTCGCGGCTGTAGCACGCGTTCTTGTTCGCGTACCCCGACTCGATGAAGCTGCGGGTGACACGCTCTCCGCTCACTCACTATTTGAACCGCTCCTCGTTGATGTCGCCCGTGAAGGCCATCTGCAGCACCGTCAGCGATGCGATGCGGTGAATCCAGTCCCTACGGGTAATGGGTCTCTTATGCAATGTACAGGCGCGCCGTCTCGTCGTCCGCCGCCAGGAGCGTGTCCGTGTCCTTCTCGTGGATGATGAACGGGTAGATGGACTTCTCGTTCGGCTACGCGTGAAGTCGACCGCAATGGCGTACCAGCGTCTCGATGGACACGATGTTGCTCAAGTAGACGTTCACGGCGATGCGATCGCGAGTGTCCTTCTCGTAAACCGTCAGCGAGCTCTACGTCTCACCCGCTACGCAAAGAAGGACGTTGTCCAGCATGCAGAGACGGACGTGGTAGGTGGAAGAGAAGAAGTTCTTTTGCTACGCATGAGCAGCGACAAGGGAGCCAACCGCCCGCTTGATGTACTCCTGTTTGAAGGGGATGAAGTCGTAGTCGTTGTAACTAACGGCTGTCTTGTCGGGAGGGAAAAACGGAATGACTAAGCAGTGAGAAGGAAGGATAGCGGCCACTCTTCGTCTCCTCTTCTGGAAAAATGGCGCTGGGCTTGATCGGATGGTCAGGAAAATGCACGCTACGGCGATGAACCGCACCCCCTGTGCTTACGAGGTGAGGAACGTGCTCAAGATCTTGTCCCCGCTCACCTCGCTGCTTCCGTCCGTAAAGAACAGGGAGACCGTAGAGTCCGAAGGAACAATGCCATTGTGCAACCTCTATCGTGAAAGAGCTCCGACAAAACAAACCGTGAGGAGGTTCTTTATGCCTTCTCTGTCAAGATTCGCGCAGTTGTTGCTGTCCATGAACTGCTGTATCTCCTTCTGGAAGAAGGCTCTGGTGTTCTTCCCAGATGCCAGCGAGTGCATATCATTTGGCAAACCATACATTATTCCTTTTCTGACACAGCAACCGTTTTCGGGCGTTTCATTGGTTCTGTTGAATTGGAAAAGTATCAGATGAAGACACCCGTTGGTCGATAGGCTCGTCTTGATCGACCCGAACGACTACTGGGATTAAATCAAAGGAAGGGCGTAAAACCCCCATTGTTGGCTCTCACCAAATGCGCCTTTTCATTGTTGTGACAGTGCAGTGTGCAGTGTCTAATGCCAGGAGGACGGCGTTCTTGCGAGAGAAATCATTATTATAATCAATGTCCGAATTGAAAGCACGAAGCAAATCGAAATAGAGCTGCAAGGGGTCTATTGCGGTAGCGCGTACCGATTCCTCACTCAGACCGCACATCCCGATCATCCAGAATAATCAGGCTTACAATGTCTTTTGTCGCTCCTGCTGAACACGACGAAGTTGTTTGCTCTCTGGCTTGCCTCATCCTGGCTGACGCTGGCGTGACGGTGAACACCGAGAACATCGACAAGGTTTGCTTTCAGAGTGCATATTCTGATGCGGTAGCTCCTCAAGGCCACCAACAACACCGTGGAGCCCTACTGGCCCATGCTGTTCGCCAAGTACCTCGGTGAGAAGGATATTTGCGAGCTGCTCATGAAGCCTTCTTGCGGTGCTGCTGCCCCCGCTGGTGGGAACCTCGTTTGCCCTTGATTCGTAGCCGCTGCCGCTGCTGCTGGCGATGCTCCCGCTGAGGAGAAGAAGGAGGAGGAGAAGAAGGAAGAGGAGGAGGAAGAGGAGGACGTTGATATGAGCGGAGGTGGTCTCTTCGGTGGAGATGATGACGACTGGTAAACTAAACGCCAGATACCCATTGAAGCCGTGTAGTTCTGTTTGTTTTAGTACATGAGAGTTTTGTGTCGTTGGGATGGTGATTCCATGTTTGAATTGGGAGTGGAAGAAACAGGCCTGTCAGTCAAATAGAGTACAGGGAACGCGCTAGGCGTTGAATTCCTTCAGCACAAGCTACATCGTCAGAACGCACCCGCCGTCTCCCACTTCAGCCGCTTCTCGAAAGTGGTCACTCGACACCACCGGCTCTTTGCTCGCCGCTGCCAATTCCTCCGCGCGCTTCGTTAATCGCTTGATGAAGAGCACATAGTCCAGATACACCTACGCGTGACAAAATGGAAGCCATTGGAACGGCTGTAACGGCGCCGTCCGTAATGCGAAAGGAGCGGTTATTCCTCCCCAGCACCTTCTTAATCTGCTGCTTTGGAGTCTTCGGCATCCAAATCAGGCTGAGATCGAATCGAGGTCAGAATCAAATTGGATCTGGAGCGATGTCCGATAGCGATGCGGATGGAAGTATTGACAATTTGTGACAACGCACCTGCCTGTTCATCCCTAGCTGCTTTTCAAACATGAATGATCAACGACAACGGAGTCCGTCCCTAGGAAAGACTCCGGATTCTCTTCCCACCAGTCCCTTGCTGGCGCGTATACAAAGCATTCAAAAGCAGCAGAATCTGCTGGAATCCCTCGCAAATGAGGAAAACGCTTTTCCGGATTCACTTTCTGTAATTCAATTCGTTTGTTGGTTCATCGTAGCAAGAACTCTTCGATACGCCTCCTCTAATCGGACAGTTCGTGTTTCGTTCGTTTGACTACTCCTTTCCACCTATTCCCCTTCCCTCTTTCACAGACGCCGATATGAGCAACAACGAGTTGATCAAGGACTTGAAGGAGTACGTTGACGCTTGCTATTCGGGTATGAAGCGGGAGTGTTGTTACATGTCAGAGTCCGCAGAGCTCTACTACAAAGATGTCCTGCTCACCGACGTGTTGATGGAGATCGACGCCTACAAGCAACTCCCCGCCTCCGTTTACTCCATGCTGTATTCTGTTGCAACGGCGTCTGCAGATGATATTTCGTCACTGCGGGCCTGGGAGGTGCTGATCGCCCTGCTGACCCGACACTCCGGAGAAAGGGCATCGTTTTTGTCGTGTATTCCGAAGTCAGAGGAATTGTGCCATGCCTGGGACAAGTTCGGTAGGCATCGGTTGTTGGCGTGACGGGAAGGGTATGCTGCCAGTGGCGCACTGGATCTGAACCTGCTGATTCAGAACCGTCCTGAACTGCGGAACGAAATCTTCCCAGACGGCTCGATTAAGTCGTTTCTGTACTCCTCCTTCCCACTCGTCCAGTTTCGCAATTACTTGCAAGTTATGCTGAGTTGTCTCACCGTACTAAGGGAAGATGAGTGCCATTGTGCGGAATTGCCTAATGTGTAGGAACTACTTTTCCAACCAGCAACTACAGTTCCTTCTAGAGCGACTCCTTCTTGTACTGCTGGAGCCAAGATCGTTTTCGCTGTATGATACGATCTGCTCGAATCTCGCTGCTGTGGTTACGATCATGAAGAATCGGAAAGTGTCGTTTGCTTTATTGTTGAATAACGAGTAGAAATATGAAGGCCACGCTGGTGAAAGTGCTTTCTCCTGAAATGATACCTGACGTGTCTTGTCTCGGCCTGTTGCTGCTGCGCTTGCCGGTAATGAACCAGGCTCTCGATGTGCTTCGTTCCGTGGCTTCGTGTATCATACTCAAGCGATTGTCTCCTTACACGTCCTTGTTGGAACAAACACCAATTAATCGATGTACATTGCGTCGTCGTTAGACAATTCCTCGCTCTCTTCCTCGGATGGCGCTTCTCTCTCAATCTTCTTTCTCCTCTTCCCTCTCGTTGTACTGTACAGTTCCTCATCCTTGGCAAATTGGTTCGCCTGTAGATGGACGCGGTTTGCGTACCGCGTGGTTAATGCCGACTTCACCTTTCCGGGAATCAAATCATATGCCGATTTTTCATCTCCAAAGGAGTAGCAGTTCAGCGCATCCACCAAATCATCCTTTGTCATTCCATACTCATCCATGCGGTTAATGCATTCCTCCACATTCCCCTGCTTCAGCGGTGCCAAGATGTATGCATTCAGCACCTCCGCGTACTCCTGCACCACATTGCGTCGCGTTCCAGAAATGTGCTCTTTTATGTGTGTCGTCAAATCCGTCATGCACCGAGCATTCTTCTTCATCCGCGTCAGCTTCCCGAAGTACCTACTCCTTCACCACCCGTTCTTCCACCCACGCGGGAAACTTGGTGAAGACGAAACTCCCCGCCGCGCGATCCGCCGCTCGCAGCGTCAGACAGGCCACGGCCGGCAGCAGCCCCCACGTCTACGCTTCACCTCCTCTGCCCTCGCCCACGTTGTTCTGGTACAGGCGGCTCTGCATGTTCTCCAGATCGCACAGACAGTCTGCCGCCTCCGCCATTGCCTCCAGCGACCGCGTCTCTGTGTAGTGCTTGCTCTTGATGGAGTCGAGGTAGTTTTGCTAAGATGAAACGCCCGCGAAACGCCCACCTCGATCACCAGCGGCGTGAGGGAATAGTCGTCGAAGAACAGAGTGTACCGCTGTGCGAAGGAGAACTTGCCCGCGCCCACCAGCAACTGCTTCGCCACCTCGAAGCCGGTCTGGTCCAGCAGCTACGCTCGAGGTGATATTGTGATGATACCGTGTCCTGCGCGAAGGATGGCAGCAAGGCCTTCACTGTCTCTGTTGACAGGCGTGAGGGTGTGTCACTTGACTTGTCACTTGACTTGTCACTTGACTTGTCACTTGACTTGTCACTTGACTTGTTACTTGACTTGTTACTTGACTTGTCACTTGACTTGTCACTTGACATAGCCGTGGACACGACCATCTGAAGCTTGTTCAGACACTGCCGGATGTCGCCGTTCGTCGCCTCCACCAGCTCCGCCAATGCCGCCTTCTCCGCCGCCACGCCCTCCTGCTTGCAGATATACAGCAGCCGGTTCACCACCGCACTCCTACCCTTCACGCCACTCACCACGCCTACGCCGGCGGCCGCGTGAACACCAAATCGTAGCACTTGCCAGCCAGCGTACGTACCTTCGGAGACTCGCGGTCGTTGCAAATGCAAATGATGGGCACGCGCGTGCTCTGGATCACGCGCATCAGCTCCTGCACGCCGCCGCGGTCGCCCGCGCTCATCCCGTCCACCTCGTCCATCACCACCACACGCTTCTTGCCGTTCAGCGACCTACCTCACACCCACTTGCCAACCCTCACTGACTCTGCACGCTCGCGCTCAGCGCCTCGCGCACGCACGCCATGCTTCGCTTGTCGCTCGCGTTCAGCTCCATCACCTCAAACCCGCACTCCGCCGCCACCACGTGCGCAGTCGTCGTCTTCCCGATGCCCGGCGGCCCCGACAGCAGCGCCGCGCGCGCGTCCGGGTTCTGCCGGTTGTGCTGCACCACGATGCTCTCTGTCCCTCAGTCCCCCAACCACCCCCCACTTTTGATGACCACGTCCTCCCACTGCGTGAGCCACAGCTGAAGGTGCTCGATCACCGCCGTGTTCCCCAGGATCTCCGCCACGCGGCGCGGCGCGTACTTCACCGTAAGCAGACGAGACGACTGCGTTGTGCGATCCCCCATAATCGACTCCTCGTGACCCACCGCCTCCTTCTCTTCCTTCTGCAAGACCGCCTTCTGCGCCGCCTCGCTCTTTGCGCTGGCCTCGGGGTTGCTCCGGCGGATCATTTGCAGGAGGTCGTCTTCGCTGATGATCGGAACCTTCTTCTCCTTCGCCGCGCGGTACTTCGATCCCTCCGTGATGGGACGACCATCCTCCATCTCGAAGCCTGCAACCAGGTACTGGGTCTTTCCGCTCACCGCCGAGCGAATGATGCCTCCGTAACGCGTGATCAGCTCGATCGTCTCATCGCGATTTAGACTCTCATTCAGACCCGTCAAAACGAATATAATCCCAGAGAGACACCCGTCCTTCCCCACGGGAATCGGTTTGCTCCCGTGCTTGGGAGGATCGCGCTCTGCGCCCAGCCACTTCGGCCGATAGGCTCCTGCCACTTTGCGCTTCACCACCGTCACTGGAGCAGCTTCCTTTCCCTCCTCCTCCTTTGATGGGCTCTTTGTCGTTTTTCTGGCTCTCGTCGTCTTTGCACGCTTCTTGGGTGGCTCGTCCTTATCATCCACAATGAAGCCATCCAGATCCTCCTCCTCCACCGCCACCTTCTTTCCACGCTTTCTCTGCACCTTCTCCTTTTTTACTGTTGCGGTGGATGATGAAATGGGGATGGCTTCGTCAATGTCCTCGTCATCCACTCTATAGCACAGTTAGGCGAGCTGTTAGAATCTCAGCATCCTACACTACACGTTTCTTCCGGCTTGTAGCGCTTTTCGATCCTTGCGGCATTCTGTGTGGAATACAGGATGTGCCTCTAAAAATCACAACCTCAAGTGCAGTCCCACTTATGGGAGAAAGATTATCGACTAAGAAGAGTGATTGTGAAAAAGCGATGGGTCGTCGAAGGCGGAAGGGATGAATAGGATGAAAGTGCAGTCCCACTGCGGAGAAGGCGCTCATCCTCATGGTACCATTATCACCTTCCCATGGCTGCTGACGGTCTCAAAACTGAAGTGTCTACCGATATTCTCCTTACTCAAACGGGCGAGGAGGGAAAGAGCGGTGTTCTCTTCGTCGTGAGTGTTCTCCCCATTCCCCTCACGTTTCCAGGAAGATATTAACGCGTTCTGCAAGGAGCAGAGAATTAACGTCCCCACATTCTATACGGTTTGCGAAGTCCTCCAAAAGTAGCTCATTCGACGAGGAGGGCCTTATTGCTAGGCGCTTTAGTAATATGATGGCGAACGTGGGGTCGACAAGAGATTTACTCCTCACAAGTGTGTCAAAGATCAAGGACGAGATTAAGGTCCTGGAAATGCTCATTCAAAAGAGGGTGCGTTCGAAATGTATGTGGCTCATGTGTAGGATGAGGAAGAGCAGGTCAAGAACATGTTTAATATGGCTCCTCTTCTCTTTGTGGATGCGGTGATACCTCCTCAGAATAAATGCTATGTGAAGCTCAGCGTAGTTGTCTCTCCTCGTACTCATCCATAGTCCACCGTCATTGTGGAGATGACTCTGGACGAGGCGCTGGAGTTCTCGAAGGACAAGCTGGATCGTCTGAAGAAGAACGAAGTCGGGTTGTGTCCCCTCGATCACCGGTAGGAGTCATTCACGAAGCAGTTCAATTTCCTGCGGGACCAGATGACCATTCTGACGCTCAACATGAATCGTGCCTACGCGTACATTCAGACGGAGGTTGGCTCGATGTGTCTTGATCATCCGTAGTATGCGAACCAGAAGGCCGCTGCCAAGTAGTATGAGAAACAATTGGATTCCTCTGTTTGTTTCACACTTGTCTTTCCCCATTCCAATCCAGGCCCGTTCTGCCTCCGTGTGAGATGGAGACGAGGGACAAAATCGAGCAAGTGATTATTCGGCAGAAGGAGCGCCTAAATGACCAGCTGCACGCTTTGTACACAGTATCCTCTCCACTGCACTGTTCATAGTAGTTAGTCTCACGGTATCATGCGTTAACGGGCATTAATCCCATATCAGGGCAAGTACTCGCAGGGAGTTGAACTGAAGGGTAGAAATCCATCTCCTTCGGTGATATTGCAGAAAAGGAGATTCATTTCATCACAACGACGGTTCGCAATCCTCGCGTCTATCCCATTCTCGCCTTCGAGCAGAGGCTACTGGCTTGTCTCGACCCAAAGAAGGGAACCGTCGAGTCCCTAGATCAGGCGGCCTCCCTCATGCGTCTTTTGAAGGAAACCAACGCGGTTGGACTGTTAGGACGGATTCACGCTAGCTAGGAGATCGGTTCCTTCTCATTGAGGTGCTCAAGAGCGTTCGCAGTCCCATCGTCCTGGAGTATGGCTATGCCAACGGGCTTGTGGACGTGCTCAAAGCGTACCTGGAGGAGAACTGCGACATCATCACCAACTACGACTACATCCTCTCTCTCCTCAGTCTTCTCTCCACAATCCCTCTCCCCACGCCCCGCCTCTCCCTAGCCTCTTCCGTGCTGACGGAGTACAGTCGCTGCGGAGATCCGGGTAGTTCATTCGCGTTGCAGTGTTGTGTAGATATTGAAGATCTCGCGGTTTCTGTGGAGGAGCATTGGAAGTGGTGTGTTTATTAAACGACACTAGTCCGAACTATCATTCAAAACGGCGAGGGGGTGCGCCTCCGTGGTAATCACCTGCTTCGCCAAATCGACGATCTTCTCGTCCTTGAACAGCATGTACGCGTACTTCAGCGTCTCCGCGAAGAAGAAGCTCTCCTCCCGATCATCATGTGACATTGGGATGCGCACATCCACCAAGTGCGCGTAACCGTACTTCGCGCGGCACGACCTCTCGATGCTTGTCCACATCTCCCAGCCCCACTCCCTGCCCGTCACTCCCACGCCACACACTCACCGGTAGATCGGGTCGCCCGTGATCTGGTTCAGGTAGTACAGCGTCTCCAGCGCCTCGGGCCGCAGGATGTAGTACGTGCCGCGGTGGCTCACGCGCGGCTGCTCGTCGCTCATCGACATCTGCTCCGCCGCCACGCCCGTCGCCGTGCTGATGTACATGCGGTAGCACGTGTACCTAGCCCTCACCAGCACTCATCGCACCCACCCCAGCGCCTTCGCGTTCGCCAGGTCGCGCTCCGCCGTGGCGGGGTTCACGCCGTGCAGCACGCCCAGCGCCAGCATGCCGCCCGTGAAGCAGGCCAGGTGACCCATCGAGTCCGAGATGCCGCCCTGCATGCCCTCGCCCGTGTACAGCAGCCCCGACGGCGAGCGCTTCAGCAGGTGCTTCGTGATGCCCTCCACCGCCTCGTTGTACATGCGCTTGTAGCGCCTGTCTTTCTTGCCCGTCAGCAGCCACGTCTTCAGCAGGTACTCGTAGTAGCTGTCCGCCGAGCCGGCCAGCGTGTACGTGCCGTGCGACGGCATGCCGCTGTGAAGGTGCAGCATCGTTGGCAGCATGCCGTCCCACGTCGGCGCCTTCTCCACCGTGTCGTAGATGCGCTTCACCACCTGCTCGTACCGCGCGTCCTTCGTCGCCTTCGCCAGCGTCAGGTACTCTAGCGACACCGTGCCCAGCTCCGACAGCACCGAACAACCGCGCGTCCAGCCCCACGGCGTGGCCGACCGCGCCGCGAGGTTCACGTTGCCCTACGCCTCACCCTACCGTGCAGTCAAAACCTTGGGGTACCCCGAGGGCGTGCTGAAGGCAGGCAGCATGCGCTCACCCACGTCCTTCGCCTTCTCCAGGTACACGGGGTCCTTGGTGTACTGGTAGCCCGCCAGCATGCCGCCCAGCACGCGAATGGTCGTCTCGAACATGGAGGTGGGTTTAGGACTGTCGAACCGCACGTTGCGCACCACCTTCCTCGCCTCGGCCTCCTCCTTGTTTAGACCCAGCAGCAGGATCGTGTCGACCGAGTCCACGACGTTCATCGCCATGTTGCCCCAGCGGTTGGTTGCCGTGCCGCTCACCGGGCGGATCTCGTCGGCGCCCCACGCGCGCTCCTTGTACCAGGCCCAGGCGAAGCAGAAGGCCTGGCGCACGCTCTGCGCGCGGTACTCGTTCAGGTTGTGGTAGTCCTCCGCCACCTCGGGCGGCACGGAGAAGGCCGCCTCACCCCTGGCGATCGCGTCGTGCTCGCTGAGCGTGCGACGGTGCAGCGAGTCCACGAACTCCTTCAGCGCGCCGGAGAGTTCGGGCAGCGGCGCGGGTAGCTCGTGGCGGCACAGCTCGTCCTTCTCGGGAGGTGGTGGAGGTAAGGTGTGGGAGCTACGCAGGTTGGTTGAGGGTGGGGAGAAGTGATCGGGTTTTTGGAGGTAGGATTGGAGGAGCTCCGCCGCGGGAATGGAGCGTGATGTGTACGTGGTGTAGCGTGACTCTGCTTGTGCTTCGGGTTTTGACTCTGTCTGTGCTTCGGGTTTTGATTCTGTCTGTGCTTCGGATTGCTTCTCCATTTGCGTTTCGGGTTTTGTCTCCACTGCGATCTCAGGCTGTGACTGCATCGCAGAGGGCACGCCGCCATGCAGAGGGAAGGAGGAGGAGGCGAAGTAGAGACCATTGCAGGCGGCCTGCATGGCAGCGGACAGCTCGCCGCGCATGCCCGTGAGACTGGCGACCAGTGCGTCGGTGAAGGCGCGCTCCGAGAGCTGCGTGTGAGAGGAAGAACCCAGACGTACCACGAACACACTCATGCGGCCGATGAAGGGACGATGCTCCAGCGTGTCCATGCCGATCATCGGAGGGGCCTGCGGTGAAGCGAGAGGGGGGCCACTCACTTTTGAAAGACAGTGCGGGGCGAAGAAGTTGAAGAGCGGCTTCCCGTTGATGTAGATGGTGTGGAGACTCTTGCGACATTCACCACTCTCCTGGTCCAGCGGAGAGACCACCAGCGTGACGTGGGTCCAGGTGGCGGGACTACATGTCAAGCCATAATTGGCGTCTACTTCACAACCCCCGCCTTCGTGCAGAGGATGCTCGAACGGTCGCGATAGACAGACTCTACACACACGCTCTGGTCGTCGGAATTGTAGATCAGGGAAAAGCCGCCATCTGTGGGCCGGTGATCGTCACTCACCTGCTGATTGGAAAATACAGTCATGAGGTCCTTCTTCCCGCTGTCCGGGTAAATCCAAGAAGCGATCTACGTGATAACCCCGTAAACAAATAGAAACGGTCATTCTCTCGGTGTCAAATCCACGCGGTATGCGGAAGACATGACTTCCATCAAAAAGATAGCCGTGTTTCACACTGTCATGTGAGGAGGGGTAATAGCACGTACTCCACATCGCCAATTCTCATGGTAGATGTCATGCTTCGAGTTCGCTGCACATTACTCTCGAATAGTGCACTACGGGTGAAAACCCAAACCACAGCAGATACGCATTGTTCACGATGAGGGTCACACTGGTGATGAAAATCACGACAACAACGATGACCGCGAGCAGGAGAAGACGATTCATCTTCTTCTTGAAGGCGTTTGCAGTATTGGTCACGTGCTTCCTGTAATAGTCTTCCGTAATCTGCCTGAAATTCATCTGGTCTGCTCCGGGAATATGGTGTTCACCCCCCCTTTCAATCCCTTGACAAAAGTCGGTTATCTGTATTATAATCAAGTATAAGTCATATTAACCCCCCACAAGTACGGGGTTTTAGGGGTCTTTTTTCGATGTGACCACTTGGTCCTTCTCTGTTGTTTTCTTCACAACGAAGTAACAATACTCACATCTGTTATTACGAATGGATAGAGGACTATCTAATCTACACAATGCAATACTAACTCAGGGTAGACGCTGCGTATGTGTTAAGAAAAAGACAAAAATAGGATGAAACTCCCTCAACCCGTCCGCCAATCTCAGGTGAACACCATATGGGGACGTATGAGTCAGCTTGGAAGAATGTGTGTCATCACATGACAGTTCATGATGGTTCATGATAGTTCATGATGGTTCATGACAGTTCATGACAGTTCATGACATTTCATGATAGTTCATGACAGTTCATGATAGTTCATGATAGTTCATGATAGTTCATGAATGTTCATGATGGTTCATGACAGTTCATGAATGTTCATGGTCGCCTATTTCAATAATGAATAACAAATTATCAAGCGTTTAGCGGGGTGTGCGAATATGATAAGGATGACCAGTGACTATTATGTGATATATAGGAATAAAGTAGGTAATTAAGAAAAGGTGCCATTTTTGCAACTTACACCACTTCCCATCAGAAAGTGTGTGATTGAGAACAATGAGGAACTGCTGGAGCTGCAGTTGGGTGGTAATAAGGGAGTTTCTATTGAAAGAGATGAGAAAAAGCCAGAGAGGATTGATATGGGGACAAAGACTCCGTTGAACCCCAAGAGGGAGGGAGAAAAGGAGGATCACGAGGAGCAACGTATTTTGAGACTCGCCAGTTGATGTCATTCATACACAGTCATGAATAGACCTTCCCGTGTTGAAGAGAGTCCTGCTTGGGGATCACTTCTTCCTTGGTTGCAGTGAATTGACCCTTGAAAGTGCAATAACAGTCCTACGCTTATGATTAGATCTGCGTTCCCTGACATCCATTTTCCGTCCTGAATTGAAGGACATTGCGTTCCATCAACTCAAGACGCTTTCCATTACCAGTCCTATTCATGAACTCTAATGACAAGTAGATGTTCTTGTGACATTGAAAGTGAAAGTGGAGGACAATGAAAATGGAATGAAGATTGAAAGCCGTTTGTAAGGATAAGACCTCAGGCCTCATTGTTTGTTCTCAGCATGTCCATTCCCTGAATGTGCGAGCAATATGTATAAGCAAAAGCGTATAATTACTTTGTTCTTGAATGATCGCAGGCCTTTGTGAAGCCCAAATGGAGAGAGGTGCAGGTTTCAGTACAACCACAGGTATAAATGCCACTCACTATTGAAACGCCACCACTACCACATGATATGGCACACTGCCTACTATACAGACGAGTATCAAGAACTACAGCAGCAAAGTCAACAACCCTTAATGCATGTGTGAAAAGAGCTCTCAGAGTTCTTGTATCACCAGCAAAGAAGAGTGATCATTCAAAAAAGCTTGCCACTTTTCCTAATCATAATACCCACTCCACTATTCAGCTTTTCCTGAAACCAATGACATGAAGACGGATAGTCCTTCTTCGGCCCACATCAAGAAACAATTCATGGGATGAACGTAGCGCTCCATGCATCAAGAAACGTCCTTTCAGATGCCTTCACAAGATGCTGCATCACCATTTCTTATAGACGTCGTTTTTCTTATCACCATACCTTACGCATATTTCAACGAACAGAGTAGAACAGAGAAAGCAGCCTTAGTTGGTAATCGCCACTAGACGGGTTTCTAGCCCTTGAAGAAGGCACCGTTTCTTCTCAAACACTCTCTTGAGTGGTATCTAACAGCTAAGGATCATCAGCACTCTCCACTATCTCTATGAGGTGATTATGCGAAAAATGCGATGAATGGATGCAGGATGGGAAGACTAGTGGTTTGTTACAGCAGATAGTGGCGATTAGTAATCATCGTTCATTGTCAAACAATTGATCTGTGAGTTGTTTGCTGATAAAGAACATGGATAATGAAACGCGTGACTCACCATTCACAATTGCCTCTACCATATCCTTAATCCTATATCACCACCATCGAAAGAAGAATCGAGAGAGGCACGGGGTCATTCTTGGGTGTATTGGAGTGTGGTGGATTTCTAGAGGTTTTTAGCCATCCCCACTTCATTATTGGGACTATAGCATTAATAATAGGCCCTAAACATAACAAGCATTCATTTTTATTTTGGTTTAGACCAAAAGCCAAGTTTGTTTTATTATGACGCCGCCTAGCATTACCAGTGATGACTCTATTCACTCTAGTACCCCAAAGAATAGAGAAAAGGGTAGGATTGTTGTGTTCATTGGATACGAAGAGCAGCTGTGGTAACGTCTTATAGGCAACAGAAAGAAAGATGCTTGCATCAGAAAGAACGAAAAAGGAGAATCAAGGAACGGTAGTGTTTGTTGATAATCGTTACAGATAGATTGTAAACATTCCAATGAAACGGCTTCGGAACCAGAACAAGCATGTAGGTGCTACTATTGTTATGTGACTATAGTTATCGAAGTTGAAGTGAATCCGGAGGAAGAGTGTTTCAAAACTGATAAGTGTATTCCGGTGGATACTATCTCAACGTGTTATTCATAGTATACAGATTTTCAATTTGATGATGCAAGCGTCACAAATGTGTCTTTTATTACGCATTTTCATTCTGATCACCTTAATGGTCTAACTTCAGAGGATAGTAACTCGGATGCAAAAGCCACCACCACTCAGGTTGTATTTGGTTGGTATTAGCAGAATGGATAATGATATAGCTACTAGAACAACATGCGCAATTCTCGAGCGGATAATGGATACAAAGAAAGAATGGTATAATAGGAGTATTATGGGAAATACTGTTATCTGCAAGAGCATAAAATGCAAAATAATGGACATGGATCAGGAGTACGTTTTCATTCCTATCAATGTTAAAAGCAACGAGTTGATAACTAAAATAAAGCAATGGCTTGGTAATCAAAAATACACCCTCTTCTATACGAATGGTATTCATGAAGGTGAGAATCAAACAAGGTAGTGTATTAATGTAAGAAATAGCAAATAGAATAATGATCGTGAGACTGATTGACGCAAACCATTGCGAGGGTTCGTGCATGTTTTATTATCGCATAATTGATATTGATATACAGTTCAAGTTTTTCTTGAAATTCTCCATGCTGTATACTGGTGACTTCCGCCACTGTGAAAGAATAAGTAGAGATATAGAGAAACTTGGAATTGAATCGTTGGATGTACTTTATGTTGATGATGAGTGTTATTCCCATGATGGATATAACACCTTCCTCCTGGAAGAATCGGTTGAATACATGTGTTATCAGATAAAAGAAATGGAGAGGGTTATTCCTAATCTCAAAGTATTCTTTGCTTTTCACACCATGAAAATAGAAGATGCGTAGGAGACTGTAGTATGAGTTATGTCTAGCTGGATTGCTGTAGTAAGGAGATTAGCAAAGGATAGTAAGAAAGACATTTACCTAGACAAGTATTCTCTTTAATTACGTCTATTATGCTATAGAAAACATCATTGCTACAAGGATATAATCATTGGTAGGGAGATAGATATACTGAACAGAATAACTAATGACAAAGAGAACGCGAAGTATCCAAAGCAACATAGATTACTCAGTAGGTTTTATGTTGTGCATGAAAATCCATTCTATGATGCCGAACCAAAGTTGAAAAGAGAATTGAAATGCATTGATCAGCAGCCGCGTATTATGTTTTATCATATTTGCGACTCAATGCAGGGACCTGTTTTCGTTCAGCGCATGAACAAAAGGACAATTACAAGTACAGTTTGGAATATTCAATATGGGTACTCTTCCTTCATTCTATTCAGAGTAGAAAACACTGCACAAAGGATGAACTGAACAACTTCTTGAGAATTAAGCATCACTTCATTATGTCTATTCATAACAGCATACCCACAAGTGTAGATACTGAAGCAACTCATATAACAAGACTTGGAGAATGCCTTGATGAAGATTAGGTTCGCGTCATATGTCATGTAATGTGTCCGGTAGTAGCATAGTACTCCTTTCCTCTTTGTTAAAACAAACACTTCAAAGTGAAGAATCGTAACCACCTCACTCTTCCGCTTAACAGAAGAAACACACTTCCTTTCCATTGTCCGCATACGAGTAGGTCTTGTCACTCAAGCTGTAGGTGCCATAAACAATCAGGGGATTGGACACGTTCGCATAGTGCGAACTGAACTGAAGCACATAGCTTCCAGACTCAATGCACGTCATCCGAAGAACTCTTACGTTCTCGTGAGTGCTCTCGCCCTGGAAGATATGACTTGACGCCTCGTTGGAGAGGGAGAAGTACTCATCTGCCGAATTGGCACCGTGCTTGAGGTTGTAGTTGAAGGGGCATTCGCCAGTACTGCAGCTCGACCTGCTGCTCACATAGGATACGACGGACTTCATAGGCAAGAGTATGGATGCAAGAAGAGGAGAGTCAATGGGTGAGGCATGGATAATAGAGTGACTTTGTACGTCAACCCACATCACGCGAGGATGCATCTCGTAGTAGCCGTCATCCACCGAAGCCACCGACGAGCCTAATCCATCAAGCGCTCTGTGAGACCCGACTGGACAACGTTAGGTGCTGGAAGTTGGTATTCATAAGCAGGAAGCATCGCTGGACGTAGCTGTCTACGGCTAACCCTGCATCGCCACATCTCACTCCTAATCACAAGCATGTTGGCATAGAGTAGCTTATCGTTTTGCACCACGTAATGCGTATCACTGCTCTTCGCCGCAAACACGAACTCCTTGAGACTCAATGCTGCGAATGAAACGACCATCCCGTGCATACCCTCCACAGCCACCGAATAAGTGCCCTGCAAAGAACCCTTCTTGAGAATCAGGTGCTTCAGGGAAGGCAAATCTGTGCTAAAGAAGAGAATCAACACTTACTACTAAAAGTCAAATGCTGCTGCGAGCTAAGCGTGTTTTCGCCGAAGCCGATGCGCTCCAAACCGGAGTAGTCCGGGAAGGTAATAAAGCTGAACGAGGTGCAGGCGCCCTTCTTCACCAGCAGCATGCGCGTGTCCGCGGGAATCTCCACTTCGCAGTTGGTGGAGTTGATGAGGTGCACGTGCTCGCCCTCCACCGTGTTGTAGGAGGGCAGCGACATGAACAGGTCCGCCTGCACCACGGGCGTGGCCTGCTGGACGTAGTAGATACCACCGGTGGTGAAGCAGTTGGTCGTGGTGAAGGTGTCCTCGCTCTTGCCTACGCCTCAGCCCTCGGGACGGCGGGCACCCGTGAAGATGATGCGGTGGATGTAGCAGAAGCAGGTGTCCATGAAGACGAGGCCGTCGAGCGAGAGGAGCACGTCGTTCCGGACGATGGTCGGCTGGAACGACCGCATGAAGGTGATCAGTGCGTCCTTGCGCTCGTCGGCTACGAGTGACGGGAGGACGCATCAGGCACCCTTCACTTCCAGCGTGGCTGCCGTGTGCACGGACTCGTAGGCGTAGAAGTAGGTGAGACTGGGCAGGGCTACACGTGAAGGGAGAACCAGAGACGAACTGTTGACGGCGAAGGAGGCGACGCTCACGTAGGAGAGGGAGATGGAGGCCAGCTGGGGGCAGTCCTTGACGCTGAACACCGTGTTGTCGCGGTCGATCCGCCGCGTCATGGTGATGTTCACCAGCCGCAGGTTCGCGTGGCCCTCCGCCTTCACGCCGATCACCGTATTGTTGCCCAGCACCGCGAAGAACTGCAGGAGAGGATAATCTGCCAAGTCGAACTCTCTGTACTCCGTGCCGTTCAGCCGGTTCACGAACAGGGTCTGCACGCCCGCGGGAATGGGCAGCTCGCTTACCTCGTTCGTCAGCTCGTAGTAGCCCGCGTAGCCCTCCGGCGGCGCCACTGCTCCCGTGCCGACCTTCAGCCAGCCCTCGCCGAAGTTGCTCAGCTCGTAGTCCGCCGTCACACCATTCACCGTCGCGCGGATGTGACCGCCCTCGAAGGACATTGCGCGGATGCGGAACAGCGCGTCGTTCTTCATGCAGATCACCAAGGGTGCGGACGAGGCGGTGAGGGCGAACTCGTTGTCCGTGCCGTACTCGTCGATCAGGCA
>ERZ827156.2487-NODE-2487-length-18806-cov-3.709615_pt1 | contig 18806 bp, 14 predicted proteins | sample MGYA00519919_ERZ827156 | MGnify/ENA primary metagenome ERZ827156 (study PRJEB31778, sample SAMEA3449269) | human gut metagenome | biome: human gut; feature: human-associated habitat; material: faeces | place: United Kingdom | collected 2010/2012 ...
TTACTATCATGTGGAATCCTTGCTAACTGCAGCAGTACTTCTTTGCCTAATTCTTTTTCGTCGTTTAAAAAATCTCCGAATTTTCTTTTCCCTATTATCGCTTTTAGTGCTGATAGTTGTTCTTTACTATCATGTGGAATCCTTGCTAACTGCAGCAGTACTTCTTTGCCTAATTCTTCTTTGCCTAATTTTCTTTCGTAGTTTAAAAATTTTTCGAAGTCTTCTACGCTTTTTACATCCCCTGTTATCGCTTTTAGTGCTTTAATTTCTTCTGTTTTCTGTTGTTTTCCTGGAATTTTTGCATAAGTGAGCAACACCTTTTGATCTGTTCCTAAATCCTCACACTTTATTTTAGATATTTTTTGTGATATTTCTGAAATGTTTTCTAAATTTGTTAGTTTTTTACTTGCAATTGTACAAATCGATTTTAAATAGCCTAATTTATATACATTACTTTTGTTTTTAAACGATTCCGGTGCAAAACTGTTTGAAATCAGATATCCTATCCCCTTGTTAAAAACATTATTTACAAATTCTCTTGTTTTGCTATTGCTTTCAGAAATTCCATCATTTATTTTACTTGCACATCTGTAAAACAAATATGCAAAATTGTCATTTTCATAGTCACACCAATCTATACCATTAGGCAATTCTTTTATTAAATTTTCAAGTGTCTTACTATCCATACATTTAACACTAACAGACAGACAATATGTTCGAAATTCTTTTGAATATTCGCTGTTATTTATATAACTACATAAATCTTTGGTCAGCAATTCACTTGCATTACTTTTGTGACGATCTTCTTCAATCTTTTCAATTATTCGCTTTTCAACAGGATTTGTAATTAATGCAAAGGATTTATTAGCTACTCCGCAAATTAATGCTAAACCGCACACTCCTGAAACTAACATTACAATTTTTTTACTTTTCATGTACTCACATCTCCATTTTTAAATATATTCGTAATAATATTGTAACATATTTAAAAACAAAATAAAAGAGAATATTAAATTTTTTTAATACTCTCTTTTTTAATTAAACTTTGGTTTTTAACGACGGTACAAATCTTTCCATTATATAATCGTAAACATCATTTCTGTCGTGACCATAAAAGACTTCCATCGTTCTTTTTTCTGTAACGTGGTCTTGCCATACCCATATCTTGCTTTTTTATACACTCACTTTTTGATTTTGTAAAACGATGATTAATCCTTAGTCTATTACAGCTTCCATTAGGATTTACAGAACCAGAAACTTGACCTCCACCCTCACTCACACAATAGTAACCATCATTATAATCTACAAAATGAGCGTCTTCTATTTTACTAACCAATTTTGGATTACATATTGTTTTAATAAACTGGTTTGGTCCAAAAGCGTCTGGTGCCCTACGTTTATAATTTTCCATTACAAGACCTTCGGGTTTATCTTCAAATCCTGACGAACCATACATTCTCCAGTTTATCGCAACTCCGGCTGCCTTTTCATTTTTACTTATAATCTCATCAACTGCATTATATAAATTATCCTGTTCAACAGGAACTACAAACTCATCTAAATCTATAAAGCCCATGTATTTGGTATTGCTCTTATAGTTGTTAAGTGCCTCTGTGTACGCCGGAACCTGCTGTGCCGCTCCGGGATAATATTTATACACCACTTCTCCGCTTTTTATGTAGTCGGATAAAACTTCTTTTGTATTATCCGTACTTTCGTTGTCGTAAATATAAAACCTGTCGACCCCAACCATCTTATGGTACTCTATCCATTCTTTTAAATATGGTCCCTCATTTTTCACTATCGCCACAAACGATAAATTATCTTCTTTCTTTGGTTTTTGTGCACTAAAAATTTTATAAACCCCAAAGCCTAAAAACATTGCCACAAAAATTACTAATACAGCACAAACCATTTTTAAGGTATTATTTTGCAATAATTTCTTGTCCTCCATTACAAATCCCTCACACTCTAGTTTTTAATGTTTTAACGAATCTCTCCATGATGTAATCATAAACATCGTTTCTGTCGTGTTCATAAAAAGCTTGCATTGTCCTTTCAGCGTTTACGTCGGCAAAGCCTCTGATTTTTTTCTGCATATACTCCTCTTTCGACTTTGAAAAATAATGATTTATTCTTAACTTTTGGCACTTTCCTCCCTCATTGAACGGTCCGTATATTTCTTGCCCGTCTTCGTTAACACAATGGTATCCTTCCTGATAATTAAAGCTGTGTGGGTCAAGAGAGTCCAACGCCAAACGTGGATTACATATTGTTTTTATATGTTTATTTCTATCAAAATCATCTGGCGCTCTTAGCTTATAATTTTCGGTAACTAATCCTTCGGGCTTTTCTTCAAGACCTGATGAACCATATATTCTCCAGTTTATCCCTACTCCTGCATTCTTTGGGTCTTTACTTATAATTTCGTCTACCTCTTTAAATAAATTATCGCTATTAACAGGAATAACAAATTCGTCTATGTCGATGAATCCCATATACTTTGTTTGGTCCTTATAGTCTTTTATCGCTTCTTGATAAGCCGGAAGCTGTTTGATTTTTCCGGGATAGTATTTATACACCACTTCTCCGCTTTTTATATAGTCAGATAAAATGCCTTCCAAATTATCCGTACTCTCGTTGTCGTAAATATAAAATCTATCAACCCCAACCATCTTGTGATATTCTATCCATTCTTTGATGTATGGTCCTTCGTTCTTTACTATAGCAACAAACGATAAATTATCTTTATAGCTTTCTTTTTTCACTGACTCGGCTTGATAAAATTTATACGCCCCAAACACTGCTATACACATGACCACAAAAAAGCTAACTAATTTCCACCAAAGTCCTTTTGGTTTTTGGATTTCTTTGTTATCATCCATTTTAAAATTTCCTCCCATTATTACAGTTATTGACATTTTAAATATAACCAATAAATATAGTAAAGTCAATTGCTATTGAGGTTATTTAATGCTTAAATTTTTATTTATTTATTATTTTTGTAATATTACTTTTATCCATCGAATAGACATTAACTACAAACGCAAAACAAGGAGAGGTTTAAAATGAATTATGACGTTAGCAAAGAAATATTAGCTGTCAATAATCTCGTTTTCGACGGATGTCAGGAACTACCTATAGATATTGACTTTAGTTTACCAGATTATTGTCCGGATATGCAACGTATATTAAAATGTGTTGTTAAACCGGATATCAGCTCAAGAAGTATTTCCGGCGACAGGCTTACTATCGACGGTAACGCAAGTATTCACATTATATATATTGATGCAGACAAAAACTCTGTCCGCTGCTGCGAAAACTCTACTCCGTTTTCATGTTCCTTCGACTTAAAAACAACACCTGAAAACGCCGTTACCACATCTAGCATACGTCTTGAATACGTGAATTGCAGAGCAGTTAGTCCCAGAAAGGTTGATATTCACGGTGCTTTTTCAGTTTGCTGCAAGGTTTACAGCAAAGACAGTATTGATATTTCAAGCTGTATAGACGGAAAAGACATCCAACAAAAGGTAATCAGTGCACCGGCAAACTCGCTCGTTGGCATTGGACAGCAACAATTCTCTGTTGACGAAATTCTCGACATTGCTCAAGGTAAACCCGAACCCGAAATAATTATACGCTCTAATGTTGCCATTTCTCCGAGCGAATACAAGGTTATGGATGGAAAGGTTGTTGTTAAGGGCGACGCTATAATTAAAATATTGTATTCCGGAGAATTTGACGCATCTAATCTTGAAGTTATGGAGTACTCTGTCCCTATAAGTCAGATTGTGGATGTTCCTGGAGTAAGTGAAGAATGCTCTTGCGTTGTAAAGACGGAAATCCTCAGCCACAACGAGCAAATCCATTCCGAAAGTCAAGAAAGCAACAACATGCTATCTACTAACATAAGGTTTTCTATTGCTGTGTTCGCTTACTCACCAAAACAATTAAGTATTGTAACCGATGCTTACTCAACCGAGCATAATCTCGAACTTTCAAAGGAACCTTTAAATATATGTAGTCTATCCGACACTATTAACGACAATTTCAGTTTTAAAACAGCTATAGATTTACCCGGAGCTAAAATATCTCAAATAATAGACGTTTGGAGCGACGTTGCTTCGGCAAAAGGGTCCTACTCAGATGGACAAATTACATTCAATGGTAAAATGAATATTTGTGTCCTTGCACTTGATAGCGAAAACGTACCTTTATATATAGAACGTATTGCAGAGTTTCAGTATTCAAAAGATTTCTCTGCCGACTCTGATAACATAAGTGCCTGCGCTATGGTCGTCCCCACTTCGATAGGATACAGAATCTCAAGCAACAATTCTATTGAAATTAAAGTTGACGCTAAAATTTATTCAGATATTTATGTTTGTCGAAGATTCAATGTTGTTGCGAGCGCTTGTGCCGACGAAGAAACTCCTAAAGAAAAAGATACTTCTGCCGCTTTGACTATATACTACGCCGGCAAGGGAGAAAATATTTGGGATATCGCAAGAAAATACTACACCTCTGTTGACGCAATTAAATGTGAAAACGACATCACAGGCGACACTATTGATAATAATATGATGCTTCTTATTCCAATGTAAAATTAAAGTGTGTGCATCTAAATATTAATAAATTTTATAGCGCTTTTAAGGCGTATTAAATTTCGGGAGGAAAAAAAGTGGAAGAACGTAACATATACCAAGATATAGCTCAAAGAACCAACGGCGATATATACATAGGCGTTGTTGGTCCTGTTAGAACCGGTAAATCAACATTTATTAAAAAATTTATGGATACTCTTGTTATCCCTAACATAAGCAGTACTCACCAACGTGAACGTGCTGTTGACGAATTACCTCAATCTGCCGCCGGGCGAACGATAATGACCACCGAACCTAAATTTATTCCTGAAGACGCTGTTGAAGTTAACATTGGCGACAACGCAAGCTTTAAAGCCCGTATGATAGACTGTGTTGGATATATTGTCCCGAGCGCTTTGGGTTACATCGAAAACGAAATGCCCAGAATGGTTATGACTCCTTGGTTTGAAGAACAAATTCCTTTCAACATGGCTGCTGAAATCGGAACTAAAAAAGTTATAACCGACCATTCAACTATTGGTCTTGTCATCACAACAGACGGCTCCATAAGCGACATCGACAGAAGTGAATATCAAGAAGCTGAGGAACGTGTTGTCGACGAATTAAAAGAAATAAATAAACCATTTATCGTACTGCTTAACTGTACAGCGCCCTACTCAGACGAGTCACGAAAATTAACCGACGAATTATCTTCAAAATACGGAGTCCCGGTTATTCCTGTTAACTGTTTAGAGCTAGACGAAAATGAAATTAAACGTATATTAGCTCAAATTTTGTTTGAATTCCCTGTAAAAGAAATAAAAATAGATATGCCTAAATGGCTATCTTCCTTAGAAAAAAATCACTGGTTAAGGTCTGACATATACTCAACCATAAACTCAGCCGCTGCAAACACAAATAAAATACGTGAAATTCAAAACATGACTCAAAATATTTCGTCCTGCGAACACGTAAAAAACGCTGAAGTTTCATCTGTTGATTTAGGCTCCGGGCAGGCTAGAATAAATGTTTCACTTGTCCCGTCGCTTTTCTACAAAATAATAAGCGAAAAAACCGGTCTTGAAATTTCAAACGAAGGTGACCTTTTAGATTGTATGATGAATCTTGCAAATCTAAAGAGTAAATACGAAAAAATAGGCAACGCTTACGATGAGGTCAACGAAAGTGGATATGGAATAGTAATGCCGTCTATGGATGAGCTAACCTTAGATGAACCTGAAATAATTAAGCAAGGCGGAAAATACGGCATCAGACTTCGCGCTTCTGCTCCTTCGGTACACATGCTTAAAACAAACATTACAACCGAAGTTACTCCAATCGTTGGCTCTGAAAAACAATCTGAAGAATTAGTAATGTATCTATTAAAGGAGTTCGAGGAAAATCCGTCTAAAATCTGGGAATCAAATATATTCGGAAAATCCTTACACGAACTCGTTAACGAAGGTCTTCACAACAAGCTTTATCGCATGCCTAGCGACGCCAGAAACAAACTTAAAGAAACCATAGAAAAAATAATCAATGATGGATGTAATGGTTTAATATGTATTATATTATAAAATAATGCTAAAGATAAGAGTGTATATACACTCTTATCTTTTTATGTTATGTACAATAATCCGATAATACAAGAAAAATTTGTATACTTTGTATATTGACCATTTTTGGTTGATTATATATAATTAAATTGTTGAAATGAATTTATTTTTATGGAGGTTTTGTTTATGGCTATCGAATACACAACTATTTATAATTTAAAAAGTCAAGTTTTAAAAAATTGTGGGGGTGAAGAATTAACCATCAGTCTTAATGAAATAACAGCACAAGCAATGGAAAGCGAAGAAAGAAAAACACTCCTCGTTTCAGATATAACTGCTAAACAAGAAAATCAAATGTTTTCAAAAGCTTTCCAAGATGCTGCTTCAAAAAAACCATTTTCAGATTATATAAAATTGGAGATGCCTACAGCGCCAAAAAAATACACCGAAATAACGATAAAAAGTACTTCTAAAGGCAAAACTTTACCGCGTTTTATCGCTCAAGCATTTAAAAATTTAGAGTTAGCTTTAAAGAAAAAAACTATAACAAATAGTATGTTCTGCTTCGGAAAATCTATTATTGGCAAACGTAAGGAGCCTGCATCTGATATATATCATGAATTAGTAAACGAGATTGAAAAGAAATTTGACTTTTCCCTGAAAGATAATATAGAAAATATAGCTGCAGAAGTTTCTGCGGGAAGTCCCTATCAAATAGAATATGATGCTATCGACATTTTAATTAAGGACGTTGAACGTCAAATAGACGAACAAATTAAGGTTAAGACAAAGCTAGAAACTGCTGCAGTTTCCCCTATAAGAATCGACTTTGGTCAAGCATTGGAATTAGCCTTAAAGGGCAAAGACAGAAAATCTGTTCATGTTAGCAAAAACACTATGGATAAAGAATATAAGATGATTGAAAGTGCATTTGAGCCTTTCTCAAAAAATAATAATTACAATGTAGTTGCAAAAATCGAGAAAAGTAACTCAAATGAAAATTATCCTAATGTAGTTGTACGTTTTGGTGCTAACCAAGGCGTTATTACAACCTACCCTGCTAATGCTGCTCAAATTTTAGCTACTGTAGCTGCCAAGGGTTTATACAATCTACAAATTGCTATTACTAAAAAATCTATAACAAACAGTATATTCTGCTTTGGAAAATCTATTATGGGTAAACGCAAGGAGTCTGCCGCAACTATATACCAACAAACTATAAAGCGTTTAGAAAACAAATACAAATTTAATGTACAAGACGAAATAAAAGAGGTTTCAGAAGAAGTTTCTTTAAATAGTTCAGCCGCTATCGAATATGATGCTATCGACACTTTGATTAATGATGTTAAACGTCAGTGTAATTCAAGACTTTCGAAAGAAAAGGTCATTACAATTGACTTCAGTCAAGCATTAGAATTAGCCTTAAAGGGCAAAGATAGAAAGTCTATTCACGTTAGTCAAAAGACTATAGACAAAGAAAATGAAATGATTGAAAATGCATTTGAATTCACGAAAAAACCCGAATACACAGCAATTGCAACTGTACAAATAGTTACCGGTGAAAACAAATATAAAACCATAACTATTTCAAATTTTGAAGATAATACAGTTGGTATTCATATTGTAGCTAAGGGATTTAAAAATTTACAAATTGCTATTGCTAAAAACTCTATAACTAACAGTATATTCTGCTTCGGCAAATCAGCGTTTTTCATTAAGCGCAGAGAATCTGCTGCGGATATATACTCACAATTTGTAAAAGAGCTGCAAAAAGATTACAATTTTAAAGTTGGCTATGACAACATAGATGAAATTACTAATAAGATTACTTCTAAAAGCGCTCCTGCAATTGAGTATGACGTTATAGACATTTTAACTAAAGAAGTTATGCGCCAATTTAAGTCAGACACAACTACTTCGGTCACCTTACCTTTTGGTACGGCTTTAGAAAAAGCTATGAAAGGCAGAAACAAAAAAACATTACTTGTAAGAAAAAAATCACTAGAAAATGAAGCTAATTTACTAAATAATGTAGCAGCGCACGGTTGCACGGGTAATTTGTTTTCGGTAAATTTAAAACCACATAAAAAATACATTATACCTGATATAAAAATTTCGCCTGTTGCAAACCACTCCTCCTCCCCCTCCGAACTAGTGAAAATAGTATACGATTTCTTTAAGACACTTTCTGAACAAAAAAGTATTTTAAACAGTATCTATTTCTTCGGTAAGTCAATTATCGGCAAACGCAAAGAATCTGCTTCTGAAATATACGAAAAAGCAATACTAAATGAATTAGGAGAGAAATTACCAAAAACAACAACAGAAACAACAACAGAAACAACCGAGCAATAACATTATAATTTCCCCCGTAAGCCTATGAACGGTTTACGGGATTTTTATATTTATCAAAATTGTTTTTTAATAGTTTAATATGCATTATATTATATTATAATTGTTATAATAAAAGTGCACATATATTTTCTTATTTTTATATTATGCATAATAAACAATTATAATTGCTAAAATTTGTGCACTTTGCATATTGACTAATTTTGGTGTATTATATATAATTAAATCGTGAAAACAAATTTATTTTTATGGAGGTTATTATTATGGCAATTGAGTACACAAGTATTCTTATGTTAAGGGACTGGATTAATACTTTAAAGGAAGACACAACATTTACTATCGACTTTGCAAACATAGTGGATGAAGCAATGGAAGCAGAGGAAAGAAATAAACTTTTAGTTCCAAAGTTTACTACCCAAAAGGAAAATGAAATGATTAAAAAAGCTTTTGAGGATGCCGCTGCTAGTTTAAACCAATCTAGCGAATCTATCGGAGCAGAAATTAAATCTTCATCGTCAGACAAAAATAATTACAACAACATAGATTTTATTGTTAACAAAGGCAGCGAAAAGCTCTTACCTCGTTTTGTTGCTCAAGGACTTAAAAACTTGGAATTAGCTTTAAAGAAGAAAACTATAGTAAACAGTATGTTCTGTTTTGGTAAATCTCTTATCGCTACCAAATGCATTGACGGAAACAAACATAAAGAACCTGCATCTGATTTTTACAAGAAAATGGTAGATACTATTCAAGCAAATAACGGATTTGATTTGAAGGATAAAATATAGAATATAGCTGCTGAAGTTTCTGCAGAAAGCACCTTTTTCAGCTTAGGATATGACGCTATTGAAATTTTGCTTGGAAATGTTAAAAGACAAATTAAAAATAGTAAAGATAATGAAGATGTTAAATCTATAGAACTTAACTTTGGTCAAGCATTGGATTTAGCTTTAAAAGGCAAAAATAGAAGCGCTGTTAATTTTTGGCAAGGACATCTTCAACATGAACTCAAAATAATTAATACTGCATTTGAACCTTTAAAAGAACACATAACATACGGAGAAAAAGCAAATAACGGTTATCCTTGTGTAATCTTTAAGGGCGGAGATGCTGAAGAAGCTATAAAATTCTTAGCAAAAGGATTATCTAACTTGAGAATCTATCTTGAGAAAAAACCTCGTGAAAACAGTATATTCTGCTTTGGAGGTTCTATTCCTGGTACTGGTAAACATACAGAATCTGCAGCGAGTATGTATTCGAAATTTATAAAAGAACTAGAGAAAAAGTATAAATTTAGCACAAAAGACACTGTAGAGCAAATTGCTCAAGAAGTAGCTGCATCTAAGGCTAGGTTCCTTGCTGGAATTCAATATGATGCTATAGACATTTTAGTTAAAGACGTAGCTCGTCAGTTAAGCAGAAAACCAGAAGAATTTAATGGTAATGGCAATATAATAATTGACTTTGACACAGCTTTAGATTTAACCTTTAAAAACAGAAAAATAAGAAGGGTAGCTTACGTTTCTCAAAACATTATTAATAAAGAAAATGAAGTTATTAAAGCGGCATTTGTTTATGCTAACAAAGGATATTCCTTACAAATAAAATTTGATGGACAACAAAGTAAAACAGGTTATCATACTATAACTGTACCCGATTCCATAGAGGGTTCACATTTAATTATTGATGCATTCAGAAAATTACAAGTTGACGTTTATAACAAACCTATATTAAACAGTATATTCTGCTTCGGAAAGTTACTTCCTATTGGAAAGTCTGCTTCAGACGTATATTTAAAATTTTTAGGCAAAATTAAACCTGAAAATTATTCTAAATCTGCAGAAGATATAGATGACGTAGCTCTTGATGTTACTTCAGAAAAAGCTCCTGCAATTGAGTATGATGCTATAGACATTTTAACTAAAGAAGTTATGCGCCAATTTAAGTCAGACACAACTACTTCGGTCACCTTACCTTTTGGTACGGCTTTAGAAAAAGCTATGAAAGGCAGAAACAAAAAAACATTACTTGTAAGAAAAAAATCACTAGAAAATGAAGCTAATTTACTAAATAATGTAGCAGCGCACGGTTGCACGGGTAATTTGTTTTCGGTAAATTTAAAACCACATAAAAAATACATTATACCTGATATAAAAATTTCGCCTGTTGCAAACCACTCCTCCTCCCCCTCCGAACTAGTGAAAATAGTATACGATTTCTTTAAGACACTTTCTGAACAAAAAAGTATTTTAAACAGTATCTATTTCTTCGGTAAGTCAATTATCGGAAAACGCAAAGAACCTGCTTCTGAAATATACGAAAAAGCAATACTAGAAAAATTAAAAGATAAATTACCAAAAACCACAACAGAAACAACCGAGCAATAACATTATAATTTCCCCTATAAGCCTATAAACGGTTTACGGGGGATTTTTTGATTAAAATAATATTTCCGTACCTGTTACAGAAATGTCCGATTGTGAGTTCACGCTATAACTCGCTTTACTTATCTCACTACTCCAATCTTCCAAACTGCGAAAATAATTTGGATTAGTGTTCATTAAAAGCTTGCCAAATCTAAAAATATCAATCGAGTTTTTTACCACTACCTCTTCTATAGTCTTTTTACAAACGTCATTCACATAAAGCGACAATTTATTTTCAAGCTCTCCTTTTGATATACCCTCTCCTAAATTCGTGTTCTTCCCCGACAATTCATATATCCCTGCGTCAAGCTTTAATTTTACATCGAACTTTAAACCTTCATTTAAAGTTTCAGCTTTTACTTCCTTTGATATTCCCCTCACAGTACATGCCGCTTTTATTCCATTCCCTACATCAATAACGTACGTCTTGCCAACGCAATCTCCATTAATAAGCTCTATTCCAACCGTCTGAGACGAATTACTAAACCCTATAAGAACGTCGTTTTTAAAATATGCTATCCCTTCTGCGACAATTTCTTTGTCATCATCTTCCTTTTCTCCTTTTACTGCTATAGCCGTGACACTTGGCGATGATATCCCGTCTTTTATCATTCCAACAAAGTGTATGACGTCATTCTTGTCGTAAACCAGCTCGCTTAAGTCTTTTATACTAATGTTTTTACCATCTTTTTTACACTCAATAATATCTCTTGCTTCCCCTTTTGCCACACATATTTTTGCATCTGGTCTTACTTCGTAATGTCTTATAAAAAAATCCATCGCTTTAGACACTCCGCTCTCACACAAGTCTTCTCCTAAAATTATAAGCATATTCTGCGAATAAAGCGGCTCTAAGCCTGTTTGTTTATATATATTAGAAAATGCTTGCATTATTGAACTCCCCGAAAGCTCAAGCGTTTTAAACGGTATTTCCCCTTCTGAAGTCGAATTTTGATAGTCGTACGCTTGGATAGTTACATCGTAATTACCTTCTTCATTTTGGTCTACTCCTATGCCTTGAATTATTAATTTTTGGTGTAATTGCGACGTTTCCGAGCACCCACTTAGCGGAAGCGTAATTAAAATTATTAACATTATTATTGTGGTTTTAAACTTCAATCTTGTCTTTCATTCCCTTCACTTTAAATTTTCTCACATAAAACAACAGGCTTGGTATTATTACCGAGGTTAAAAGCATTAATAAAAGCAAACACCAATTGCTGAATATAATATTATAAATCTCCGTTTTGCTAAAGCACACGCTTAATATGAATACCGCTCCTCCGATTAAAAGCGAATATCTCCCTCTTGATTTGCTTTTTACAAATTCTGTAGTACAATCCATTGTTATCATTATAAACATTGATATTTTTACAAATATTCCCATAGTCCAAATTCCTAAATAAAGAGCGTCTATATTTCGAAGCGTTCCTATTTTGGCTACACTTACGGCCGTGTATAACGGGAACAACTGTGTTTGAAGGAAGTCTCCAAGCGATCCCACCATCAATATTATTATCAAAGCTATCATAAGGTATATTGAGGTGTTCCACATTACTATACCTCTTTTTAAACTTCCCTTACTTCTATCCACTAGCATAGCCATCGCTGATATACTAGACATATGAGAAATCATATACATCACTCCGCTCCACATTGAATTTAAACCGTTGTAAAGAAGCGGCGTGTAGTTCTCCTTTTCGAGACTTCCCAAAAGCGAAATAACTATAAATATTCCTGATATTACTATTCCGAAAAGTATTAAACTAGAGGCTCTTGCAAGACCCTCAATCCCTTTAGATGCTCCGTAGCAAGATGCTAAAACCAATGTAAACGACAAAAGTATGGCAGGGATTGGAGGGTTTATTACGTTAGAAACAAAATTTATAAACACAGTAAGAGTATATGTGCTTATAAGAATATAGTACAACGCATATATTATCGAGATTACAATACTCCCTCCCCTGCCTAGCATAATATACGAGTTTTCCGCCACATTCATTGACCGCTCCTCTGAAAAAAGACGATACATCGGTATTGTTAAAATAAACGTTATGACAAACGAAATAACAGATGATATTATATAATCCCATATATTAGTATTGTTAGCCACATCGCCACTATATGTTATGCTAACCACCAACCGACTTATAAAAAGCATACTAAAAAGCTGAGCCACGGTTATATAAGCCTTTTTATTAGTCTGCATATTATACAATCCCTTTCATATTTATAATTCCGACCCCGGCATCTCTTGTATTTTATTGTTCTTTTTAGATAAAACCTTCCAGCTTGCCCTTACGATAACATCCCTCATTCCAAACATTCCAAACGGTGCTATAGGAGCCATGAACGGTACTCCAAAATTGTTTTTAGCGCACAGGTTTACAAGTACAACCGCAAATAATAGCATTATTCCCCATATTCCCATCATTCCTCCGGCTAGTATAAATATTAACCTTAACAGGGCTATAGGCTCATAAAGATTTGGAATAACATAAGATGAAATCGCCGTCAGAGCAACGACCATTAAGGTTGGAGCTCCAATAAGACCTGAACTTACTGCTGTTTCTCCTATAACAAGCCCTCCCACTATACTTACCGCATGTCCAAGAGGTTTAGGAAGTCTAAGACCCGCTTCCCTCATTAGCTCATACATAAAATGTATAAGAAGCGTTTCCACCACTAAAGGAAATGGGGTTGAACCCACTGCCACCGCTATTTTCCCCAAAAGAGCATTCGGCAAAAATTCAGGATTAAATGTACTTATCCCAACATAAAGTCCCGGAAGAAGTGTTGCTATGAAAAACGCTATATATTTTAACCATCTTGTAAGTGTTGCAAAGTATGGTCTTATTGCGTAGTCGTCTAAATGCTGGAAATACTCTATAAATAAATACGGCATTATTAACACGTTTGGTGTGCCATCAATTATTATGGCAATCCTGCCTTCAGAGAGTTTACCACATATGGTGTCGGGTCTTTCGGACGTTCCTATGCTACTAAAGGGCGACATATCATGTTTTTCTTCCAGATAAGGGGTAATGTAACCCGCTGCCATCACGCTTTCTAAATCTACGCTCTTTAATTTTTCCTTTACCTCTTTCAACAATTTCGGAGACACTTTATCTGTTAAATAACATAAACAAATGTCTGTTTTGCTTAAAGTACCTACCTTGCTAAGCTCGAATTTTAATTTCGTGTTTTTTATTCGTCTTCTTATCAAGGTCATGTTGACTCTAAGCGGTTCAACGAATCCTTCCCTAGACCCCCTTTGCATTACTTCCGATGTTGGTTCCGACACGCTCCTAAAATTAAACCCTTGTACTCCTATAGCAAGCATACAGTCGCAGCCGTCTATTGCTATCAGCGCAAACCCCGACATCACCAAATTAAATGCGTCTTCGTAAGTGTCGACCTGTACCTGCTCCGACGACGAAATAACATCATCTCTCAATTTTTCATATTTTTTCATTGGAGTGTCTTCGTTAAACTTCGTGTTTACTATCTGATTTACAACGCTTGTTGCTAATGTTCTTTTGTCGACCATTCCTTCCATCGTTATTATTGCTCCGTCAAGACCGGCTATTTCCATTTCTCTTATTGTTAAGTCTGCACTTTGCCCAAATTCCTTTTTGAAATGTTCTATATTTTCTTTAAGTATTTTAGACAAAAATTGCTTTACTGGCTTATTACTTTCACTCTTATTAGGTTTCATATAAAGGTTTTTAAAATCCTTAATAAAATCAAACATCTTTTTCCCTCATTTTACTCATTTATCTAATCTTTTCCACTATACTTAATTTTATTGTTTTACATTATTTTTAAAATATTCTTATTTATTTTGGCTTTTATTTCACTTACCTTTATTATATAATGTAATAAATATTTTTAAGGTGGTGTTTGTTTACATGGCTAATCCGGCATATATTCCGCTGTCTGATATAATAAAAGAACTATCGCTTCAAGAGGCTTACATGCCTTGTGAACCATCCGACATACATATAATTTCTAAAGACATAAACAGAGTTGGACTTGAATTAATCGGCTCGCTAGATAATTTTGATAAAAATAAAATCCTTGTTTCCGGACAAAGCGAACGTTCATTCTTATCTAAACTTTCAAGCGATGAAATCGTTAAAGCCATAGAATCTCTGTTCTGCTTAAAGCCTCCTGTGGTGATAATTGCCAGGGAAATTACTCCTGCTCCCGAAATCTTTAAAAGTGCTGAAAAATTCTCTATTCCTATTTTAACTACACCTGAAAAAACTTCTGAGCTAACTTCTCATTTGATGGAATATCTTAGTTTAAGGCTTGCTCCTAAAATTTCACGTCCGGGAGTTCTTCTTAACGTTCATGGTGAGGGAATTTTACTTATCGGTAAAAGTGGAATAGGTAAAAGCGAAACCGCTGTTGAACTTCTTAACAGAGGTCACCGATTAATCGCCGATGATGAGGTTGTAATAAGAAAAGTGTCTAAAAATTCTTTAATTGGTTCTTCTCCTGAAAATTTACGTCACTTCTTAGAAGTAAGGGGCATCGGAATAATAAACGCAAGAAGAATCTTTGGTATTGGTGCTGTTAAGCTTTCCGAAAAAATCGACATGGTTATCAACCTGGAATCTTGGGACGACAAAAAAAATTATGACCGTCTTGGAACTGACAATAACTACACCGAAATTTTAGGAATTAAAGTTCCGTTTATCACTATCCCCGTTAGAACGGGAAGAAATTTAGCTGTAATAATTGAGGTCGCAGCAATGAACAACAGACAAAAAAAATTAGGCTACAACGCTGCAAGAGAGTTGTTTATAAGCCTTGGAATGGAATATCCCGTTTCTCAGCCTGAAATGGAAAAGTGTATTTGGGATATATAACTTTGTTGATATGTATAACAAAGTATTATCTTTGAAATGTTATTAAGAGGTGTTTTTTTTATGAAATTAATCGCTGACACTCATTGTCACACAATATCTTCGGGGCACGCTTTTAGCTCTATACTTGAAAATATACACGTTGCTAAAGAAGCCGGACTTATGGCTGTTGCTGTCACCGACCACTCTCCAAGTACTCCCGGAGGTCCTCATGTCTGGTATTTCAACAATTTGAAGGTTATACCAAGGCAAGTTGATGGCATATATGTTCTTAGGGGAATTGAAGCTAATGTTAAAAATCCCAACGCCGACCTTGACATTCCCAGCGACATTAAAGCTACTTTCGATTGGGTTGTGGCTTCTATACATGACGTTTCTTTCGATGGTCCTCATGATATTGACGCTTGTACTCAAACTTGGCTAAATATATGTAAAAATCCTATCGTCAATGTCATAGGTCACAGTGGCCTTGAGAACTACAAATACGATTATGACAAGGTTATACCTGAGTTTGGTAAAAAAGGTAAATTAGTAGAAATAAACAATGCATCTTTCATCTGTCGTAAAGGAAACATCTCTAACTGTGTTGAAATCGCTAAAACTTGTAAGAAACACGGCGTTAGCGTTATAGTGAACTCTGATGCACATTTTTGTAAACAAGTTGGTCATTGCGACCTTGCTTTACAGCTATTAAAAGAGATTGATTTCCCTGAAGAACTTATCATAAACGCCGATGCTGACAGATTTAAGACTTACTTGCAAAAATATACTCCTTTCTTTAACATTAATTAAGGTGGTATTGCTTTTATGACAAATCTTAATCATTTATATCAACTATGTGAAAATTTAGGTTGTAGTGCTTTGTACAATGAACCTTTATATAAACACACGTCGTTTAAAATAGGCGGTCCTTCTGACTTATTCATTAACGTTAAAGACGTTTCCTCTCTTTCCCAAATTTTAAAATATATTAGCGATAATAATATTCCTTTTTTCATTATCGGAAATGGCTCAAATCTTTTGGTTTCTGATGCCGGTTTTAGAGGTGTTGTTCTGCATCTTTCGGGAGATTTCCTTAATATATCTATTGAGAATGAAAAAAATTGTATTATAAAGTGCGGAGCCGGAGTTATCCTTGCTAAATTGTGTTTCTTTGCTATGCAAAACTCATTTTCTGGACTAGAGTTTGCTTTTGGAATTCCCGGAAGCTGCGGCGGAGCTGCATTCATGAATGCGGGAGCTTATGGTTATGATATGTCTACCGTTATTGAGTCTTGCGAATATATTACTCCTCAAGGAGAACTTGGACGCTTAAATGCTAAAGATATGAAACTTGGCTATCGTTACAGTGTGTTTTTTAATAATAAAAACATTATTACTTCCGTAACGCTTAAGCTTAAACACGGCAACAAAGAAGACATTAAGCGTGAAATGGACGATTACATGCTCAGAAGAAAAAGTAAACAACCTTTAGAATACCCCAGTGCGGGAAGTGTTTTTAAGCGTCCCGAAGGCGCTTTTGCCGGTACTCTTATTCAGCAATGCGGATTAAAGGGGCGCAAAGTTGGAGATGCTATGGTCAGCGAAAAGCACGCCGGGTTCATTATAAATACCGGGAGAGCTACGTGTGATGACGTGTTAAAACTTATAAAAATTATCCAAGAAAAAGTTTTTTCCGAAACAGGATTTCAATTGAAATGTGAAGTTAAAACTTTAGGTGAAGTTTAAATAAATTGAGGAAGTGACAAAATGCAATTCATTATTGTTACGGGGTTGTCGGGAGCCGGAAAATCTAGGACTATTTGTGCGTTGGAGGACATTGGCTTTTATTGCGTTGATAATTTGCCGTCTACGTTAATAAACACTTTTTATGATTTATGTAAAAGTTCACATGATAAAAATATGCAAAATGTTGCTATTGTAACCGATATTCGTGACGGCGGAAAATTTGATTCGCTATTTTTGGCGTTAGACTCTTTAAAACGAAGTGAAAAACCTTATAAAATTTTGTATTTGGAGGCTAGCGACAACGTCATTGTCAGGAGATATAGAGAGTCAAGAAGAAAACACCCTCTCACCGAAACCAATCTCGGCTCTATAACTCAAGCCATTAATTTTGAAAAAAACATATTAAAGCCTGTTAGGGAGCGCGCCGATTACATTATCGACACCTCCTTACTTTCGCCTGCTCAACTTAAACAACGTATTTCAGAAATGTTTCTTAGCAATAAATCTTCTTCTTTAATGATAAATTGTATGTCTTTCGGGTTTAAATTCGGCTCTCCTTCAGAGGCTGACATTGTTTTTGATGTTAGATGTTTTCCAAACCCGTATTACGAAGACGAATTAAGAAATTTAAACGGTTTTGATACTCCAGTTAGAGATTATGTTTTAAACAATAGTTCAACACAAATTTTTATAAATAAATTATTTTCTCTAATAGATTTTATGTTGCCTCTCTATCGTAACGAGGGCAAAAGTCAGTTGGTTATCGCCATTGGCTGCACGGGCGGAAAACACCGTTCTGTTGCAATTGTTCAAAGCCTTTATGAACATCTTACAAAGCTCAATTATTCTCCCAGCGTTTACCACAGGGATATTAAAAAATTGTGATTTTTAAAATGAGGTGCTAAATTTTTTATGTCGTTTTCCATGGAACTTAAAAACGAGTTGTGTCACGTTGATATAAACTGTCCAGAGCAGGCTTGTTACGAGCTTTTAGGCATCACTTTATTTAGTCGCTGCTTTGAGAATAATTCTTTTACTATAATGTCTGAAAATGAATTTTTCATAAAACATATTAATAATCTACTCGACTTTTTAAATATAATTGACAACACCGATAGTAGTTACAATCAAAAAAAATACCGAAAAAAAATTCGGTATTTTATAGATATTAAAGACAGTAAAACAATTAAAAGGCTTAACAATATTCTGAATGACAATAATTTGACGGATAATTTACAGCTAAAATTTTTGTCCGACTTTATAAGGGGGATTTTTTTAGCTTGT
>ERZ827156.2491-NODE-2491-length-18777-cov-4.511965_pt1 | contig 18777 bp, 27 predicted proteins | sample MGYA00519919_ERZ827156 | MGnify/ENA primary metagenome ERZ827156 (study PRJEB31778, sample SAMEA3449269) | human gut metagenome | biome: human gut; feature: human-associated habitat; material: faeces | place: United Kingdom | collected 2010/2012 ...
AGGGATGGAACGCTGTGCGGAGAGAGATCCAGTACTTCCTGAGCGTGAATCTGGGCATTGGAAAGAAGGAGAAGGAGAATTAGTGGGTTTGTGGTGTTTGTTTGGAAAGGAGTATGCTGTTTTGGGTGGAAAATAGGGTTTGTTGTGATGTGAAAAGAAAGGAATGATAGTGAAGAATTGTGTGATGTATGGGCGTTTATGAGCGATTTATTTTCTATTGCACCCTTCCACTCCATCAATGATGTGGATTCCGTGATTACTGTGTTGGAGATTGGAAACTATCTCGGCCGTGTATGTGAGAATCTGAAGATCATGAAAATGCAACAAATTGATAGTTAATCGCATCTCTAGCAACAATCTGTATCTCAGCTAAATAACAGTGGATACCTGTGCAGTACTGAGCGAACAATGCAGTATTAGTTTGATCAGTGAGGAATCGGAAAGATTGTCAAAGTGATCGGTTTAGTTGAGTTTTCGTCTAATTCGGTTACTGAACGGATGCTCGTTTTAAGGGGGATGGATAGGAAGTAATAGCAATACTCGGATTCCCGCGGGAGAGTTAAGTAATGACTGCTTCCATAATACTCTTTTGATATGGTGTATAGGAGGTCTTTAATTGATCCATCGTCAGTTTTATTGGGATGTCTTGCCACCAAACGAGAAGACGATGACATGTACAAGAAGCCGATTATCCGAGCAGTGACCCGAATCTCTTCCGGCAAGTTCAACACCAGTGATTTCACATCATGGGAGGTGGATTCCACTTCAGATTTGAGGGAACTGCTGATTGAAGATGATTGCTTTGGCTATGTGAAGGACCTGAAACTGTCCTTGTTCACCTCGCTGGAGAGGATCAGTATTGGCGACAATTGCTTCTGCAATGTGGAAGGAGGCACATTTGAAGTGAAGAACTGCATCAACATGAAATCAGTCTCGATTGGAGACAACAGCTTCACGAGCGTCAAGCGAGTTGTGTTTGAGGGTGATTTATTGGGATAGCGAATGAGGGAGTAGATTTGCCCGCCTTACAAACAATCACACTCGGGAGGAAGGCATTCATGGGTGAGAGTGGATGCAGCAATAAGCTGGTGATGAAGAGTGCTGACTGCATAGTAGGATGATGAGTAGACTTGCGAACCCTGAGCAAAGTGACGGGACGAATGGATGTGTTCAAGAATGTGGATAACGTGGAGTTGTCTGGAATGCCGTTGCTGTCGTCGTGCATTCTCATGAACTCCTTCCAGTCCGTAAGAACAGTGTCGATGACCAATGCTGGCGCGTTCGAGAAGGACAAGCAACTGTCAGCAGTGGTGGAGCGAGAGAGAAGGAGGAAAGAGGAGCAGACATGGGGAAAGAAGAAAGCGACGGTTGGAACCGGAAGAGAGTGGAACCGACTCGACAACCGGATTGGCACGATCGTTGTGAGCGACGGTGGATGCAAGGGGGGTATGCCCATTGTGGACTGCAGTCGCTTCAGCAACTTGAGGGAGTTGAGAGTGGGTGATGACTGCTTTGAGGGTACGGAGTGTGTGAAGCTGATCGGCCTGAAGAAGCTGGAGAAGGTGGTGATTGGGAGGAGGTGCTGCTACTGGGAGAGACTGCAGGGGGAGAAGGGGACGTTCATTCTGAGGGACTGTGGGAAGCTCAAAGAGCTGAAGATTGGCTCCTACTCGTGCTTACACTATTCCGTGTGCACGATCGAGAACGTGCCTGCTTTGGAGAAGATCGAAATGGGAGACAACTGTTTTTGCGGAGACGCGAGCTACTGCCTTTCCTTTGCCAATTTGGAGTTGAAGAGTAGTGGATGAGGGAGTGAATCATTCCTAGACTTGCCCGCCTTGAGTCGTCTTGTGTTTGGCAAGAATGTGTTCTATCGGTGCCAACGGGTTGTTCTGGACAGTGAGAAACGAAGGGTTGTTTGACGAGACAGACTTGCCCAGACTCGATTCGATTCAATGCGACGAGGACGCCTTCTGGTTTAATGACGATGACGACTCCACACTGATCCTGAAGAGTACAGAATGGAGAGGGTGATGATATGCAGACATGCCCAGACTCACCACCCTTACGGCTCCACGGAGTGCTCTCTGCGCTTCTTACCAGTATCCCCACCACATTACCCTGTGGAGTGGTTGGATGATGGAGGCGTGAGGAGTAGGCTTGCCCAAGCTCACCACGCTCCGTCTTTCGGGCGTTTCTCTCTGCAATAATGATGTGAAGAAGAAAGGACGTCGCGCTCTTCTGTTTGGATCATGCATAGAGATTGGCGCTTTTGGGAGATTACTTCATTTTCGTGTTTCTTTGACATGCCAATTGATAATAAAAGGAGTGTAGCTCACAAGAAAGCTGCACATCCCTCCTTCTTCATTGTTCTTCTGACAATCGTGAAGGGATCCGAATTTGGACCAACCAACCTAACAGGAATCAAATCAGGCAATGGAGAATGAGTAGGAGGTGGTAATTGTGGATTATCACTTGTAGATCAACAGAAAGACAGCAATTAGCCTACCTACCCCATGGTGATGAGCAAGAGCAAAACAAACTCTCTACTGCCTCATCAATCGAAAACGCGGAAACTCCCCTTTTAGAACAGACACAACCCTCTAATGTGAACAATGAGAAAAAGAAACGGTGGTTCCTTGTATTGCGTGTATTCCTCTACTGTGCAGTTGCATGCTCTGTTTTGATTGCTCTATTCATGGTGGTTTTGCTGCGCATCCAGAAAGCGGATTGTTTCGTCTCTCCCTTTTCTCCCGAGAGAGTAACGGAGATCCGGGTGGAAAGTGGGAAATGCAACGGCAAGCAGCTTACGTCATTGCATTGGAGCGTGTTCCCCAATGTGAAGAGGATTGTGGTGAATGATGCCGTTTACAAGTATGTGAATGAAGTGAATGTGGTTGGATTGAGGAAGCTGCAAAGTGTGGTGATTGGAGAGAATAGTTTCACAAGGAGAATGCATGGGTATGGAAATGACCCGAATCATCGCTTTATCTTAAAGGATTGTCCCAATCTTAAGGAGTTGAAGATGGGTCGTTTCTCCTTCTCCGACTACGGCGTAATTGAAGTGTCCAGTCTCGATTCGTTGGAGGTGATTGAAATGGGAACGGCTAGTTTCTATGCTGCAATTCTTCAATTGAAGAGTAACTTTACCCTGCTAAACTCATGCATAGACCTACCGATGCTCAAATCGCTTCACTTTGGAGACTATGCCTTTGCTGATAGTGCTGTTGTCTCTTTCGAGAGTGTCATTTCTCCTCATGGAATGATGGACTAGATTTGCCAACGCTGACTTCCATTGATCTTGGTTTGCACGCTTTCCGTTTTAGAGACATGAATTCAACGCAGCTTTTATTACATAGTAATTACACATCCAATCCCTAAGCAACAGACTTGCCAGCGTTGCAATCGCTCACAACAAGCCGATCGAGCAAATCCTTCAAGTACCCGCATCATCTCGTCTTTGAGAGTGCTTCAAAACAAGCAAAGTGATGAATAGGCATACTCGCTCTTTCCAACGTCAGTCTGACAAGGCACGCCTTCCTGTACAAGGACGATGTGACAACGAGAAGTTGTTTCCTTACCCGCTTCTAATGAATAGACATTTCAAAGGCGTTAGAATCGTACTTGCATTGAATTCTTTGTTCAACCCACTTGTCATTCATGTCTTCGCCATGCGTTGACAACACTATGAAGGTCACTAAAAATGAACCCCGTCTCGATCATAGAGAATCCGGTTGAAACGATATCCTTGTTGTCTCCACACTCCCTGAAATCCTTGACAGCGCACTCGCCACAGACAACGGAGGAGCGGAAGAACCAGAAACTGTGGACACTCATGGCCACGTATCTCGATACGGGTAGGAACGGCGTTCCCGCGTAATGGACAGACAAGCACTCCATCCAGCGGAGTATCGTGAATAATGCGGAGTACACTCTTGCCTGCAATCGTTGCAATATGACGCTGCACAAGGCAATGCTCGCAACGTCATTGAGTCTGCGCGACCGCCTGATCGAGGATCTGAACGACACGCAGACGTACATGAGAGAATCCAAGGCGAAGTGCGTGAACTACCTGTCCATCGAGTACTTGCTGGGCAGACTGCTGCATCACATCCTCATCAACGTCAATCTGGAGAGCGAGTACAAGGAGGCGCTCTACGAGATGGGCTACAAGCTGGAAGACATGTTCGACGACGATAAGGATGCTGCCCTTGGCAACGGCGGTCTGGGCCGCTTGGCCGCATGCTACATGGACTCGCTCGCCACGATGAACATTTATGGTGGAGGAAAGAGCAGTCATTAAGGAATAGCGTGGGGCTACGGAATCCGGTACAACTACGGCATTTTCGAGCAGCGCATCGAGGACGGGTGGCAGGTGGAGTACCCGGACTTCTGGCTGTCCTACGGCAATCCCTGGGAGATCGAGCGCGTGGACGTTCGCTACGTGATCCACTTCGGCGGTCGCTGCAGAGAGCGTACGGTGAACGGCGTGAAGCGAGTGGAGTGTTCGGGTGATGCATGATGATCAGTACGATCAGGAGGAGGGCGAGACGATCCTAGCGGTTGCGTACGACACGCCCATCCCGGGGTACAAGACGCACAACTGCAACGTGCTGCGCCTGTGGAAGGCGATTCCGACCGACGTAGGCGTACGCCGCGGCGTCAACAGCAGGAAATCAACCTGGAGAAGTTCAACCTGGGCGACTACACGACGGCGCTGGAGAGCGGGCGGCGCGCAGAGACGATCACGAGCGTGCTGTATCCGGACGACCGCCAGCTGAAGGGCAAGGAGCTGCGGCTGCGACAGGAGTACTTCTTCGTGTCGGCGACGGTGCAAGACGTGTTGGCGCGGTTCCTGCAGCTGGGCCTGCCTTGGCGGGAGTTGCCGGCAAAGATGGCAGTGCAGGTGGGGTTGGCGGGAAAAGTGGAGGGTAGCTGAACGACACGCATCCGGCGCTGGCGATCCCGGAGATGATGCGCGTGCTGATCAACGAGCACGGAGTGGCGTACGAGGAGGCGTGGGAACTTGTGACAGGGTGCTTCGCGTACACGAACCACACGGTGATGAGCGAGGCGCTGGAGACGTGGTCGTTAGAGATGATGGAGGCGGTGCTGCCGTGGTGGGCGTGGCGTGCGTGTGTAAGGGTTAGCATCACGCAAATCATCTTCGACATCAACTGGAGTTTCATGCAATTGGTGCAGAGGGAGTTTCAGCACGACCCCGCGCTGCTGGAGATTATGGGGGCCACCTCCATCTTCACCAACGACGCGAACAAGCGCGTGCGGAAATTGGTGCGGCGTGATGTGCAGGTGCAGATGGCGCATCTCTGCGTGATTGGCTCGCACGTCGTGAACGGCGTGTCTGAGCTGCACACGCGCATCCTACGTGAGTCTGTGTTCCGTCGCTTCGAGCAGGTGACCCCGGGCAAGATCATCAACATCACCAACGGGATCACGCCGCGTCGCTGGCTGCTCCAGTGCAACCCCTGTGCGGATCACCTCTTCGCCTGACCTCCAGACCTGTCCGCTGTGATCACCACGCGCCTGGGCACGACGGACTGGGCCACGGACCTGAGCATGTTGTCGCTGCTGCGCGACCAGGCGGAGGACGCGGCGCTACAACGCGAGTGGGAGGAGGCGCGACTGCAATGCAAACGCAGACTGGCGGCATTCATCGAGAAGACGCAGGGCGTGCGGATCCCGGCGCACTTCTTATTCGACGTGATGGTGAAGCGAATCCACGAGTACAAGCGACAGCTGCTTGACGTGATGTATTGCATCTACCGCTATCAGTGGATCAAGAGCCTGCCGCCCGCCGAGCGGAAGCGGGTGGTGCCGCGCGCGGTGATTTTTGGCGGGAAGGCGGCACCGTCGTATCACCGCGCGAAGAACGTGATCAAGCTGATCAACAATGTCAGTACGGTGGTGAACGCCGACAAGGAGGTGGAGGAGTACTTGAAGGTGGTGTTTCTGCCCGACTATTCTGTGAGCATCGCAGAGCTGGTCATTCCCGCGGCAGACATCACCCAGCACATCAGCACGGCGGGCACGGAGGCGAGTGGGACGAGGTGGCTGCCAATGGAGAGAGTGAGTGTTAGCAACATGAAGAGCGCGCTGAACGGCGGGCTGCTGGTGGGCACGTACGACGGGGCGACGATCGAGATCCTGCAGGCGATCGGCGCGGAGAACGCCTTCGTGTTTGGACACTCGGATGCAGAGATCGCGGCGATGCGCCAGACTCTGAAGAACGGCGTGCGTGTAGCCAACTGAAATAAGGCGTAGCAGGAGCAGCGCGCGAAGCCCGTGTCGCCGGAGTTGGCGCTGGTGCTGGGGCAGTTCGTGACGAACGGGTTCGGGAGCGCGACGCTGATGAAGGAGGTGCTGGAGTCGATCTGCTTCGGGAACGACTGGTTCGGCGTGACGTTCGACTTCGACGACTACGTGCGCGTGCAGAAGGAGGTGGACGCGTGCTGGCAGGACCGCCGCGAGTGGGTGAGGCGCTCGATCCTGTCCACGGCGGGCATGGGCTGTTTCTCGTCGGACCGCGCGTGGGGCAGGAGGGCGGCGTTGACCGTAGCATCCTGAACTACTGCGAGCGGGTGTGGGGGGTGAGTCCGGTGGTGAAGCCCGACTACTACAAGAAGGAGTCGTCGCGCACGCGCAGCCGGTCGTTCCCGCACCTCTCCTACCCCAGCCACAGCGACGAGTCGGTGGGTCTTGGCATTTGATCTGTTTTCTGTACAAGCAGATTTCTCTTTGGGATCACAGTTGGAGCAAACACACAAAGCAGGTTCAACAAACAGGAGAAAGCAACAATCACGCATTCCGGCTGCCCCAAATCGACCACAAATAGTCCAGCAAGCTCGTATTCTCCGTCTTCTCCTTCTCCTTCGCCTCTTCCTCCGTCTTCTCCTCCGCCGCTCTCTCCTCCTTCTCCTCCTCCTTCTCCAAATCGCGCGGGCGTCTAAACTTCTTCAGCGCCGTGGACGGCGACGGCTTTATCGTCGGCTTCGGCGAGACGGGACTGGATTCCGACCGCGGCGTGGCTTCCTCTTCCGCGGGAATCGGCGTGCGGTGGGGCGGACGCGTCATCGGCACCATCTCGATCTCCCGCGGCGTGTGTGGAATTTCGGGCGCACCGGTTTGTACGGTAGACTCGCTGGAATCGCTCAGCGCGTCTCTAAAGTCATCCTCGCTGGAGTCTGAAATGGCCTCCACCTTCTCCACCTTCTTCTCCACCTTCTCCTCCACCTTCTTTTCCACCTTCTCAGGCTTCTTCTCTTCAGGCTTCTCTTCCTCCTTCTTCTCCTTTTCCTTCTTCTCCTTCTCTTCAGGCTTCTTCTCCTTCTCCTCAGGCTTCTTACTGTGGTGGCGGCGGTGGTGGCGACGCACGCCCTGCGCCCGTGTGCGCTCGAGGCGGTCAGCCTCCTCTCCCTGCGGCACGGGCGTGACGGGCGACTGGACGACGACGGGCTTGACGTAGGAGGGGTTGAGGAAGGAGAGAACGGAGGGCAGGAACAGCATGCCAAATAACATGCCGAAAATGACCACGCCCGTCATCATGGTGAAGAACATGCGATTGGAGGGCACAGTGACGGTGCTCAGCATCAACACAGACAGGAAGGTTGTCAGCGCGGAGGTGGTGAGCGATCGACCCATCTTCGTCACGGCCTTGGCGGCTCGCTGCGCGCCGGAGAGCGCCGCGCCGTCCGTCTCGACGAAGGCGTGTGTGATGTGGGCGGAGAAGTCGACGGCGATGCCGACGCTCATCACCATGCAAGTAGAGGAGATGGCGTTGAGATTGAGACCCGTAAACGGCACCCATGCAAGAATGCACACGTCCGCCAGGACCACGCTGATAACCGCGGTAAGAGAGGGCCCGGGCGGGAGCAAGAGGAAGAGGACGAGCGTGACGACGAGCGCGGAGGTGGAGAGATTGATAACGGTTTCGCGGAAAGTGATGCCAACCATCTCGTAGTACGGGTACATAGTGGAGTAGGACTTGGCTTGGATGTACACGCCGTACTCGTCCGTGTACTTCGCGATGATCTACGCCTCACGCGTCGCGCTCGCAGCCACCTTGCGCATCTCCTTCAGCGTCTTCTCGCCCAGCTCCATCTCGTTCACCGCCACGGGGTCGATCGCGAACTTCACCTTCGACGCGGGCAGCGCCATCGTCGTCATGTTCAGCGCCAGGTTCTCCACGATACGTGGCTTCGCGCGCACGCACATCAGCAGGTAGTACAAGAACGAGGCACCGGAGGCATTGTCCGGGTTGACGTTGTTCTCCTCCAGGTAGGAGTTGAACAACTCCCACGGGTTCTCGTACTGCGGAAGGATGTACGACACGTTCTTCAACTCGGTGATCATCTCACTCACCAGACTCTGTGGGTGACCCCCCAAACTCGAACTCACGCGGCGGGTGCTGCGATAGAAGGTGGTGTTGTAGAACACCACGTCCAGCTCCGCGATCTTCTCCTTGAAGTGAACGCGCGCCTCGCCCAGATAAGCCGTCAGGAAGCTGTCCTCCGGTACGGCGTCTTCAGGCATGATGCCTTGCTTGATGGTGGTAATGAGATAGACGGAGTAGGCCAGCAGGCCCAGGAACACGAGGATGATCACGACACGGACCGTGGTTGACAGGAACAGCTTCGACACGTACTTGCTAGAGGTCAGCGGTATGTCGCGGGGATACCGGTAAAACACGGTGATCACGTCATTGCCTTCGCCGTCCTCGACCGCCTTGTGATGGCGGCGGTGCTTGCGGCCCTTGCGACGCTTCGCCTGGCGCGCCTCCTACGCCTCAGCCGGGCTGTGCGAGGGCACGTAAGCGCGCATGGTGAGCGTGAGAACGGCAATGAAGAAGGTGAAGGCGGTGACGAACACGCACGTCATAACGAGCGCGGAGGAAAGGCAGAAAGTGCGGATGCCTTTGAAGGAGGAGTTCACACCGGCTATGCGTGACGGGGTGTGTGAGAAGCGACAGATGAACGCGAGGATGGTGGTCAGAGTGCTCATCGTGTTAAACAAGGAGGCATCGGCGGCTAGGGATCACTGAACGCACACGCCCCCACCGCCACGAACAATGCGCTTTTCAAGCGGGAGCGTCTTGTCCTCTCGGTAGAACATGATGGTGATGAGAACCATGTTGTCCACGCCCAGGCCCAGCGCTAGGAAGAAGATGACGGCGGTGATGGTCGTCCATGGCAGGAACACCCACATGGACAGACCCAACCCTGCGCGTGAGCGGAGGAGGAAAGACTCACCCATACCGCAAGCGAGGACCACGCCGACGATGGCGGTGAACGCTAGAGATGAGAGGACGCGAGCAGGCGTACCGAGGAGAACGCTCATGAGCACAGACTCCTCGTAGAAGGAGAAGATGAGCATGATCACCACTAGCAGGATGCTCACGCCCAGCTTGGTGATGGTTTGCATGGTGCCACGTTCCACCTCGTTCGACGTGCCGTAGCTCGACATGTAGAACAGCTACGCTCAAAACCGGGCCGATTTTCGACACTCCAATACTGCGAGGAGTCCTGGTACTTCTTGACGATCTTCTCGGCTTCTTTGATCCAGTGGTGAGGAAGCGTCTTGTTGTAGTGATCGAACGACACGCCGAACACGATCGACAGCGCCGACGCCTGGCTCAGGCCGTCCTTCTCCTTGCAGTTGGCCACCGTGACGGAGCCGGACTACGGGTGACGAAAGCGGCAAATTGGCACCTGACCGAACATGAGATAGAAGGGCAGGTAGTTCTTCTCGTGATCGCAGATGGTGGCGACCTTGTCGGCGGTCATGCGGATCTCCTCCTTGTTCCAGTTGAAGAAACTGCATGTGAGGAGGAGGAAGAGAGGAGAACAGGAAGGGACTGAGATGCAGGCAGCTTCCGTCCATCATCTTGCTGCAGATGTCTACGCTTCACGTGGGGAGGAAGAGCGAACCGTCGTAGGAGTGCTCGTCCACCTTCAGATTCATCAACTCCTTCTCCATGTCCAGCAACTCCAGCCACCCGTTCGTATTGAACGTCCGCCCCGAACTCGTGGGAACAGCAATAATATTAAAGGAATCGTCACTGGGCTTGAAGTACTCGTTGTAGAGGTCCTTCTCGTCGTGGCTTTCACTATTCTACGCACGTGAAATGCTTCCACCACGCCTACGGAGGGAGTGAACAAGTCTGCAATGTCGTTGTTCTTTCGCGCCTCCATTTGCGTCAATCCGAGCAGGGCGATGACGAACACGATAAGGTAAATCCCGATGGTACGCTTAGGGTGTTTGACAACTACCTCGCGCGTCACGAGACACAAGCAATCCTACGGATGTAACGGTGCGCGTGAGCTGTTTGATGAAAATCTGCAGCGACGTCCTCATGCGAAAGAAGCAGCCTTCAAATCACTTCTCTTCAGCGGGATTACCATGATGTTCTTCTTGTTCATTATCCTCCATTCTAAATCACGGTAATAGTGTGAAGACTGTGAACACTCAGAAGATGACAAAAAGAGGACCCATTTTCTTTCCGTACGTGCACACTTCTCCTCGGTCTCGCGCACTAGTGTGGATTCGGTGCACACTGCCAAAGCGGCGCACCAGGTGTTGTTGGACATAGGGACCGCGAATGCACAGGGCCTTTGGACTGTAAACACCCGTATTCACTTTGAAAACGATTCTTCTCCCATGCACAAATGCACATTGCGTCCGTTTCCCCTCCATTATCGATTTCTCCAATGAGCGACGCAACAGACCGTGACGATCCGCAATCGACACAACAGCCGGTGGATGGTTGGAATTGAGAGAAACGCGTGTTTTCTAGGCGATCAGAAGCTGGTGGAGTGGCTCAAAGAAAACGATCTCTCGCGGTAGCACTTATCGTCTGCTATGTGATAGTAGATACACGGAGTCGTTTGTGAAGAACAACATCTCGTTCGATCTGCTACCGGATTTGACGGATGAACTGATCGACAAACTGGGCGTGTATGCCGTCGGCGATCGAATTCGCCTCCGAAAGGCACTCGATCAGCTAAAACCGCGGGTATGTGTGTGTCGCCGCTCTTAACAGTAGGAAGAGGGAGAGAAGAAGGAGGAGGGAGAAAGCAACCACCGTCGCATCCATTCTTCTGACTCTGCAAACAAACCCTCTCAGTCTATGTAGTTTCTACTCGGCGCATCCACCCTAGCCATGTCCGACGAGGGAGCTCCTTTTTGGGCAAGCACTACAACACGGTGAACGGGCGGGGCGATGGTTTGGTGGACGACGACGACAACTACGCCTACAGCTACCGCTCCCTGTCACAGGACAAATCGAGCATGGAAAGCCACAGTCTCGGCTACAATGCCTCCGTGAACGAGATGATCAACAGCTACCAGCGCAGCGTTCGCAGCAACCAGTTTGAGTGGGTTTTTCACGCTTCCTTAAGACCGTAGAGAAGCGCACGTGGAGCCGAACGCCGCGAGCGACTACAACAAAACAGCCACGTCCCAAGGCGATTTGAACCGCATGCTAGCGGCGAACGTGTACGTGGCGGACGTGCTGGAGGGCGTGGGCGCCAACCAGGAGAGTGTCAACCCGAATAAGCTGATTCCGCGGGACTGGAAGACGCAGGGCGGGACGTACGACCGCGTAGGCGTGTGGAGGTGAGTGAATGATAGGCGCACCCCGAAGACGCGGAAGACATTCACTTGATCTGCGACCTGCTGGCGCGAGGGTATGTGAGCCTGCACGAGGAGAGCCACACCAACACGCTGGCGGAGCTGGTGGACGCGATGATCGCGGGGTACAACAAGCTGAAGGGCACGGACACGCACCTGAGTCGCAAGCGGCTGCTGAGCGAGAAGACGCTGTGCTACGTGAACGGCTTTCTTCTCATCTCCGTCGTGGCGTGAGTGTGGCGTGAGGCGTAGTCAGTGCACGCCAGTCACCTGACCAACGACGTTCTCTTCACGCGGCTCAGCAAGCGATCGATCGTCACGGACCAACACAACGAGCAGTTGAAGTGAGCGAGGTGGCGCGGCGTGAGGGTTAGGTATATCATCGTGATCGTGGGCGACGAGCAGCACAGCGTGTGGTGCAACAACCTGTTCACGCTGCTGAAGAAGGTGACGGCGGACGACACGCTGTACAACGAGCTGTTCATGGCCAAGGACAAGGAGAACGTGATCCAGGCCTTTGCCAACACGGCCGTGCGCGTACAGATTCTCGTGCGCACGAGATGGAGGAATGAGCAATAGAAGAAGCCAAAGCAGAAGAAGAATGCGAAGGAGCCGCTGTTCTATGGATTGCAGAAGGATATCCGCACGCGATCGAAGTACTACTTCTCGGACTTCGCCGACGGGTACACGGTGAACACCATTCTGAAGACGTGGCACTCCCGCGGGAATATGAGGCATAGGCTGATCGTGTTCATCTCGCTGCTGGGACCTACCATCATCTTCGCTGTGCTGCTGGGTCAGTACTCTCACATGAACATCGGCATTGTGGAGACGCTGGTGGGCGAGGCGATTGCCTGCATCGTGTGGGCGTTCCTGGGCGGGCAGCCGATGATCCTGATGGGCCTCACGGGTCCGATCGCCATCTTCACCGGCGTGCTGTATGACTTCGCCGAGTGGGGGTTCACAGGGGTTGTTCACCGTAGGCGCATTCATCTCCCCTTCTTCGTGATGTACGAGTGGGTGGGCATCTGGTCGGCACTCCTGCTCCTGCTCCTCGTCGCTACCAACAAGGCGGAGATCGTGCTCTTGATGGATGGCACTGAGGCGTAGTTCTCGCCCGTCACCGCCTTCACGAAGCACATCTTCTCGTCGCTGACAAGCGTGCTGTTCGTCTACGAGGTCATTCACTACGTGGAGAAGTACTACAAGTACGCCAAGTGAGTCTGTCTCCCCTCCTTCACTTGCAGGGCTTCTGGCGGGATGGGCGTTTCCTCTGTGGTGAAGGGAGTTTCCTCTGTGGTGAAGGGAGTTTCCTCTGTAGTGGAGGGAGTTTCATCCACTATGGCGGGAGTTTCATCCACTATGGCGGGAGTTTCATCCGGTGTGGTGAAGGCGGGAGAGAAGTACGGCTGGCCCTACTTCCTGCTGCTGTGCCTGATCCTGCTCCTGACGGTGTTTCTCATGGAAGTGTTCAAGGACATCCGATCCACGTGACGACATTCTTCTTCCCTCACTTTCAGTACCTTCCTCATCCAACGCATTCGCATCGGCATTCGACTCGGTTCACAGCTCATCACCATCGCTGTCGTTGGCGTGGCGGTTGTCCTTCTCTTCCCCTCTGTCCCCTACAATACCATCGACGTGCCCTCCTTTGACGTCCCGCCCCCAACCACCCCTCATTTTTAGACGCTCGCGCCCTCCTACGCCAACCGCACGTGGTTCGTCCATCCCGTCTTTTACAGTCCCGCGCTTGCCGTGAACAATTGGCTCGAGTCCACCTCCTCCTTCTCGTTCACTCGCAGCGCGGATGCTTCACCTCCGCAGTTCTGTCCGTATTCCGACGTGCCACTCGCCACGGCGAACTACTGCGTGGTGAAGGACAGAAATGGGTGTGATGGTTAGTACCCGTGGTGGGCGATCCTTCTGGCCTTCGTTCCCGCGGTTTTCTTCACCATATCCATCATTTCCCGCCAAGCGGCTCTTAACGGCAGATGCTGGTGTATCTGGAGGACAACATCACCAGCGGGCTGATCGAGAAGAAGGAGAACAACCTCGCCAAGGGCGGACCGTACGATTACCTGGACACCACGGTGACTGCGCTGCTGACCCTCATCATGTCGCTGTTCGGACTGCCGTGGGTGAGTGCGATGTACATTCGCTCGCTGAATCACATGCAAGTGGGAGATGCTCGATGCGATTAGGAGTAGGCGCTGTCCGTGATCGAGGACGTGTACAAGCCCTACGGCTCATTCAGCGAACACTTCATCAAGGTGACGGAGACGCGCATTCCCGGCATTGTGTTGGGGGTGCGATTGTCGCGAGGGAGTGAGCAGTAGATTCTGTTCTTTTGTGTATTCTTTTTCAATTCGTGGCTGGAGAAGATCCCGGAAGCGTACGGCTCTTCGTAGTCGCTCATGGCTAGCATCTTCTACGGCCTCCTGCTCTACACGGGTATCGACATGTTCCTGTCCGAGGGCATTTTTAGGGGACTGCGCTTGCTCTTCATGGACAAGTCGTTGTATCTCGACGACTATGAGAGAAAAGTATAGCTTGTGGAGAGTATTTGAGGTAGATCTCGCTGAAGAAGATCAACAGCTACTTCCTGATCCAGCTGGTTCTGTTGATCATCCTGTTCATTATCAAATCCTCCACGAACACGGCCCTGCTGTTCCCCTTGGGACTCCTTGGTTTGATTTATGTGAGAATGTGGGCTCCTCATGCGACTTGTGAATAGTAGTTACATTCTGCCTCTGTTCTTCACGAAGTCCGAGCTAGCGATTCTGGATCCGATTCCGAAGCACCATCACAGTGAATAGCCCTTGTTTCTTTCCACAAATGCGATTCCAAGCGGATTCGTTGATAACGAAGAGACCACTGAACGCGCACTGCTCCAGTGTGCTTTCTGTCAGTCATTTTTCACAGAACCGGCCCGAATGAATAGCAGCGATAAAATACTTGAGGTTTTGCTCAAGATCAGCAAGTCTCTCGACGAAATCAAGGAACACATGGGAACCACTCCCCGTCCCGCCGAGGAGAAGAAGGAATTGAACAAGGCCGTGGCTGCCGTTTCTGCGGGTGGGTTACGAAGGCGAAGCATTCCATGTAGCTGTGAAGGAGGTGGCCCCTGCTGCTCCCGCCGCTCCTGCGGCCAGTGCTCCCGATTTCTACTCCCAGTATATGGAGAAGTTCGTGAAGCCCGTGCTGGAGAAGGGAGATGCTCTCGGTGATCAGTTCAAGTCTCTGGTACTCACCGTCTTGCTTTCCGTTAGGTGTAGAATGAGATCATTGACACTCTGTTTATGAAGCTCCAGAAGGACTTGATTGTGAAGGGTCCCGTGTGCAAGCAGCCCACGCAGGAGGAGCTGGTCGTCCTCTTCGCCCCCGTGAAGGAGTGCAACGACAAGCTGAACGCGCTGAATCGCGACCGTGACTTCCCCGCGAACTACGTGAAGGCGATGTCGGAGATAATTGGCTGCATCAACTGGGTGAACATCGTAGGCGTCGCCAGCAGAGTTGAGGTGTAGCCGGAAGATCCCGCGGAGTTCGTGAAGCAGTGCCTGGACTCGGCCACCTTCTGGATCAACAAGATCCGCCGCGAGGCGCACGACCGCATGGACAAGAAGCCGCAGGAGTGGTGCACCGCCGTGATCACGATGCTGAAGGAGCTGATCACTCTGATCACTGAACACTTCCCCGAGGGCTTCAAGTGGAATGAGAAGGGTGTTTCCGTGGCTGACGCGCCCGCTGCCCCTGCCGCGCCTGCCCCTGCTACTGCTACTGCTACTGCCCCTGCCCCTGCTACTGCTACTGCTACTGCGCCTGTGGAGCCGACGCAGGGCAAGGTGGACCTTCAGAAGGAGGTGGGCGTGTGTGTGTGGAGTGAGAGACAGCTGCAGAACGCGGTGAAGAACGGCGGACTGGGCCTGAAGCACGTGGAGAAGAGCGAGATGACGAGCAAGAACCCGGCGCTGCGCGGCAATGTGAAGATGGCGGAGAAGAAGGAAAAGTGGGCGTCTCGTTGGGGAGTGAGGAGTAGAGTGGTGATGGCGAAACCGCCGCGCTGCGAGAAGGTGCAGGCGAAGTGGATGGTGGAGAACCAGACGGAGAGCGTGGAGGTGACGGCGAAGATCAACGAGACGGTGTACGTGCTGGGCTGCGTGGGCGCGACGATCCGCGTGAAGGACAAGTGCAAGTCGATCATTGTGGACGGCTGCCGCAAGTGCAACGTGATCTTCGACAAGTGCGTGTCCACTGTGGAGGTGGTCAACTGCAAGTGGGCGTTGGAGGGATCATTCAGGGTAGGCAGAGCAAGGTGCAGTGCTTGGTGTCGGTGCCTACGGTGGCTGTCGACAAGACCGATGGATGCACGATCTTCTTCCCGCGCAGCTGTCTGGACTCGATCCGCATTCTGACCAGCAAGTGCAGCGACATGAACGTGTCCTTCCCTTCGGCGGAGGACGAGCAGGATTGGGTGGAGAGAGCCATTCCCGAGCAGTACGTGCACACGATCGTGAAGGAGGCTGTTCAGACCACTGTTTCTGATTTGTATTCTTTGCGTGTTTGTTGTTAACAGAGAGGGAAGCGTTCAGTGGTCAGGGAGTTGTTGTTCCTCAAGGGATTCGGTGTTTGTGTGAAAGGATGTGTGGTTCACAAAATGTACGAGCTGTTGCATAGGATTGGCGACGAGTTGGCGTTGAAACGGGAAATGAGGAGTAGCAAGTGTGGAAACACATTCGAGGCAATCAACACAAATACGAGTGAGCGGTGTGTTGTACGAAGGGAACGGCTGTCGAGAATTACCTTCAAATCGGAAGGGAAGCAAGTGAAGTGAATCAACCCTGATGCGTAGATATCTCGTCGATTATCGTGATGTGTGGAGGAAGGGGAATGAATTATGGGTGAGAGAGGATGAATGGAATAACTGAGTAGTTCATCTCGGAGTTCTGCCGTTGTGGATCGATTGAAACGCTGTTGAAAGAGGGGAAGCAATTCAGTGAAGAGGAACTCCGTGAGATTGCGAGTTGTGTGTTGTTGGCATTGCAAAGTCTTCATGAGCGCAGCTATGTGCATGGTGTAGCCCTTTTCTTGACGAAATGATCGTGTAGAATATCAAGTCCTCTCATCTCCTCCTCTCAGAGAATGGGGTAGTGAAAGTGGGCGGATTGGAGTGTGCTCGTCATGTCAGCCGCCTATCTGAGAGTGCTTTGTGTGGCTGTTCGTGGTACATGGCCCCTGAGGTATTTGAGGGGAAGACTTGTCTGAAGAGTGACGTGTGGTCGCTTGGCATTTCGCTGATCGAGATGGCAGAGGGGAGGAATCCGTTTGAGGGCTGTTCTCCGCTGATGGTGATGAAGAGCGTGTGTGAGAAGGATCCTCCTTCTCTTTCCTGTGAGAAGTGGTCTGCTGCGTGTGTGGACTTTGTTGGCAAGTGCTTGGTGAAGAGCGTGAAGGAACGATGGAGTGTGAGTGAATTGATGCATGTGAGTTGTCTCGTTGAGGAATGATGCATAGCATGCGTTTGTCAGGGAGAGTGTGGAGAGGATCGAGAGAGACGGCTCTTCGGAAGTGCTGAAGCGACTCGTTGAAGCGTGCGGGTCTGAAGAAGATGCTCTGAATGTCACTTCGTACAGCTGCCTAACGTACAGGGCAGTCAGGGACAGGTGGAAAGAGTATGAGGGAGTGAAGGAGTATGACCAAAGAACCATCGTGCAGTTGAGTGAAGGGAGAACTGTGGTGGTGAATGTGAAGAAGAAGGAGTTGCTGCGAGTGAACGATGTGGAGTTGAGTGGATTGGAACACAATCAGGTGCTGGATTTGAGTGACGATGGAGAGCGATGGGAAGGTGATGTGCTTCATCAACAACCCTATGGTTGGGGCGTGTTGTATGATAAGGAAGGAGAGAAGGCGTATGAGGGATTCCGAATTAGCGAAGTGAGCGTGTGCTATGGCATTCAGTACTATCCAGACATTCACACAGCGGAGTATGAGGGAATGATCTGTGAAGGCAAACGCTGGGGACGAGGCGTGCAGTATGACCGAAAGGGACACACAGTGTTCGATGGAGAATGGATGCATGACGAACCCACGCAGACGACAGTTGTACTGAGTGAGGCGTGTAACACGGTTCACTGTTCTGTGGAGGAGCTGGTTGTGAGTGATGACTGCTGTAATGGGCAGGAGTGGACGCGATTTGATCCATCCCTCATGCCAAACCTGAGGAATCTGAGAGTGGGCAACAGCTGCTTTCAGCATGTGTTTGATGTGAAGCTGGTCGGACTGCACCAACTGGAAAGCGTGGTGTTGGAAAAAACTGCTTCATATATGAAATGACGGGTATGACCATTCAAAAGGGCGCATTCTACTTGCATGATTGTGAGAAGTTGCACAAGCTGGACATTGGAAGAGGGTCTTTCGTCAACTACTCTGTATGCGAGATTGCGAATGTGAATGGGTTGAAAGAGATTACTATGAATGGCCACAATTTCAAGAATACATCAGATATTGTACTGAAAGGTGCATGAGAGAAGTTGGATTGAGGAATAGACTTGCCGATGCTGCAAACACTAAGGCTCGATAGCTTGACATTTTGTGATTGCAATTACGTTGAGTTGGCGAGTAGTCCTCGGAAGGAGTCGTGACGGAATAGACTTGCCCGAATTGACCCTCATCTATCTTGGAGTTGGCGTGATGCATTTCCAGTGCATTCCAGACTATTGGGCGAATGGTAACAAGTTAATCATGGAAAGTACCTGCGATGAACCTGAGTCATGGCTAGACTTGCCCAAACTCAGCACCCTGGTCATTAAGGAGGACACACATGAAGATGATCCCATTCCCCCTGCCTTTTCATTTGTGCGCTTTAGTAGGCTGAAGAGTACTTGTTTTTCTGCACCATGACAATAAGACATCCCTAACCTCTTGGATATCAGGGGCTGTAGTCGTTTTGGAGATTCAGACACTGAATCAGATATTACAAGCACTCTTCCTTCTTTCTTTTCACTCGTAGATGTTAATGATGATTTTCTGGAATACTTCCGTCTGGAATGATGAGATTCTGTGCGCATTCCTGTTTCCTGCAACAAACACGCCACATTAGATTACTCTTACTTTCGTCATGTCCGTGTCGTACGC
>ERZ827156.2495-NODE-2495-length-18740-cov-2.976131_pt1 | contig 18740 bp, 13 predicted proteins | sample MGYA00519919_ERZ827156 | MGnify/ENA primary metagenome ERZ827156 (study PRJEB31778, sample SAMEA3449269) | human gut metagenome | biome: human gut; feature: human-associated habitat; material: faeces | place: United Kingdom | collected 2010/2012 ...
CGACCAGGGTGATGAAAAATATCGGTGTCAATGATGTAACAGGCGAAATGCTTATGCAGAAGCTTGATTTTCAAACCAGAAAGCTTGTAGAGATTGCTAAAGTTGTGATGAAAGAACCTCAGATTCTGGTAATCGATGAGACGAGTACAGCATTATCACATGACGGAAGAGAAATTTTATATGACATTATGAATCGCTTCCGTAAAGAAAATAAATCAGTGATTTTTATTTCGCATGATCTGGATGAAATTATGGAAGTCTGTGATACGTTGACCGTTCTTCGAGATGGCAAGATTATCCGGACATTTGAAAAAGCAGAATTTGAGGCCGGAGCAATCCGCGCGAGCATGATCGGAAGAGAGCTGCAAGGTGATTATTATCGAAGTGACTTTCAGGCAAGTTCACAGCCGGAAGTGGCATTGGATGTAAGAAATCTGGTATATGAAGACCGGTTAAAAGGGATTTCATTTCAGGTGCATAAAGGAGAAATCGTTGGAATCGGTGGATTGGCACATTGCGGAATGCATTCTCTTGGAAAGGTTTGTTTTGGAGCATTAAAGCCGGAAGAGGGAAGCGTTACGGTGGAAGACGGAACGATCATTGACAGTCCGGCAATTGCAATGAAGAAACGTGTGGGTTATGTATCGAAGGACAGAGATGTTGAGTCGTTATGTCTTAATGCAAGTATTGAAGATAATATTTCAATTGCAGGAATGAGTGAATTTGCGATCAATAATTTTCTGATTCTGAAAAATCGAGAAAAAAAATATGTGAATCATCAGATTGAAGAATTGTCCATCAAATGTGCGGGAAGAGATCAGTCAGTATCACAGCTTTCCGGAGGAAATAAGCAGAAGGTCGTATTTGGAAAATGGATTGGATGTGGAAGTGAAATCCTTATTCTGGACTGTCCGACACGAGGCGTGGATATCGGTGTAAAACAGGCAATGTACCAGCTTATGGTGAGATTGAAAAATGAGGGAAAATCAATCCTTATGATCAGTGAGGAATTACCGGAACTGATTGGAATGAGTGATCGGATTCTAATTATGAAAAATGGTGAGGTCTCTGCGGAATTTGAGAGAAGCGAAACTCTTTCTGATGCACAGATTATTGAATATATGATTTAGGAGGCAAAAAAGAATGACGAAAAATAAAAAAATGATGATAAGTGCGTTGCCTTTTGTAGCACTTGTCGTATTGCTTGCAGTATTTTGTGGAATTGTAAGCAGTAAAGGATATCGTCTGGATATGTATATTAAGATTGTATTTAATGAAGGGATTGTATTATCAATTGTTGCAACAGGTGCAATTTTTATTTATACACTGGGTTCATTTGATATCAGCCTGGGAGCCGCAACGCTTTTTGCGGCCACGCTGGGAGTACTTACCTATAATGCAACTGAAAATTTTGCGTTGATGATTATCGTGATTTTATTAGCAGGAATTGTTTGCTCACTGGTCAATTCAGTGCTTGCGTCCATATTTCATATTCCGGTGTTTGTTACAACGGTAGCAATGATGTCCGTGTTATCCGCGATTGCATCGCAGATTATTACGACAAAAGGTGGTGCGGTTGGTGGAATCAGTATTCCAAGCGAGGTTGTAAAACATCTGGATAACTCGGCATTTAAGATTGGAGTTCTGGTAATCTGGGTTGCGATCTGTGTATTTGTTTTTGATTATACAAAGTTTGGAAGAAGAGAAAAATTTGTAGGTGGAAACCCAATCTGTGCGCAGCTTTCCGGTATTAAATATAACACATATGCAATATTGGGCTTCCTTTTGGCGGGAGTAGGAGTAGGAATCGGTGCATTTATGACATTGGTATATACACCATCTGTTACAACAACGACAGCCGGGGATATTGGAATGAATATTATGGTTGCAATTGTATTTGGAGGAATGCCGATTTCAGGTGGTGCCAGATCAAAGATTTACGCGGCAGTTGTTGGAGGATTCTCTTATATTGTATTAAATAATATTTTGGATCTGCTCATTGATTCTACATCGGGATATGGCATTACGCAGATTGTAAGTGCAGTGTTTTTTCTGATTATAGTATATGTTGCAAGCGTTAACTATCGTTCGCAGACTTTACCGCGATAAAACAAGAATTTAACACATTGTGTGTTAAAGATAAATTTTAAAAGAAAACAGGGAGGAAGAAATTTATGAAACGAACAATGAAAAAAATGTTAAGCTTTGGTCTTGTTGCAGCTATGTCTCTGACAATGCTGGCCGGATGTGGAAACAGTAAGGATGCAACAAATGATACAAATGTTTCAAATGGACAGGAGGAAAAAAAGCCGACAGGAGATGTCAAGATTGGTGTTCTGGTTCAAGATGTCAGTGGTGAGGAAGCATTAGGATTCCGTTCTTACTATGAGAATTATATTGCGGATCAGTATGGTGTAACATTTACTTACACAGACGAACTTAAGGATGCTGCAAGTGAGAAATCTGCAATTGAGAAGTTTGCTTCTCAGGGATATCAGGCAGTCATTTCTTTTTCAAGCAATGATCGTGCATTACAGATTGAAACATGTGAGGAAAACAAGATTTATTATGCAGTTGCAGCAGGAACACTTGATCAGGAACAGTTTGAAAAATATAAAACAGATGAATATTTTCTTGGACAGGTGGGTCCGAGTATGGATACAGAGTATGAAGCTGGTGTAGAAATGGGCAAGTTCTTTGCAGATAAAGGCATTAAGACTGCTGCAATCTATGGCGCATTTATTCCGAATCCAATGCACGTATATCGTACAGCCGGCGTACTTGCAGGACTTGGACTTTCTTATGGCGGAGCGACAACTGAAGAGGATGTAGTTGGTTTGATTTTTGCTGATCAGGGTATAGATTTGTCAAAGATTTCAGGAGATATCAAGATCGTATCTTATTTACAGGGATATGGTGATACAACAACAGACGAGATCAATGCAGCCATTCAGGCGGCTCCGGAAGCATTCATCTCTGTCGGAATGGCAACAACATTCTTTACACAGCAGTTGAATGCAGCAGGTATTGAGTTTTCTGATATTGATTCCTTTACCAAGAGTAATGGAGAGGCAATCACAAACGGAAAGCTTGTATATCTTGCTGGAAAATATTCATCATCGGTAGGACCTGCTTTTGCATTAGTGATGAATGCAATCAATGGGAATGTAATTCGTGATGCGCAGGGAAATGCTGTGTCACTCAGCCAAAATTATCAGGTAGCAACAGATAGTGAGACATTTGATAAATTTTACAAGAATGATAATGGTGATAACCCGATTTACAGTAGGGATACATTGGATCAAATTATTGGTGATACAGTTACTTTTGATACTATCAATGAGGTGGTTGCATCTAATTAACTTGTTTTTTATTATTTGGTCGCGGCTTCTTAAAGAAGCCGCACCCTCTCCCAATAGATGAATTTATTACTTTCATCTATTGGGAGAGGGTATGAAAAATTATCCTGTAAAAAGAAAGGAGAAGATAACATGAAAAGTAAAAACAGACTTTGTATAAAAAATTTAGCAGGAGCACTTGCCATACCGGTACTGGTGGCTATTTTGTTACAGGGTATTTGTATGGCAAAAGGAAAAACAATGATCATGAATATGACAAGCTTTGACAATTTTGTTGTCTATATTGCAATTGTTATGATCACAACTATCGCTTTGTCCATCAATCTTAACAGTGGACGTTTTGATTTTTCTTTGGGATCAATGGCATTGCTTTCCTCTGTGATTGGTGCAAAGATTACATATTCGTTTTTAGGTGGAGGTCAGGGCAGTGCACCGATAATGCTGATGCTTACTATTTTATTTGGTATGCTGCTTGGACTGATTTCCGGTGTTTTGTATGTGGTTTTACATTTGCCACCAATTATTACGTCTCTTGGTGTAACACTGATTTATGAAGGAATTCTTTTTACAATTACAGAAGGTCGTTACGTTATGAAAGAGGTACAGAATTCATCCATGACTGCTTTTACAGGAAACTGGCTTTATGCAGCAATTATTATTGTGGCGGTACTGGTAATTATTATTGGACTCTTTGATTATACAAAATTCGGATACGATTATAACGCACTTAAGAATGGTCAGAAGGTTGCAGTTAATACCGGAATTAAAGAAATTCCAAATGCAATTGCCTGTTATGTGATCTGCGGTGGCCTGATGGGAATTGTTGGCTTTTTAAACGCTTCCAGAAATACAACCATCAATGGAGGTCAGCTTAACTTTGGATCTATCAGTATTATGTTTACTGCATTTCTTCCAATGTTTATTGGATCTTATATCAGCAGATTTACCAATGAAAAGATTGGATTTTTACTTGCAGCTTTATGTATGTCAATGTTGAATTCCACATTTGCGGTATTCTCAAATGAAGTAAATGCATCCATGCAGGCAATCATTAATGCTTTATTGCTTGTAGTGTTCCTAATTTATCTGAGTAACGAACATTTATTGATTCGTGTGTTTACCGGAAAACGCAAATAAATTGCGTCAAGTTTTTACAAAAAACCTGACATGTAGCGTCAGTCTTTGCTGAATGCAACCTTAAATAACTGATGCTTAACAAATGGAGGACAGAAATATGATCAATTTGACAAAGGCACCCTTCTTTCTTGTGAAAGAGGATATCGAGTGGGTTGAAAATACAAAAAAAGCAATGACGTTAGAAGAAAAAATCGGTCAGTTATTTGTACCGATCGGATATTCAGGAGATGCAGATTATCTGGAACATGTTATGCTTTCACACCATATCGGTGGAATCATGTATCGGTGCGGTGAGGCTAAGGAGATGCAGAGAACACATCGTTATCTTCAGGAACATAGTAAAATTCCACTTTTGGTCGGAGCTAATCTTGAGGATGGTGGATGTGGAATTGCAACGGATGGAACACAGTACGGAAAACAGATGCAGATAGCTGCAACCGGAGATACCGAGGACGCCTATCGTTTAGGAAAAGTAAGTTGCAGCGAGGGGGCAGCGGTGGGATGTAACTGGGCGTTTGCACCAGTGGTTGATATTGATAGAAACTGGAGAAATCCGATTACTAATGTGCGTACATATGGTGACGATCCGGATCGGGTCTTAGCATGTGGTGTTAATTATATAAAGGCTGCAAAAGAAGAAAATGTACTTGTTGCAATTAAACATTTTCCGGGAGATGGCTGCGATGAGGTGGATCAGCATATTCTTACCAGTGTGAACAGTCTCTCCTGTGAGGAGTGGGATGCAACCTACGGAAAGATTTACAGCGGACTGATTCAGGCGGGAGCGCAGACGGTGATGGTCGGTCATATTGCACAGCCGGCATACCAGAAAGCTTATAATCCGGATTTTCCGGACAAGTTAGTTCCTGCAACACTTTCTCCGGAACTGTTAAAAGGCTTGCTTCGTAAAAAGCTTGGATTTAACGGATTGATTGTTACCGATTCTACCTGCATGGTTGGTTTTAGCTGTGCAATGGAAAGAGAGAAGGCGGTGCCTTATGCAATTGAAGCCGGATGTGATATGTTCCTCTTTAATAAAGATCTGGACGAAGATTATCGGTATATGTTAAACGGATACAGGCAGGGAATTCTGTCGGAGCAGCGTTTGGACGAGGCAATCACAAGAATTCTTGCAACTAAGGCTGCGCTGGGTCTTTATAAGAAAGCAAAGAGTGAGATTGTGCCGACGGAAGAAGCACTTCGTGTGATGCGTTCGGACGAACATGTCACATGGGCGAAAGAAAGTGCCAATGCTGCGGTTACGCTGGTTAAGGATACACAGAAGATCTTGCCGCTGAGTCCGCGGAAAACGAAGAAAGTACTGCTTGAGATTATGGGAGATTTCCCTTCAAATGAGAGAGTGTTGGAGAGTTTTCGAAGCAAACTGGTAAAAGAAGGCTTTGATGTAACGATATATGAACCGGAGAATTTCGAGACTGCAAAATTTGATGTCGGGACGTTTAAGAAAAGTTATGATCTCGTTATCTATATAGGAAATGTTGAGAATGCTTCCAATAAAGTGACCAATCGTCTTTCCTGGTACACATTCTGGGGAAACGGAAACAATGTTCCGTGGTTTGTTGCGGAACGTCCGGTGATGTTCATCAGCCTCGCAAATCCGTATCATCTGATAGATGTGCCGATGATCAAAACCTATATCAACGGATATTCTAACAGTGAGTATGTGATAGAAAGCGTTGTGGAAAAAATCATGGGAAGAAGTGCATTTACTGGTAAGAATCCAGTAGACCCGTTCTGTGGAAAAGAGTACTTGAAGTGGTAAGAGTGAGAGAAAAAAGTTATGGTGAAAAATTTAAAATTGTTGGATAAAGCGTTGCAGCTGTTACCGGAAGTAAAAGAAACGGTGGTTGAACCTCTGGATATAGCAGCTTTTTTAAAGCCTCTTAAAAAGGGAGATTCAGTTGAAATTGATTTTGGTCGACATCTTGTGGGGCACATAAAATTAAAGTTGGGGTATGTTCGTTCACATCCGGATGCTCCGGTATGGCTTCGTTTCTCGTTTGCAGAAAATAAAAAGGAATTCGAGGAACGGGTGGAAGATTATCAGGGCTGGATCTGTTCGGCATGGGTGCAGCAGGAACAGGTGCATATTGATCTTGTCCCGGGAGAATATTTTCTGCCCAGAAGATATTCGTTTCGTTACGTGAAAATCGAAGTGCTTGATGTCAGCTCTAAATTTGACCTGATTATTGAAGAGGCAAAAGCGGTTGCGTTGTCTTCAGCAGATGATAGCCGTTTATCCGCATATCATAGCGAGAATAAGGAATTGGAACAGCTTGATCGCATTGCCTGTAATACGCTGCATGATTGTATGCAGAAGGTATTTGAGGATGGACCAAAACGTGACCAGAGACTCTGGATGGGAGATCTTCGTCTGCAGGCACTTGCCAATTACGAGACTTATCAGATGAATGATATGGTAAAAGGATGTCTGTATCTGTTTGGGGCCTTACCGATGGAAAACGGTCAGGTTGGAGCCTGTGTATTCTTAGATCCGGAGCCGGAAGTGGATGATACGAGTATGTTTGATTATTCACTTCTGTATGTTGTTGCTTTGTGGGATTATTATAAGCAGACAAAAGACAGGGAGGCGCTTCGTGACTTGTGGGAGACTGCAAGAACACAGATTTCGTTGGCGCAGAAACGAGTGGATAACGGCATTGTAAGAGACAGTGATGTGTTAGGATGGTGTTTTCTTGACTGGTCGCTAGAATTAAATAAGCAGGCGGGAGCACAGGGGGTTTTACTGTATGCGATGCAGAGTGCGATTGCAATTGCACAGGAATTAAGAGAAAATCGTGATGCAGAATGCTTAAAAGGAACTTATGAAGTCTATCGAAAGGCAGCAAAAGCATATTTTTACGATGAAAAGAAAGGACTTTTTGTCAGCGGAGAAAATAGACAGATTTCTTATGCAAGTCAGGTCTGGCTGATTCTTGGCGGTGTAGTCGATTCCGAAGAAGGTCTTCGGATTTTACATAATGTTGCAGCAGATAGGGAGGCTCTTGAGATGGTGACTCCGTATATGTATCACTACTATATTGAAGCATTGTTAAAATGCAACGCGGATGAGGAAGCACTTGCTGTTTTGACAGAGTATTGGGGTGGTATGGCGAGGCTTGGTGCAGATACATTCTGGGAGCTGTATAATCCGAAGAATCCGGATGAATCCCCGTACGGCGGAACTATTGTCAATAGTTATTGTCATGCATGGAGCTGTGCACCGGCCTATTTCTTGCGTAAATATTTTGGAGAAAATTAAATAGGAGGAACTATTTATGAAAAAAATTGGGAGCAAAGTGCTTTTAATGATGGTTCTGTTTGTTGTTATATTTGGACTAAATACGATAACTTCTGTAAGATCACAAAATCGTGTAAAACGGTCTGGATTAGAAATCACGGAGCAGTATATTCCAATTCAGACAGAAATATTTACGATTCAAAAAAGTATGGAACGAGGTCAGAAATACCTTAATATTATTAGTTTGTATGATAATGCAGAACTTCGTCAACAGCTTGAAGGTTCATTGGCAGAGGAAGTGTCAACTATTACTGAGAGCGAGAAGAAGATAGATGTGTATCTAAAAGATAATAACAATACAAAGTTAAAAGATGCAATTAAGAAATATGAAGAATTCCTTGATAAAGTGCTCTTGCAATTTTCAACAATACAGGAATATGTAGATACGGGGGATTTTGCGCAGGCAAGTATAGCACTTGGATCCGATTTCCAAAATCTTGTTAGAGATATGGGAGAGAAAACAGAAACGAATCTCACGGAAAATCTGGAAGGTGGAATTTCTGAACAGTCAAAGTTGTATAATCAGGCAGTTGATATGAATATTCAAGTGACGAAAATATTATTTGTTATATTTATAATGGTGTCGGTAGTGGTTCTTTTGATTATGAGGAGAACAGTAAGCAAACCGGCAAGTGCAGCCAGTTGTCAGTTAGATCATATTATTGATGATATTAACAAGAAAAAAGGAGATCTTACAAAACGCATTACAGTCCGTTCACATGATGAAATCGGTCAATTGTCAGAAGGTATTAATAATTTTATTATTCAATTACAGATGGTTATTCGTAAAGTTCACCACCAATCGGAGTCAATGCAGAATTCTCTTGGGGTGATGAATACAGAAGTGAACAGTTCCAGCGAAAATGTAAATTATATTGCTACGACGATGGGAGAAATTTCGGCAAGTATGGAAGAAATAGCATCTTCAATTGAAGGGCTTATGAAGAATACACATGAGATATTGGAGTTTGTTAATAATGTAGGTGATCAGACGAAGGAAGGTGTTTCCGTTTCTTCCGATATTAAAGCTTTGGCAATTGGCGTAAAAGAAGAAACTGAAAAGAAGAAAAATGAAATTTCAAATCTTATTAATGAAAAACAGAATGCTTTATTTTCTTCGATAGAGGCGAGCAGGCAGATTACAAATATAAATAATTTAACCAATGATATTCTTGATATTGCAAGTCAGACAAATCTTCTGGCTTTAAATGCATCTATTGAAGCTGCGCGTGCCGGAGAAGTAGGGAAAGGTTTTGCTGTTGTGGCTGAAGAAATTCGACAATTGGCTGAAAACAGTAAAAATACTGCAAATGATATTCAGAGTATTAGTGTAGAAGTGATATCGGCAGTAAATCAACTTATGGAGAATGCACAAAATCTTATGTACTTTGTACAAAATCGGATTATGAGTGATTACGTTGGATTTGAAGGTGCTACGGATACGTATTATGAGAAGGCAGAGCATATGGATTCTGTTATGGCTGTTTTTAACGATAATATTTCGGCATTACATAAGGTTATGGCTGAGATGAATAATGGAATCACCAACATATCAACGGTTGTGGAAGAAAATGCACAGGGAATTAGCAGTGCAACAGAAAATGTGTCTGATCTTGCAAATTCTATCACGAACATTCGACAACAAGCAACGGAAAACGTTGACTCTTCAAAACATCTTATGGAAGAAATGAATCGTTTTCAGAAAATTTAGGATCAGATTCAGGGAAAGATGGGAAACATGAGAAAAAAAATTGCGTTTCTTGCAGGTGCAATCAGTTTTGATAATCAGAATCGTGTGATCGACGGTGTATTAAGACGTGCTGCGGAATTCGATACGGATGTATTTATTTTTACATGCTTTGTGAACTATGATGAGTCGGAAGAAAACAAAGTCGGAGCATTTCAAATTATGGAACTTCCGGATCTTACTACCTACGATGGTGTGATCGTTATGAAAAATTCAATACAATATGAACCGGCTTCCAACTCGTTGATGAACCGGATAAAAGAGAGCAGGATTCCAGCGGTAAGTGTTGATGAATATATTGATGGAATGCATAATGTCGGAATATCGGATTACAATAGCCAGAAACGTATTGTAGAACATCTGATAAAGAAACATCATCTGACAAAAATCAATTATGTGTGCGGTATTCTGCAGGGCAAAGAAGGAATGGAACGTTATCGGGCATATAGGGATGCTATGGAAGAGCATGGCATTCCTGTTTGTGATTGTCAGGTTTACTGCGGAAATTATAATCGTGAAAGCGGAAGAAAAGCCATCGAATATTTTATGAAAAACCAGACGCCGCAGGCAATTGTATTTGCAAATGATGCGATGGCGATCGGCGGAATGGAGCGCTTGCAGCAGTATGGTTATGAAATCCCAAAAGATATCGTAGTAACCGGTTTTGACAATGATGAGCTGTCCGCATTTTATATTCCGTCTTTGACGACCGTTGATCGCAGACAGGAAATGCTCGGGGAAAAGGCGGTCGATCTGCTTTTTGATGCACAAAGTCATACATCTGTGAAATTGGAAACCCAGATTCTGTATCGGGAAAGCTGCGGATGTAACTGCCAGACACCAAAGTCGATCCGGGATCTTCGAGTGGAATATCAGAACCAATGCTTAAGCTATGAGGAGGCACTAGATGCGTTAAAAAGTATGGAACTCGATCTGACCGGGCTTGAGAGTGTGGAAGAATTGTGTTCGCGGTTAAAAAAATATGTTATCCGATCAGATATGAAAGAGTTTTATCTTTGCCTGTGTGATGAAAAAAAGCTGTTTGCGTATGATGACATAAAAACTAATATCAGAGAACAAGCGATTTGTGAGCACTATACCCAAAAGGTTCATATACCGCTTGCCTATCATGATAGAAAGTTTGACTCCTATGGAAAATTTCCGTCAAAGGAAATTTTGCCTTATGAAATGAGAAATAAATTACAGAAAACATTCTACATAGTGACACCAATTTATTATCAAAAAATATGTTATGGATATTGTGTCTCGGATGGAAGTGTCTTTGCGTTAAAAAGTGAGCTTGCATATTTATGGACGGTTAATATCGGTATGGCACTCGAAAATATTCGCAAATGGAAATGGATCAATCAGATGAATGAGAAGGTCAACCGTATGTGGAAGTATGACATGCTGACACAGGTGTTCAATCGGAGTGGCTTTTTTTATTCCGCAAATGCGGTTGTTGAACGGATTAAAGGACAACATCGGCGGGCATTTATGATTTTTTTGGATATTGACGGTCTAAAGAGTGTCAATGATGGGTTAGGGCATGAGGTCGGCGATGCTTTCATACGCGAGATGGCAGATGTGATAAAGGCATCAGTTCCGAAGGATTGTCTGGTAATGCGTTATGGAGGTGATGAATTTGTGGTGTTTGGGAGTTGTACGAATGCCAAGCGGATGCAGATGATCGTAAGTAAGATAAAAAATACAATGGAAAAAGAAAATCAAAACGAGAAGAGAATCTACCAATTGTCTGCCAGTATCGGATGTTCCGTACATGCATCTGACGAGATTGATGATTTAAATCAGTTGATCGAATCGGCGGACAAGCGCATGTATGAAGAAAAGAAAGAAAAACATATGAGAAGATAATAAAGGCTATTCAGAAAATAAGGACAGTTTTTTAGTCTAATCAGAGGCTAAAAAGCTGTCCTTATTTTTGTTATCTTTTTGGTGTATCAGATAAGAGAAAAAGGGGGCAGACAATGGAAAACAGATATTATCTGGCGATTGATATCGGAGCGTCGAGTGGACGCCATATTCTTGCGCATAAGAAAGACGGGCGAATTGTCTTAGAGGAGATCTATCGGTTTCCAAACGGAATGCAGGAACATAACGGACATAAAGTGTGGAATGTGGATCAGCTTTTTGGGGAAATTCAAACCGGAATGAAGAAATGTGCGGATATAGGAAAGATTCCGTATAGTATGGGAATCGATACCTGGGCTGTAGATTTTGTATTGTTGGATGATCAGGGACAAAGAATTGGTGATGCCGTGGCATATCGTGATGCGAGAACGGATGGGATGGACAAGCAGGTATATGAGATTATTTCGGAAAATGATTTGTATGAAATTACGGGTATTCAAAAGCAGAAGTTTAATACGATCTATCAGCTAATGGCGCTTAAGCAGCAGAATCCGGAAAGCCTGGATAGGGCACAAAGTATGCTTATGATTCCGGATTATTTTAACTTTCTTTTGACGGGAAATAAGTTACAGGAATATACAAACGCGACAACAACACAGCTGGTTGATCCGAAAGCCAATGACTGGAACTGGGCATTGATTGATCGGCTGGGATATCCGAGAACCCTCTTTCAGACAATTATGATGGCGGGAAGCATTGTCGGAAACTTGGCGGATTCTATTCAGAAACAGGTAGGTTTTGAATGCAAAGTAGTCTTGCCGGCAACGCATGATACAGCTTCTGCAGTGATGGCAGTTCCATCCAAAGAGGAACAGCCACTTTATATCAGTTCCGGAACATGGTCATTGATGGGAACCGAATTGAAAGAAGCTGCCTGTGATGAGCAAAGCAGAAAGCATAACATGACGAATGAGGGCGGATACGATTATCGCTTCCGCTATCTTAAGAATATTATGGGACTCTGGATGATCCAGTCGGTGCGAAAGGAGATAGCCCCGGAACTTGGTTTTGGAGAGATCAGCGAACTTGCGTCAAAGCAGACGATTCCTTCTTTCGTTGATGCCAACGATCCGAGATTTCTTGCGCCGGAGCATATGACGAGCGAGGTGCAGAAAGCCTGTAAAGAGAGTGGACAGCAGGTGCCACAGGGCATTGCGGAAGTTGCCTGTGTGATCTACAACAGTCTCGCAAAATGCTATGCCGATACAGCAAAGGAGATTGAGAAACTGACCGGAAAAACATACGACTGTATTCAGATCGTTGGTGGCGGTGCCAATGCGGATTATCTGAACAAACTGACCGCATTTTTCACGAAGAAGACAATCTATGCAGGACCGACGGAAGCGACTGCGATCGGTAATCTCTGTGCGCAGATGATCGCAGCGGGAGAATTAGAAAACTTAAAGGAGGCAAGACAATGTGTTTATGCTTCCTTCCCAATTCATAAATACGAAAAGTAAAGGAGAAGAGACATGACAAATTACGAAGCAGCAAGAGAAAAATATGCAGCACTCGGTGTGGATACCGACAAGGCGATCGAGACATTAAAGAAAGTTCCGGTATCGCTTCACTGCTGGCAGCTGGATGATGTGATCGGTTTTGACAATGACGGAGGACTTACTGGAGGCATTCAAACGACCGGTAATTATATGGGCCGTGCTAGAACGCCGGAACAGTTGATGGCAGATATGGAAGAAGCGATGAGACTGATGCCGGGAACCGCAAAATTAAACATACATGCATCTTATGCAATCTTTGCACCGGGGGAATTTGCAGACAGAGATGCGCTTGAACCAAAGCATTTTGCTAAATGGGTAGAATTTGCCAAGAAGCATCATATGGGTATCGATTTTAATCCGACCTTTTTCTCACACGAGAAAGTAAAGGACGGTCAGACACTTTCGAGTCCGGACGAGGAGACAAGACGTTTCTGGATCAATCACGGAAAGGCATGCATCCGCATCTCGGAATATTTTGCAAAAGAGACCGGAATGCCTTGCGTTATGAACATCTGGACCGGTGATGGATTTAAAGATGTTCCGGCAGACCGTATGGGACCTCGTATGCGATACAAGGATTCCATCGAGCAGATCTTATCGGAGCCATACGATCATAACCTCGTAAAGCCTTGTGTGGAGTCAAAAGTTTTCGGTATAGGTGTGGAGTCTTACACAGTCGGATCGGCTGAGTTTACACTTAGTTTTGCTGCTTTACATGACGGCTGTATGCCACTTATGGACAACGGACATTATCATCCACTGGAGTATGTATCTGACAAGATTCCGGCAATGCTCTGCTTTTATCCGGAATTTGCATTGCATATCACAAGAGGTGTGCGCTGGGATTCCGATCATGTGCTGATTCTTGATGATGAGACGAAGGAGATGGCAAAAGAAATTGTAAGAGATAATGCGCTTGACCGTGTCTATATGGCTTTGGACTATTTTGATGCAAGTATCAACCGTGTTTCGGCACTTGCAACAGGATTTCGAAGCTGGCAGAAAGCCCTTCTTATAGCTTTATGTACACCGAATGCAATGCTCAAAGCGCTTCAGGATACGAATCAGATGAGCAAACTTATGGTTATGAATGAGGCGGTGAAGATGTTGCCGATCGGTGAGATATGGGATGAGTACTTAAGACGTGAGGGCGTCGTTGATGATCTTCATTTCTATGATGAAATCGAAAAGTATGAGAACGAAGTATTGGAAAAGAGAAATTAAAAAAGAATAGAAAAGAGGAATTATAATTATGAATTTTTTAGATGCAGAATTTGTACAGGAATTTATCCGCATGGCGAATGACGGATGGGAGCAGGGATGGCATGAGAGAAATGGTGGAAACCTTTCTTATCGTGTAAAACCGGAAGAAGTAGAATTGATAAAAGAGAATTTTAAGGCGAAGGAATGGCAGCCAATTGGCACAAGTGTACCGAATCTTGCCGGCGAGTTTTTTCTGGTTACGGGAAGCGGTAAGTATTTCCGCAATGTGATCATTAAGCCGGAAGATTCCATCTGCATGATTGAACTGGACGAAAAAGGTGAAAATTACCGTATTGTCTGGGGGCTGGTCAATGGAGGCAGACCGACTTCCGAGCTTCCGAGTCATTTGATGAATCTCGAAGTAAAAAAACTTCAAAATCCAAATTACCGCGTGGTCTATCATGCACATACCACCAATATTATCGCACTCACATTTGTACTTCCACTCGAAGATAAAGTGTTTACGAGAGAACTGTGGGAGATGGCAACGGAGTGTCCGGTTGTTTTTCCGGACGGTGTCGGTGTTGTTCCGTGGATGGTTCCGGGAGGAAGAGAGATCGCGGTTGCAACAAGTGAACTGATGAAAAAGTATGATCTGGCCATTTGGGCACATCACGGAATGTTCGCAGCAGGCGAAGATTTTGATCTGACATTCGGTCTGATGCACACCGCTGAGAAATCGGCAGAAATTCTTGTGAAGATGTTATCCATGAGACCGGATAAGCTTCAGACGATCACTCCGGACAATTTCCGGGATCTGGCAAAAGATTTTAACGTTACATTGCCGGAAGAATTTCTTTACGAAAAATAAACAAGAAAAAATTGGCAGTGAAGCTGTTGCATCGTAGCCTCACTGCCAATTTTTATTGTGATTAAACGTTATTGTCTGTAAAAATCAATAATCCGGTCAAGTCTTGCGGTCATGTTGGAAAGGAGCGCATCTAAAATCGTGATAGCTGTCATTGCCTCAACAACGACCACTGCACGCGGAACGATAATCGGATCGTGTCGTCCTTTGATGCTGATCTCAATTTCTTTTCCGTCTTTGTTGACGGTCTGCTGTGTTGCTCCAATGGACGGTGTCGGTTTGACGGCTGCACGGAAAAATAACAGCGAGCCATCACTCATACCACCGAGCGTGCCACCGGAATAATTGGTTCTCTTGGAGATGTGTCCATTCTCCATGCAAAATGCATCGTTGTTGGTTAGTCCGGTAGCGGTAGCTGCACCAAATCCGGCTCCGATTTCAAAGCCCTTTACGGCACCGATCGAGAGGATTGCTTTTGCCAGATTCGCATCGAGTTTTTCAAAAACGGGATCACCGAGTCCGACGGGAAGCCCAAAAATCTGACATTCGATGATGCCACCGCTGGAGTTTTGTTCCTGTAAACATTTTTCGAGATATGCGCTGGCTTTTGCTGCGGCTGTTGCATCCGGCATATACAGCTTGTTTTTTGAAATTTCTGCGGGATCAAACCGGGCAGGATCAATGGACACCGGACCGATTGCCTGACTGTAGGCAAGTATGGAGATGTCCATCTGCTCTAAAATTTTGATCGCAATTGCACCGCCGGCAACGCGTCCGATCGTTTCGCGCCCCGAGGAGCGTCCGCCGCCGCGGTAATCACGAAATCCGTATTTTTCATCAAAACAGAAATCGGCATGTCCCGGCCGGTAGTAGGAGGCAATTTCACTGTAATCCGCAGAGTGCTGGTCCTTGTTCCATACCATCATGGAAATCGGGGTACCGGTTGTTTTTCCCTCAAAGACACCGGATAAGATTTCTACCGTGTCACTTTCCCTGCGCTGTGTGGTAAATTTGGACTGGCCGGGTTTACGCCGGTCTAAAAATTTCTGGATATCTTCTTCACAGAGGCTGAGTCCGGCAGGACAGCCATCCACAACAACACCGATGCCTTTACCGTGGGATTCCCCCCATGTGGTGATACGAAATAAATTGCCAAATGATGAGCCTGCCATAAATGCCTCCTTAAAAACGTTAATATTCTAAGGGATATTATAAAAAACATCGCATTGAATAGTCAAGAGAGATATGGTAATATTTAAAGGAAATAAACATAAAAAAGAGAGAGGGAACATATGGAATTTAACGCAGTATATCATCAGGCGAGTGACAATTACTGTTATCCGCTGAATGAGGATGAGCTGATTATCAATATAAAAACGGGCTACGATGTAAAATCGGTATCCATTATACTCGGAGATCCGTTTGCCGCGGGAATATTAGGCGGCGGGGAGCACTGGGATGGAAAAAAGGAGCCGATCATATATAAAAAGCGGTTAAAAAATCAGATCTGGTGGACCACAACCGTGCGTCCGGAGTACAAGCGTTTGAAGTATTATTTTGAACTTCAGACAGAGGAGGAAAGCTGGTTTTATTTTGAAGACGGGTTTGTCAGCAGCGAACAGATGCATCTGGAGGGCAGAAGCCGTCAGTGCTTTGTTTTCCCGTGGATGAATCCCTGTGATGTACCGCGTACCCCGGCATGGGTCAACGATACCGTATGGTATCAGATTTTCCCGGATCGTTTCTGCAACGGAGATCCTTCCAATGATCCTGAGAATGTGGTTTTGTGGAGAGAGCATGGAAGCGTGACCAATGAGGAATGTTTCGGAGGAGATCTGGCGGGGATTACAGACAAGCTGGATTATCTGCAGAATCTGGGAATCAACGGTCTGTATCTGACACCGATCAACGAAGCTCCGTCAAATCACAAATACGATACCACGGATTATACGAAGATTGATCCGCGTTTTGGCGATGAGGAAACCTTTAAACACCTTGTGAAGGAAGCACATAAGCGGGGCATCCGCGTAATGCTTGACGGTGTGTTCAATCATTCCGGATATTATTTCGCACCGTGGCAGGATGTGCTTGCAAAGGGACCAGAGTCGGAATATTATGACTGGTTTATGATCAATGAATGGCCGTTTGATAAAAACGGGCAGGCGGCAAAGAAGAAACAGTATTATACATTTGCCTTTTTTGATTCCATGCCAAAGATCAATACAAACAATCCGAAAGTACGCAAATATTTTGTAGATATTTGTGCCAACTGGGTGGAAAATTACGGAATCGATGGAATCCGTCTGGATGTGGCAAATGAAGTTTCCCACAGGTTCTGCAAAGAACTGCATGCGCGGGTCAAGGAGATCAACCCGGATATCTATATTCTCGGAGAAATCTGGCACAACGCGCTTCCGTGGCTGCGCGGAGATGAGTTTGATGCGGTAATGAATTATCCGCTTGGACAAAGTATCAAGGATTTCTGGATTGATAAGAGCCTGACGAATGAAGACTTTGAGTATACAATCAACCGCTGCTATACAAGCTATATGCAGCAGACCAATGATGTGCTGTTTAATCTGCTCGATTCGCATGATACCAAGCGGCTTCGCTCGGATGTGAAGAATCTGGATGAATATTTTGCACAGATTGCTGTGCTTTTTGCAATGCCGGGAAGTCCGTGCATTTACTACGGAACAGAAATTGCCATGGAAGGAAGCTATGATCCGGACTGCCGCAGATGTATGCCGTGGTCGGATATTGAGGCCGGAAAGTATGCAGAGCGCAGCAGGATCATATCTACACTGATTCATCTGCGCCGGCAGGAACCGCTCTTAAAAAGCCGTAATTTTCATTTTCCGAATGATTATGCAGCGTACAGGCGTGTGATCCAGTTTCAGAAAGTGGATTTTCCGGATTGTTATGTGGAAGTGCTGATTAACTGCTGTGAGGAAGATGTCGAGGTAGTGCCGCAGGGAGAAATTCTGCTTGAACGACATTACATAGATTCCACACTTTTGTCCAATGGTATTTTGATCCGCAGAATTCGAAAGTAAATAAAAAGAAAGAGGAATAACAGAAAATGGCTACATATGAGTTGTTAAAACAGGAAGGCAGTGCGAAACGTGCGGTGTTTCATACGGTGCACGGAGATATCCAGACGCCGGTGTTTATGAATGTGGGAACGGTGGCCGCAATCAAGGGTGCTGTTTCAACAATGGATCTCAAAGAGATCAAATGTCAGGTGGAACTGTCCAATACCTATCATCTGCATGTGCGTCCAGGAGACAAGCTGATCAAAGAAATGGGCGGACTGCATAAGTTTATGGTCTGGGATCGTCCGATTCTGACAGATTCCGGTGGATTTCAGGTGTTTTCTCTGGCAGGTTTAAGAAAAATCAAAGAAGAGGGTGTCTGTTTCAATTCTCATATTGATGGAAGAAAGATTTTCATGGGAGTATGCAGATTCAGTCCAATCTGGCTTCCACCATTGCGATGGCCTTTGATGAGTGCCCGCCAAGTCTGGCCGACAGAACCTATGTGCAGAATTCTGTGGATCGTACGGTGCGCTGGCTGAAACGCTGTAAGACCGAGATGGATCGCCTGAACAGCCTGGAAGATACGATTAATAAAAACCAGCTGCTTTTTGGTATTAACCAGGGCGCTATCTACG
>ERZ827156.2497-NODE-2497-length-18710-cov-18.730421_pt1 | contig 18710 bp, 20 predicted proteins | sample MGYA00519919_ERZ827156 | MGnify/ENA primary metagenome ERZ827156 (study PRJEB31778, sample SAMEA3449269) | human gut metagenome | biome: human gut; feature: human-associated habitat; material: faeces | place: United Kingdom | collected 2010/2012 ...
CTGGCCTTTGAGTCTTCGGCAAAAGCCGCCAGTGCTGCGTTGCTGTCGGACGGCTGTCTGCTTGCAGAATATACGCAGAATTCCGGCCAAACACACAGCAGGACACTGATGGAACTGGCAAAAAACATGATCACCGGCTGTGACCTGACTCCGCAGGATATCGACGCTGTCGCCGTTGCCGCCGGGCCCGGCAGCTTTACGGGTGTGCGTATCGGCATGGCTTGCGCCAAGGGCTTCGCGTGGGGGCATCAGCTTCCGCTTTACGGTGTTTCGACACTGGAGGCGATGGTGCGCGGCGCTGCCTGCGCCGACGGCTGCTACTGCGCCTGTATGGACGCGCGGAAGGGCCAGATCTACAACGCACTGTTTGACTGGACTGCCGGAACGCTGCTTCGCCGCACAGAAGACCGCGCGATTGCAATTTCAGAGTTGTCGCAGGAACTGCAAACGATTTCCGGCCCTGTTTATCTCATTGGAGACGGTGCGAAGCTTGTTTTTGATACGCTGAAGGATGAAAACTTGCCGCTGCAGCTGCTTCCTGAGCATCTGCGCCAGCAAAGAGCCTCCGGCGTGGCATTGGCCGCAATGGAAAAGATTGCAGCGAATGAAACTGGGGATGCTGCCGCGCTGACACCCAATTATCTGCGTCAGGCGCAGGCAGAGCGCACGCGGCAGCATGACAAGGACTTTTATTTGAAAAAATAATTGAATAGAAAAGACAAAGGAGCAACATTATGAGCACAAAAGCATTTGGAGAGCATGTACATGTCATGGATCATCCGCTCGTCGCACACAAGCTGACGATCATGCGCGATAAGAGCACCAGCGTCAAGGATTTCCGCGAGTTGGTCAGCGAGATCGGTATGCTCATCACCTATGAGGCCACCCGTGACCTGCCTCTGACCACCAAGCACATCGAGACCCCCATCTGCGGGATGGACGCGCCCACCCTGGCGGGCCGCAAGTTCGTGGTGGTACCCATCCTCCGTGCGGGCCTGGGTCTGGTGGACGGCGTGCTGCGCATGGTGCCCTCCGCCCGTGTGGGCCACATCGGCATGTACCGGGACGAGGAGACGCTGGAGCCCCATCCCTACTTCTGCAAGATGCCCAAGGACGTGGCCGAGCGCGACGTGCTGATCGTGGACCCCATGCTGGCCACCGGCGGCAGCGCCGCAGAGGCCATCGGCGAAATGAAGAAGTTCGGCTGCAAGCACATCAAGCTGATGGTGCTGGTGGCCGCGCCGGAGGGCATTGAGCACATCCAGAAGCTGTATCCGGACGTGGACATCTACGCCGGTGCGCTGGACGATCATCTGAACGAGCGCGGCTACATCGTGCCCGGCCTGGGTGACGCCGGCGACCGCATTTTCGGCACCAAGTAAGTACATTGTGATCACCCCCGCCGCCATGCCGGCGGGGGTGGTGTTTTTTGGGGGGAGGCGCGGCGGGGCGCGCACACCTCATCCGGCGCTGCGCGCCACCTTTCTCCCTGCGGGTCGGTCGGTCCGCGGGTCTGACAGGCCACCGGCCTGTCAGACCCGCGGGCCCCTCAAGGGGAAGGCTTTTGGGCGCGTGCGGCAACGGTGGTGCGAACTGCTCAAGGGGAAGGCAAAGGGATTCCGCGCCTGCGGGGTTGGGGGTTGTGATTTAGGGAAGACTGCGGTATACTATAGAAAAATGAGACAAGACGCAGAGAAAGGGATATGCTATGAAACGACAGCCGAAAGCACCGCGCCACACCCGTGCCGACCTGAAGGCCGCCATACGACGCCAGCCCACCGTGTTCACCGTGTACATGGTGCTGCGGCTGATCGTGCTGGCCACGCTGGTGTCCTCGATCCTACGGGGCGAATACGAGAGCGCGTTCATCTGCCTGCTGGTGCTGGTGCTGTTCATGCTGCCCTTCTTCATCCAGCAGAACTTCGGCATCGAGCTGCCGTCCACGCTGGAGATCATCATACTGCTGTTTATCTTCGCGGCGGAGATACTGGGCGAGCTGAAGTGCTACTTCATCACCTTCTCCCACTGGGACACCATGCTGCACACCACCACCGGGTTCCTGTGCGCCGCCACGGGCTTCGCCCTGATCGACATCCTCAACCGCAACAGCCGGATCAAATTCCAGCTGTCCCCCATCTATGTGGCGATGGTGGCCTTCTGCTTCTCCATGACGGTGGGCGTGCTGTGGGAGTTCTTCGAGTTCGGCATGGACCGGCTGTTTCAGATGGACATGCAGAAGGACACCATCGTGAACTCCATCACCTCGGTGATGCTGGACCCCACCAACAGCAACATCCCGGTGACCATCGACGGCATCACGTCGGTGACGGTCAACGGGCAGGACCTGGGCTTCGGCGGGTATCTGGACATCGGGCTGTTTGACACCATGAAGGACCTGTTCGTGAACTTTATCGGCGCGGTGGTGTTCAGCACCATCGGCTACTTCTACATCAAGCACCGCGGCAAGGGCAAGCTGGCCAAGGCCTTCATCCCCACCATCACGGAGGAGACTGCGGCGGACGGCGGCGCGGCGGACAGCGGCGCGGAGGGCGACGGCGCGCAGTGACGGCCAGCAGCGACGCTATGCCGCTCTTGCACAGTGTTTTTCTCATGTTGTGATTCTCCTCCCCCCCTTTCCTGCCGTCCGGACCGGGGCGGTATACGCGCAAAAAAAAGAGCGCCGGGAGAGGTGCGTAAAGCCCTCTCCCGGCGCGCTTTCGGTATTGCGGCTGCGCTTATTCCGTGGTGTGGTGCTCCTTGCCGAAGTGCAGCTCGCGCATGCCCTCCACCTCGTCACAGATGGCTTTCAGGTTGCAGGAGCCACAGTCGGTGGGCATGCCCTCCATGATCCTGGTCAGGCTCAGGGTGATGTCCTTGACGGTTTTGGCGTCCCTGGCCATGGCGGCGTAGTCGGCGTCCGGCGCGGTGATGAACAGCAGCTTCACCGCCAGGATGCTGCGGTTCTGCTTGTAGCGGCGGATGAAGTCCGCGCCGACGCTGCGGAAGCTCATGCCACGGCGCAGGGCATCGCGGCTGATGCGGACCTGCTCGCGGCTGGATTCCGAGCTGGTGCGCATCATGAAGCCCTTGGGAAACACATGGTACTTGACGAAGTCCATGTCCTGGATGGCGCGGAAGGCCTGCTCGGTGTCGTCCTCGTCGTCAGACTCGATGTCGCCCACCCGCAGCAGGGCGATGCGGGCGTAGTGGCTGTCGCCGGTCAGCTGGTCCAGGTCCGGCCCGCAGACCACGATCTCGTCCCGGGGGACCAGGGCAGAGGAGGTGGTGACGCAGGTGAAGTTGACGGCGCTCTTGCCACTGCCGCCCAGCTCGTAGGCGGCGTCACGCAGCATCACCAGCTCGAAGGCGCCGGTGTCCTCCCAGGCGTCGGCCGGGTCGTAGGGGTACACGCGGGGCGCGGAGACGCCCAGCAGCGTCTCGGTGCCGCGGATGATGGGATCGTACAGCTCCATCAGAATTTGATGTCCGTTTTCTTGCGGTCAAAGATCTTGTTGACCTGCACATACGCCCAGCCCAGCAGTTTCTGGTCCAGGTTCCAGAAGTAGACCACGAACAGCGCGCCTGCGGCCACCGCAAGAAGCTTGATGAGCTTCAAGAGAAATTTCAAAACATTACACATATCATAAGCCTCCTTAACTGGCAAGGGGTGATCAGGCGCGGGCCATGCCCTTCTGCCGGGCGTACTCGGCAGCGCCCAGGGCGCCCATCAGCTGGGGATCGGTCTTGAGGTCGATGACCTTCAGCTTCAGCACATGCTCGATGGCCTGCTTCAGCCCGGCATTCTTGGCGCAGCCGCCGGTGAGGGTGATGGCGTCGGTGGCGCCGGCCTTCTTGCTCATGACGAAGCAGCGCTTGGCCACGGCCATCTGGATGCCGGCGGCGATCTCGTCCATGGGCTTGCCCTCGCCCACCAGGGTGATGACCTCGCTCTCGGCGAACACGGTGCACTGGGCGGTGATGGGGATGACGTTCTTGGCCGTCAGGGAGAGGTTGGAGAACTCCGGCAGGGTCATCTCGAAGCTGCGGGCCATGGCTTCATAGAAGCGGCCGGTGCCGGCCGCGCACTTGTCGTTCATGGCGAAGTTCTTCACGGTGCCGTCGGTATCGATGGAGATGCCCTTGACGTCCTGGCCGCCGATGTCGATGATGGCCTTGACGGTGGGGTCGGTGACGTGCACGCCCATGGCGTGACAGGATATCTCGGAGATATTCTCATCGGCGAAGGGGACCTTGTTGCGCCCGTAGCCGGTGCCGATCAGGTAGCCCAGCTCCTCGGAGGAGTTCAAGCCCACCTTGTTCAGCACTTCTTCCATCGCCAGCTTAGCGGAGACCTCGGAGTTGACCTTGCTTCGGATGGTGGTATCCGCGCAGATCTTGCCGTTCTCGTCCAGGATTACAGCCTTGGTATAAGTGGAACCCACATCACAGCCGCCGTAGTATTTCATAGTCGTAAACTCCTTTGTATGTAATTACATGCAGTTCTCGTCGTCGAAATCACAGAGAGAGGGGTCGATCGGCTCGGCGCGCAGCACGGTGCGCATATACTCGTTGACCTTTTCACGCATGGTCTTGCGGGACACGGTGCGCGGGTCCATCAGGTCGTGCTCGATCCAGATCATGTGGTAGCCGCGCTCGCGGCCCTGTTCGTCCAGAATGCCCTGTACGGTGGCCATGTTCTTGCACGCCACGTTCTGGTACATGATGATGACGTTGGCGTTCCACGCCTCGCACTGCCGCCACAGCTCGTCCACCACGTGCTGGTAGCCGCCGTTGGTGTGGCGGCGCATGACCATACGCTCGTACAGCCGCGCCAGATCGCGCAGGGCTTCCTCCTTGTCCTCTGTCTCCAGAGGCTTGGTGAAGTTCAGGGACTCCATCTCCACCAGGATGTTGATGCCCCAGCAGTTGGCCAGCCAGTTGGAGAAGTTGGCGTAGTAGTGGGCGGGGCAGGACCAGACGATGCCGCGGTAGCGCATCTTGCCGACCCACGCCTCTTCACGGCGCTGGTAGGACTCCATCAGCAGCTTGTTTACCTTCCGGCAGCTCTTCATGACGCGGGGATCGATGCCGCCGTCCATCTCGTAGTTCCACTTGCGGAACAGCTCATAGGTGGGGCCGATGATCTGGGGATAGGCGGTCTTGTTGACCTCCCATTTCTCCAGCTCGTAGCGGGTCTCCTCGTTAAAGCGCTTCATGGCGGAGAAATAGGCGTCCCAGCTCCACTTGGCGCCGGTCTGGTCCTCGATGAACCTGATGCACGCCCGGATGTCCTCGGCGCCCATCTGCACCGTCTCCTCGTCCTCATACCGGACCGGGAAGCACAGGTGGAACACGGGCAGGTCGGGGAAGCGGCGGGACATATAGCTGGAGGCCATAGTGGAGCCGTCGCAGGGCATGGAGGAGGAGATGAAGCACTTGCCCATGTGGGGCAGCGCGTCGATGACCAGCGCGCCGCACTCGGAGGACGGCACCGGGCAGCAGTCCGCCGGCAGGCCGAAGGACTCCACCGCGTCGATATAGGGCACGCAGGTCAGCTGGTCGATCTCGGACACCAGGAACACGGGCATCAGCTGATAAGGGATGCCCAGCAGGTCCGGGAAGCCGGCCATGATCTGGCCCATGGTCATCTCGTCGAACAGCACCACCTTCTTGTTCAGCTCGGAGCTGTTGCCGTTCTTTCTGTCGCACTTGGCCAGGAACACCAGATTCTCGGCCACATAGCGGAAGATGTCGTAGGTCATCAGGTGGCTCATTTTCAGGGCGTTGCCCCGCTGGCCCATGGTGTTCTTGTCCATGAATGCCACGCAGCACACGTAAGAGATCATCCAGCGGTACCAGAAGGTGGTGTTCAGGGCGGGGATCAGATCCTTGGAGAAGGTGCCCAGCAGCATGCCCCAGGTCTTGAGCCAGCCGCCGAAGTCGATAAGCGTGCTCTCCACGCCGCGCCACTCGCGGCGGACGGTGGCCATGTCGCCCTTGCGGTACAGGTCGCCCAGGCGCTTTTCGCCGTTTTTCAGCAGGTCCATGCGCTCCTCACCGGACATGGCGGCCACGGCCTTGGCCTCGCGCTTTACCCGGGCCAGATCATCCAGCAGGTGGTCCTTCTGCTTCTTGCCGAAGGCCCGCCAGTCGGTCTCCTTCAGCAGCTCCAGGGCGATGCCGCCCACCTCCTTCAGGTTGGCGGCCTGGGCCTTCCAGTCCATCTCGGTCCTAGCCCGGAAGAATTCGGGGTTGGGGAATTTCTTCTTGTCAGCCATCAGCGGGCACCTCCGTTCTGCTTGTGGAGCTTCTTGATCTCCAGGGATTCTACGAATGCCTGCATGCGGGTGCGCAGCTGGCCGGAATTGCCGTTGTTGTACAGGCGGTCGATGGACAGCACGGGCCAGTTGTACTCCTCGTGCATGATGTGGCTGACCAGCGCGCGCTCGAAGCCCCAGTAGTCGCAGTACTTCATCTGCTCATAGATGATGCCGTCGGCGTGGTATTCCCTGGCCAGACGGTCCGCCGTCTCGCGGCGCTGCAGGACCTTCTCGTCGGAGATATAGCGGGCGCACTCAGAGTGCTGCATGATGTGCATGCAGAGCTGGGGCAGCGCGTCCTCGTCGTCCTTCAGCTCGATGACCTCCCGCCCGGGCGTGGAGCCGAAGCAGTACCGGTCGGACACCACCAGCGCGCCGCAGCCCTCGATGAGCTTGGTCAGCTGGGGATCGTCGATCTCGCTGCCCACGATGGCCACACGGGCCCGGAAGGCGGGCTTGGCATCGGGCTTTCTCTTCTTCAGCTCCGTCAGCGTCTCCCGCAGGTAGGGCAGGATCAGGTACTTGGGACAGGTGAAGCTGACCAGGTTCAGCACATGGAATTCATAGCCGGTGATCACCGGGTTCTCCGCCTTGCGCAGCTCGCCGATCTCGCTGATGATGGAACAGACCTCGTTGTGCTCGGCCACCGCCTGGCGGATGGCCGCGTCGGAGGTATCCACGCCATATTTCTCCGTCAGGGGGTCCAGCACCCGGCGGCGCATCTGCTTGACGTAGGAGTCCAGCGTGTAGTCGGTGATCTTGTAGGGGATGTCGCAGTGGGTGACAAAGAAATTGGGCTTATCGTTCATCTGCAGGATCTCGAAGTGCTCCATGGCGCGGTTCATCATGGAACAGGCGTCCACGCCGGCCAGCGCGTCCAGGAACTGGTAGCCGCCCTCCATGCCGCGCTCCACCAGGGCGCGGGCGTATTCGCAGGTGTAGTTGGACATATAGTAGGTAGCGATGTCCAGGGAACCGGTGCGGGGGGCCCGGAGCCGGACGGAGAAGCAGCCGGGCAGGTTCAGCAGCGGCTCAGGCATATGGTAGCAGGTATAGCCGATGGCCAGCTTACCCTCTGCCTGGGCCTGCTTTACCAGATCGTTGTCGGCATTCTCCAGCAGGCTCTCGAAGTAGATCAGATGCTTCAGGTCTCTCAAGAATTACACCTCTCTCCTATGTGATTCAAATTATAAGATCCTAAGCTTGGTCAGGGCTTCGCGCGCGCCTTGAAGGACGGGGGCGTCCTCCGGCAGATCAAATACACTGAGGCCCCGGATGTCGTTGGCGGCGTGACGGGGGTCGCTGCCGATGGTGGCCAGGATCTCGGTGCCGTTGATGCGGATGTAGGGCAGCAGTGACGATTCGGTGACCCGGTTGACGATGGCGCCGCAGCGGTCGTACATCACCAGCTCGTCGGCCACCCGCTTGATGGTGTCGATGACCTGGGTGCCCTTGCGGCTGGGGTCGGTGATCAGCACCAGATGGGTGACCTTTTCCATCACCCGGCGGTTGATCTGCTCGATGCCGGCCTCGCCGTCGATGACCACATAGTCAAAGTCGCCCGCCAGCAGGTTGATGACCTCCTTCAGATAGGCGTTGACCTTGCAGTAGCAGCCCGCCGTCTCCGGCCGGCCGATGGCCAGGAAGGAGAAGACCTGCCGCTCCACCATGGTGTCAAAAATGCGGTAACGTGCCTCGCTGAGCAGCTCGATGGCCTCCCGGGGCGCGCCGTCCTCCACCGAGGCCACGATGCTCTTGCGGATGTCGTCCAGCGTCTCCCTTACCTCCACGCCCAGCGCGGTGGATAGCCCCACGGCGGGGTCGGCGTCGATGGCCAGGATGCGCTTATCAGGATATGTCTCCGTCAGCAGCCGCACGAAGGCGGCGGAGATGGAGGTCTTGCCCACGCCGCCCTTACCGGCCACGGCGATGATCTTGGGGGAATGCTCCAATGGGCTTCACGTCCTTTCCTGTCGCCTGCGGCCGCCATTTCCGTGCAAAACGGCGGTTATGCCACAAAAGCAGGCTGATTTGTGCAGTATTGTTAAATTCCTAACATCATACTATCACAAAATACAGCAAATTGCAACGAAAGTTTCGCCGTTTCGCGGTATTTTTTGGCACATTTGCGTGGTTCCCCCGGCGGCGCCCGCCGCCGCATTGGTGCGCTTTTTCGCGAATGCCCCTTTGACGCGGGGCCACGGGCGTGCTATAATATAGGGCAAAATACTTACCTCTTGAAAGGAGAGGCGTTATGCGCATCATTGATCTGGAGACCATCAACCAGGCTATGAACAACGAGACGCAGTTCGTGCTGCGGTGCGAGGAGGTCTTTCACGACAAGGTGTCCTCCGCGGCGGCGGCCATCCTGGCCGGCGGCCGGGAGCGGCGCATTGTGGCGCTGACCGGGCCCTCCGGCAGCGGCAAGACCACCACCGCCATGCGCCTGCGGGACTATCTGGAGAATCTGGGCGTGAAGGTCTGCCTGCTGAGCATGGACAACTTCTTCCTGCCGCTGGATCAGCGTCCGCCGGAGGCCACGGACTGGGAGTCCCCCTACTGTGTCAATGTGGACCTGCTGATCAGCTGCATCAGCCGCCTGCTGGACGGCGAGCAGGCGGACATCCCCTGGTACGACTTCAAGAGCGGCAATACCGGCGGCTATAAGCCCATGCAGGGCGACAAGGACTGCATCGTCATCGCCGAGGGCATCCACATGCTGAACCCGCTGATCTTCGACAAGATCCGCGGCGCGGCCACCGGCGTGTATGTGGCCCCCCGCACCCGTATCCTCACCAACCGGGACCGGGTGGTCCGGCCGGAGCAGCTCCGCGTGGCGCGGCGGCTCATCCGGGACTACAACACCCGGGGCCACAGCCTGCGGGAGACGGTGGAGCGGGCCGAGAGCGTCAACGCCGGCGAGGTCAATTACATCCAGCCCTTCAAGAACAACGCGTCCATCCACATCGACTCCTTCCACGACTACGAGCTGTGCATCCTGGCCAAGTGCCTGGGCAACATCCCCGACTTCCAGCAGCAGCTGACGCCGGAGTATATGAAGGAGCACGACCTCACCGATCTGGTGGACGTGGTGGAGACGGTGCCGCCGCTGCACACGCCTTATGTGCCGCTGAATTCCATCGTCCGCGAGTTCGTGGGCGGCAGCTGCTATGAATATTGAGCAATAAGGGAGGTATCCTAACTATGAGCAGAATCATTACCATCAGCCGTGAGTTCGGTTCCGGCGGCCGTGAGCTGGGCAAGCGTCTGGCCAAGGCCCTGGGCATTCCGTGCTACGACCACGAGATCATCGAGATGATCGCCAAGGAAAACGGCTTCAACGAGGACTATGTGGCCAACGTAGGCGAAAAGAGCATCGAAGCCGCCTATCCGCTGACCATCGGGCACCGCTTTGGTATGCAGCCCTTCCAGATCATGGAGCAGCCCATCCGCGTGGCAGTGGCCCAGCGCCAGATCATCGAGAACTTCGCCAAGCAGGGCGACTGCGTCATCGTGGGCCGGGCCGCCGACGTGATCCTCAAGGACTACGACCCGCTGAACATCTTCGTCTACGCGGATAAGGAGTCCAGGATCGAGCGCTGCCAGCGCCGTGCCCCGCAGGGTGAGCATCTGACGCCCCGGGAGATCGAGTCCCGTATGAAGCAGATCGACCGCAACCGCGCCCAGCACCACCAGATGTACAGCGACAGCAAGTGGGGCGACAAGGGCTCCTACGACCTGTGTATCAACACCACCAAGCGCTTTGTCAAGGATATCGTTCCGTCCATCGCCAAGTTCTGCGAGGACTGGTTCAATTCCCACGGTTGATGCAAAAAGGCCCGCGCCGCGGGCCTTTTTCCACCGCAAATAAGGAGGATACCCCATGAAAGTCCGTCTCAACGACGACCCCGAGATCGTCAGGACCATCCGCGAGGGCCTGCAGCGCACCGGCGGCTACTGTCCCTGCCGCCTGGCCCGCACCGAGGAAAACAAGTGCATGTGCAAGGAGTTCAAGGACCAGATCGCGGACCCCAACTTCGAGGGCTACTGTCACTGCCGGCTGTACTACAAGGAGAAATAAAAAAATCGGGCGCACGCCCGATTTTTTTATTTCCTCATCAGCTCCCGCAGCAGTCCCGCAGCAGTCAGCACCACGCCGCCGATGAGCATGAAGTCCGCCAGATTCCACACCAGCGCTCTCTTTTTCACCCGCCGGTGGGGAAACTGGATATAATCCGTGACGCCGCCCCGCCGCAGCCGGTCCCACTGGTTGCTGACGCCCCCCAGCAGCACCAGCAGGATGCCCAGCTGTGCGGAAAACAGCCGCTTGGCCAGCTCCGGCAGCAGGCACGCCGCCGCGGCCAGCCATACGCCCAGCGGCAGCCAGCGCAGCAGCTTTTCGTGCTTCTGTCCCAGCCCCAGGAAAAATCCGTGGTTTTCCAAATGGGTCAGCCGCAGGTATTTGCTCTCGAGCTTCAGCCTTCCCGTGCGGGAGAGATACTTCAGCACCCGGTCCGCGGCAAACAGCGCCGCCGCGATGGCGATGGCTATGTACATCCGTTACCTCCTGCCCCGCCGGACGGTGAAGCCGAACACCAATCCGCACAGGCCGCCCACCACATGGGCAATCTGGGAGACGTTGTCCTGCTTGAACAGGCCGTCCATGATCTCGCCGCCCAGATAGAAGATCACCACCAGGATCAGCGTGATGGGTATCTCCCCCTTCCGCGCGGCGGTGAAGGAGGACAGCACGATCATCATGAACACCACGCCGCTGGCGCCCAGCAGCACCGTGTGGGGAAAGAAAATGAAGTTCACCAGTCCGGTGACCAGCGCCGTCAGCGCGATCATCCACACCATGGTGCCGCTGCTGTACTTCTCCTCCAGTCCGGGGCCCACCAGCAGCAGGAGCAGCATGTTGCCCATGTAGTGGTCATAGTCCGCGTGGCCCAGCACATGGCCGAAGAAGCGGACGTAGGTCAGCGGATCGGCCAGCGAGGAACGATACACGGAGAAATACTGCGCGGTGGTGGCGCCGTTGGTCCAGTTGCCCAGCAGCAGCGCGATCAGGCTCAGCAGGGCGAAGGTCAGGATCACCGGCGCGTTGAAGCGAATAACGATCTTTTTCAAGACGGATACCTCTTTTCAAATGCTCTGAAATGGAGTATACTATATTTTTAGGAAAAAGTAAACCGGGAGGATACCTGCCGTGAAAAAATGGGTAAAGATCGTTTTGTGCGTCGTGCTGGCGCTGGTACTGCTGGTGGCCGGCTACATCGCCTATGTGTTCATCTCCTACCACCGTCTCGGCGACCAGACGCTGACGCCGGTGCAGTCCGCCGACGCCGCCGGCGCCGTGACCACGGACACCGCCTACACGGTACTGTCCTACAACATCGGCTTCGGCGCCTACGAGCCGGACTACGGCTTCTTCATGGACGGCGGCAGCCAGTCCCGGGCCTGGTCGAAGGAACGCCTGACGGCCAACATGGACGCCATCGCCGCCTTTCTGCGATCGCAGGGCGCGGACTTCTGCCTGCTGCAGGAGGTGGACACCGACGCCACCCGCACCTATCACCTGGACGAGCGGGAGCCGCTGTACGCCGCCCTGCCCGCCATGAGCAGCGTCTACTGCCCCAACTACGACTCCCCCTACCTGTTCTGTCCCCTGACCAGTCCCCACGGCGCGTCCAGGTCCGGCCTGCTGACCTTCTCCGCCGCGGAGATCACCGCCGCCGCGCGGGTGGAGCTGCCGGTGGAGAGCGGCTTTATGAAGATCCTGGATCTGGACCGCTGCTACTCCGTCAGCCGCATCCCGGTGGACGGCGGCGGGGAACTGGTGCTGTATGACCTGCACCTGTCCGCCTATACCAGCGACGGCACCATCGCTACCGAGCAGCTGAAGCTGCTGCTGGCGGATATGCAGGCAGAGTACGAGAAGGGCAACTGGTGCGTGGCCGGCGGCGACTTCAATAAGGACCTGCTGGGTGATTCCAGCCTGTACTTCGGCGCGGCGGACAAGGAGTACTCCTGGGCACAACCCATCCCCGACGGCGTGTTCGACAACACAGACGTGACGCTGGTGGCCCCGCTGGACGAAAACGCCCCCGTCCCCTCCTGCCGCAACGCCGACGGCCCCTACCACGAGGGCCAGTACGTTCTGACGGTGGACGGCTTCATGGTCACCCCCAACGTGGCCGTCAGCGCCGCGGAGGTGATCGACACCGGCTTCGCTTATTCCGACCACAACCCGGTCAAAATGACCTTCACCCTGACGAAGTAAAACAAATGTCCCCCGGCAGAGCCGGGGGACATTTGTTATCTCATCTCATCGAGATGCCCAGTACCAGCAGCACGGTCAGCGCGACAAGGGGCAGCAGCACCGTGGCCCAACGCACCGCCCGCCAGCGCCGCAGCTCGGACGGTGTGTGGTAGGCGCGCTTCAGCAACCTGCGCCGCCGCGCCGATACCGCCCCCGCGATGGTGGCGGCATCGTCCAGCAGCCACGTCAGTATCGCCAGAAGCCCGGCCAGATACAGCCAGCCGTAGCCACTGGAAAGCATATCGAAAACACTTTCGAATGCGGGCATGTCCCGCAGCAGTGCCCAGTATGCCCACAGCGGAAACAGGCACAGCCCCACCACGGCCTGTATGACCGCGCCCTTCAGCTTTCCGTCCAGCACCTGATGCAGCGTCTCCTCGTCGGTGTTCAGCTCCGGAGCGTCAGGGTCGTCGCAGCGGTAGACATCCAGATCCGCCGTCAGCTCGCAGACGTACTCCCAGCCCAGCTCCCGGTAGGCGGCGATGCGCTCCTGCTCGCCATAGCATCCGCTGTCCCGCTTTACGTCGATGCGATAGCGCACCGCCTTGGGCGCGCCCCGTTCAAAGGCTGCCGCCAGCCTCCAGGCACACTCGGTCAGGAACAGGCCCTGCCTCGCCTGCTCGTCCAGCCAGCCCTCGATGGCGTCCGTCTGAAAGGGATAGTAGGGCAGCAGCTTTGTCATGGTGTGTCCTCCTCTCTGTCCGCGTCCTGCACGCAGCGGCGCAGCCGCGCGACCTCGTTGTCGTACAGTCTCCTTCCGTCGTCGGTAAGCGCATAGGTGCGGCGGCGGCCATCCGTCGCCGTTTCGCGTATCATCTCCTGATCCGTCAGCTTGCCCAGGATGGTGTATAGCGTGCCGGGGCCCAGCGTGATACGCTTCTCCGTCCGCCGGGATACCCACTGAGCGATGTCCGCGCCACACAGCGGCTCATGCCGCAGCGCCATCAGCACATAGAACATGGGCTCGGACAGGCTTTCCAGCGTTTTCCGGGGCATAGCGTCACCTCCCGCCTGTGATGATCGCCCGAATATCGTTCTACGATATTTATAACATCGTAGAACGATATTGTCAACAGGAATTTGCCATTCACAAAAATTTCAAATTAGGGGTTGCAAAACTGTCCGTTGTATGGTAACATACGTCCATCAATTAAATACATCCCCATGAACCGCCCGGAATGAAAAGACCGGACGGGGAGGGAACTCTGGAGAATCCCATTCAGTTGGGTGCCGAAGGTGCAAGGCGTGCGAGCGCCGAATCTCTCAGGCAAAAGGACGGAGCAGACGAGTTTTTTCGCTTGTCACCAGACTTCTCCAGAGTTGCCGGTCTCCGGCAGCTCTATTTTTTATGCAAGGAGAGAAATTGTATGTTAGAAAGTGTATTGTTCCCCATCGTATCCAAGATCAACGAGTATCTCAGCAACTATATCCTCATCTTCCTGCTGGTGGGCGTCGGTCTTTGGTATTCCATTAAGACCCGCTTCGTACAGGTGCGTTGCTTCGGCGAGGGCATGAAGAAGTTCTTCGGCGAGCTGAACCTCCGCGGCGGTGCGCAGAAGAGCGGTATGACCTCCTTCCAGGCGCTGGCCACCGCTATTGCCGCCCAGGTGGGCACCGGCAACATCGTGGGTGCCTCCGGCGCCATCCTCACCGGCGGCCCCGGCGCCATCTTCTGGATGTGGATCATCGCCTTCTTCGGCATGGCCACCATCTATGCCGAGGCCACGCTGGCCCAAAAGACCCGCATCGTCGATCCGGACGGCAACATCAAGGGCGGCCCGGTGTACTACATCACCACGGCCTTCAAGGGCGGCTTCGGCAAGTTCCTGGCGGGATTCTTCGCCGTGTCCATCATCCTGGCCCTGGGCTTTATGGGCTGCATGGTGCAGTCCAACTCCATCGGCTCCACCATGCAGACGGCCTTTGGCGTGCCCTCTTGGATCGTGGGCATCATTCTGGTGGTCATCTGCGCCATCATCTTCCTGGGCGGTGTGCAGCGTCTGGCCGCCGTCACCGAGAAGATCGTCCCCATCATGGCCGGCATTTTCCTGCTGGGCGGTCTGGCCATCCTGATCTGCCGCATCAAGTACGTCCCCGCCACCTTCGGCATGATCTTCAAGTATGCCTTCCAGCCCCAGGCCATCGTCGGCGGCGGCTTCGGCTACGCCCTCAAGACCGCCATCAGCCAGGGTGCCAAGCGCGGCCTCTTCTCCAATGAGGCCGGTATGGGTTCCACGCCTCACGCCCACGCACAGGCCAACGTGGCCCACGCCCACGATCAGGGTGTCGTGGCCATGATCGGTGTGTTCATCGACACCTTCATCGTCCTGACCCTGAATGCCCTGGTCATTATCTGCACCCTGTACACCGCTGATGGCCCTCTGGCCAACGGCTACTTCGGCGACATCACCGCCACCCTTGGCAAGACCAACCTGGCCCAGACGGCCTTCGGCTCCGTGTTCGGTGCCAGCCTGGGCGCAAAATTCGTTGCTGTCTGCCTGTTATTCTTTGCATTCTCCACCATTCTCAGCTGGAATCTGTTCGGCAAGATCAACGCCAACTACCTCTTCGGCCGCAAAAACAGCAAGCTCTGCAGCGCTATTTATACCATTATTGCCCTGATCTTCATCTTTTTGGGCACCGTTTCCGGCAGTGACTTCGTCTGGGAGGTCACCGATATGTTCAATAACTTTATCGTTCTGCCCAACGTTATCGCTCTCTTCGCCCTGACCGGCATGGTGATGGCAAGCCTCAACGAGGTCAAGAAGGACAAGCTGAAGGTGTGACCCACACCGCGGGGAGAGGCCCAGGCCTCTCCCCTTTTCACGCTTTTCCCCTCCGCCCTTCCGCCTTTTCAAAAAAATCGAGAAAAAGCGAAAATAGGGGTTGACATTTCCGGAGATCCCTGCTATATTATACAAGTCGGCAGCGCCGACCACCCGATGTGGGGGTATAGCTCAGCTGGGAGAGCGCTTGAATGGCATTCAAGAGGTCAGCGGTTCGATCCCGCTTATCTCCACCAACAACAGACCGTAAGGCCAACGCCTTACGGTCTTGTTCTATCTACGGTTCAGATACACCTACCCCACACAATTAAATCACTTATCAAAACCTCCGGCTAAGCCGGAGGTTTGATCTGGCCCTATAAGGGCCTATTACGGACGAAGCCCCTTAAGGGACCCGAAAGGTCTGCCGACCGCATTCCTTTCTCGGGCTACCCCTTAAGGGGTTTTATTTATGCCTTGGGATTCTTGGTACCCGTAAACGGGTCTATATACTCCTTAATACTGATTTGGTCACTCATTTTGCCCTCCTCAAGCTGGTTTTGTATATACGCCCTTATTGCCTTCTTATTTCGCCCTACCGTATCCACAAAATACCCTCTTGCCCAAAAATGTCGATTCCCGTATTTGTATTTTAAGTTGGAGTGTCGGTCAAATATCATTAGGCTGCTTTTCCCTTTTAAGTACCCCATGATTTGTGACACACTGTACTTCGGCGGGATGCTTATCAGCATATGGATGTGGTCTGGGCACGCTTGTGCTTCTATTATTTCCACACCCTTTTGCTGGCACAATTTACGTAGTTTTACTCCTATGTCCTCTTTTATTTTTCCGTAAATTTCCATCCGTCGATATTTCGGCGCAAATACCACATGGTATTGACAACGCCAGCTTGTATGCTCTAAACTACTCACATCTACTTCTTTCATGAATTAGTCTCCTTGTTTTTGTAAGTTTTGGTCGGCAAACCTTTTTCTTACTCTAACTCGGAGACTTTTTCTTGTCTACTTTTCCCCTCGCCATAGGCTTTCTTTTGTCCCCCGGCAGAGCCGGGGGTTGACTTTGTGAAGCAAAACGACCCCTCCGGCATCAGCCGGAGGGGTCATTTTGCTTCTGTTCGCTCCTCTGCTCACTGCCACAGGGAGCACAGCAGGTCGGTATACGCCGTGGGATCGTCGATGGGCAGGCCCGCGATCAGCTGCGCCTGGTTGTAGAACACCTGGGCGTACTTCTTCGCCCGCTCCTGGTCGGTGAGCCGCGCCCGCTCGAAGGCCAGGAACGCCGGGTGGTCCACATTGACCTCCAGAATACGCTTGGCCTTGAGCCCCAGCTCCGGCTGCGCCGCCTTGAAGTACTTCTCCATCTCGAAGGTCACGCCCTCGCCGCTGCTGAGACACACCGGGTGGGTCTTTAACCGGGCCGAGGCCTTCACCTGATCCACCTGGTCGCCCAGGGCGTCCTTGATGAAGGCAAAGGCCTCCTTGTACTGCTGCTCATCCTGCTCCTGCTTCTCCGCCTCGCCGGGCAGGTCCAGATCGCCGTCGGTAGCGGAGCGGAAGGGCTTGTCCTTGTACGTCCGCAGGACGTCCGGCAGAAACTCGTCAGCCTTGTCGGTGAAGTACAGGATCTCCATACCCCGCTCCTTCAAAAGCTCTGTCTGGGGGATGTGATCCACCGCGTCCACCGTGTCGCCGGAGGCGAAATAGATGTATTTCTGCCCCTCCTTCATGCGGGAGACATACTCCTCCAGCGTCACCTGCTTCTTCTCGGTGGAGGAATAGAACAGCATCAGGTCCTGCAGCATGTCCTTCTTCTCGCCGTAGTTGTCCATGGCGCTGAGCTTGATCTGGCGGCCGAAGCTCTGCCAGAAGGCCTCGTACTTCTCCCGCTCGTCCCGCAGCAGGCGCTCCAGCTCGCCCTTGACCTTCTTCTCCAGATTGGCGCCGATGAGCTTCAGCTGCCGGTCGTGCTGCAGCAGCTCCCGGGAGATGTTCAGGCTTAGGTCCGGGGACTCCACCACGCCGCGGACGAAGCTGAAGCACTCCGGCAGCAGCTCCTTGCACTTGTCCATGATCATCACACCGGCGGAGTACAGCTGCAGGCCGCCCTCGAATTCCTCGGAGTAGTACCGCAGGGGCGCCTTCTCCGGGATAAACAGCAGCGCCTTGTAGGTCACCGCGCCCTCGGCGGAGACGGTGATCACGCTCAGCGGCGGCTGGCTATCGCCAAAGCGCTGCTGGTAGAACTCGTCGTACTCCTCCCTGGTCACATCGGCCTTCTTCCGCTGCCACAGGGGCACCATGCTGTTGAGGGTCTCCCACTCGAACACCTCTTCGTACTCCGGCTTGTCCTCCGGGCAGCCCTCCTTCAGCTTGGGGTGGGGCATCAGCATCCGGATGGGGAAGCGGATGTAGTCGGAGTACTTCTTCACCAGCTTGTACAGGGGGTGTTCCCGCAGGTACTGGCTGTACTCGTCCTTCTCCTCCTCGGTGTCCGGCTTGATATGCATGATGATGTCGGTGCCGTGCCCGTCGCGCTCGGCATCGCTCATCTCATACTCGCCCTCTTCGTTGCAGACCCACTTGACGGCAGGTGTACCGCGGTAGGAGCGGCTGATGACCTCCACCTTGTCGCTGACCATGAACGCCGAATAGAAACCGAGACCGAAGTGCCCGATGATGCCGTCGGCAGCGCCCTCACTCTCGTACTTTTCGATGAACTCCATCGCGCCGGACAGCGCGATCGAGCCGATGTACTTCTTCACCTCATCGGCATCCATGCCGATGCCGTTGTCGCGCACGGTGATGGTGCGCGCCTTCTTGCTGACCGAGACGTCAATGCGTCCGACCGTCTCGATGTCCTTGACCTCGCCGAGCGAAATCAGGCGGTTCAGCTTGACGATCGCATCGGAGGCATTGGAGACGATCTCGCGAAGGAAAATCTCCTTGTCCGAATACAGCCACCGCTTGATGACCGGGAAAATATTTTTGGTTTCGACGGAAATGCCGCCCTTTTCGTTTATGATTTGTTCTGACATAAAAATCAGCTTCCTTTGATAAAATACTTGAAGTCATAAAACTTCAAAATAAATTATAGCCTACTTCGGTGCGGAATGCAAGTTTTCGGATGAAAGATTCACACATTTTCCTTTTTTCCGCCACTTTTTCGCACGTCTCCCTGAAAAGGGGTTGCATTTTCACCGCCGCCATGCTATAATACTAAAGTCATATTTGCCGGTATGATGGAATTGGCACCTTCCATTACTGCTTTTGGAAATACGAATCC
>ERZ827156.2505-NODE-2505-length-18667-cov-11.162583_pt1 | contig 18667 bp, 29 predicted proteins | sample MGYA00519919_ERZ827156 | MGnify/ENA primary metagenome ERZ827156 (study PRJEB31778, sample SAMEA3449269) | human gut metagenome | biome: human gut; feature: human-associated habitat; material: faeces | place: United Kingdom | collected 2010/2012 ...
GCCCATCTACTGGTCCCAAATATTTAAAGCCTATATCTTCAAAAAACATTTTTGGAATAATTAGTTGCTTAACTCCCTTTTTTACCTTTCTAACCATTTTTACAATAAATGGCCCTACCGTAGGTATTTTATCTAAAATTTTTCTGCCTGAATGATTAGAGATTGTATATGTTTTTCTAGATCTTAGTTTACTTAAAAGCATATTTACTCCACCAATGTTTTTAGAAATACTCATTTCATTATCATTTAAAACAACCATCATTTTTGTTTTACTACTTCCAACATGGTTTAATGCTTCTAATGCCATACCTCCTGTTAAAGCTCCATCTCCAATTACAGCAACTACTGAATTATTTTCATTTTTTAGGTCTCTGGCTTTTGCCATACCCATAGCTGCAGAAATTGAAGTACTACTATGACCGGTATTAAAACAGTCTGTTTCAGATTCAGAAACTTTTGGAAAGCCCGCAATTCCTCCCATCTCTCTAATCTTTTTTAAAGCCTCTTTTCTTCCATTTAAAAGTTTATGTACATAGGTCTGATGTCCAACATCCCATATTATTTTATCTTTTGGTAAATTAAATACACTTTCAAGAGCTATAGTAAGTTCTACTACTCCCAAATTAGATGCAAAATGTCCTCCATTTTTTGCAACAACTTCTATAATATATTTTCTTATGTCTTTTGCTAATTCCTCTTTTTCCTCTTGTTTTAATTTTTTTACATCTTCTATACTATTTATTCTTTCAAGCATATTATCACCTTCCTAATTACATTCGCAACTTGATATTATATTACTTATCAATACTGCATTTGTTACTTTTCCTATTCCGCCTGGTACAGGTGTTATAGCTTTTACCTTTTGTTTTACATCTTCAAAATCTATATCTCCTACAATTTTTCCTTCTTCATAATTTATTCCGACATCTATTAAAATACTATTATCTTTTATCATGTCTGCTTTTAAAAATTTTGCCTTTCCTATTGCCATTATTACAATATCTGCTTGTTTTAATATTTTAGCCAAATTTTTGGTTTTTGAATGGCAAATTGTTACTGTTGCATTTTTTTTCAATAGCTGTGGAATTAATGGTTTTCCTACAATGTTACTTCTTCCAACAATTACTACTTCTTTTCCCGCTACATCTATATTGTAAAAATCTATTGTCTCTATAACGGCTCTACTTGTACATGGAATTAAAGCATCCTTTTTATCTAGCATAAGTTTTCCCATATTTTGAATTCCAATACCTTCAACATCTTGCTTTGCAGGTATTTCATTTATTAAATTTGCTATGTTTTTAGGTAATGGTTCTTGAAACATTATTGATGTTACCGTTCTATCTTTTTTTATTTGTTCAAAATTTTCTTTAAACTCTTCTTGGGTAGAAGCCATTTTTAAAATAAATTCTATTCCATATTTTATACAATTTTTTTCTATTTTCTTTATATAAATTTCACTTGCTTTGTCTCCTGAAATTCCTAAAACTGCAAGTTTGGGAATAATGTTTTTTTCTTTTTTTATTTTTTCTATTCGTTCAATAAAATTTTTTTGTAAATTTTCAGCAACCTCTTTCCCTTCTAATAATTCCATTTTTAATTTAATTCCTTTCTTAAAGCACAATATTCCTCTTTTTTTTCTTTCTTAAATTCTTCATCTTGTATAGATTCTAAATTAATTTCAATATTTACAATACTTGCTTTAACTGACGCAATTGCATAATACTTGCAAATTTTGAAATCACTTGAAAGCATTTTATTCCCACACTTACTAATTTTATCTGTAAGTTCTAATGTTTTCATTGCATCTTTCATTACTTCCAAACAGAATTCTACAGCTTTTTTATTTGCTTCCTCATATTCTTTAGGTTTTTCTTTTCTGTTTTTATATCTTATTAAAATCTCTTCCAAAACTTCTTTATCTTTATCGATTGACTGTAAATTCTTTTGTTTTAATTTTTCCGCTTCCTGCAAAATTTGCTTTACTTCTTCTTCAACATCTATGTATTTTTGTTTACCAATTGTCAAATTACATATGTATTCTATTAAAGAATTTGTACAAGCTAAAACAATTCCTACCACACTTCCACCAGCAATGTGTGTTTCCTTATTTTCAATATCTTCTAACATTGGCTTTAGCTTTTCATTATACATTTTAATCGTTCCTCTCTTGTTTAATTAATTTTTTTCTCCTAATTATCCAATCTTTTTCACATTTAATTGGTAAATTTATTTTTACTTTTTGCCCCTGCTTTCCTGGGTTTACCGTTTGAATTTTTTCATTTGTTTCAAAATCCAAAAGTTCTTTAATAATAAACCCTACCGGTTCTATTTGATTTGGTACCAATATTTCCATTTCATCTCCAACAGTAAGTTTATTTCTTATTTCTATTGTTGAAAATTCATTATCATATTGAACTACTTTTCCACCAAATTCATAATTTGCATTATATTGTTTTCCTTCATATTCTTGAATATCTTTATTATTTCTATCATTAAAATAAAATGTTGTAAGTCCACGTGTTTTTACTTTTTCTATTTCTTTCATATATTTTTTTGAATTATAATCTTTAGGGTTATTATAATAATCATCTATAGCATTTCTATATATGTTTACAATACTGGCTATATAGTATTCTGTTTTAAGTCTACCTTCTATTTTTAGGCTATCTACTTCCATGTTTAATAATTCTGGAAGTTCATTAATTAAACATAGGTCTTTTGAAGATAAAATACTAGTTCCATGCTCATCTATTTCTACAGGCATTAAATTACCCGGATTATTTTTTTCTTCTAAATATAAATTATATGACCATCTACAACTTTGAGCACAACTTCCATAATTTGCAGACCTACCACATAAAAAGTCACTTAAAAAACATCTTCCAGAATATGAAAAGCAAATTGCACCATGTACAAAAACTTCTATTTCCATTCCTTCTGGTTTATTTTCCATTATATATTTTAGCTGATTTTTATCTAATTCTCTTGCCATAATCATTCTTTTGCACCCTTGATTATACCAAAATTTACATGCTTCCAAACTTACTAAATTACTTTGTGTACTAATATTTACAGGCACAGATGGGGCTAGCTCTAAAATTTTTGAAATTACTCCTGGGTCTGCAGCTATTATTCCATCTGGTTTTATTTCTTCAAGCATTCTGCACATTTTTTCTATTTCAACATAGTCTGTATCAAATGCATATATATTCATCGCAACATATACTTTTTTTCCAATAGAATGAGCATATTCAATTGTTTTAACTAAATCATTATCGTCCATTGCCGCTCTTGACCTTAAAGATAAACTTGCCGTTCCTAAATATACTGCGTCTGCCCCATATAAGTATGCAATTTTGGCTTTTTCAAAACTTCCCGCTGGTGCCAATAGTTCTACTTTTTTCATTTTTTAATTTCAACCCTTTCTCTCTTTTTCTTAACTATTTTACTATATATAAAGCAAAAAAGCAAGGTTAACCTTGCTTTTAAACTTAAAAGTGTTACATTAAGTAAGAAATTATTTTTACTGACATTCATAACTTGAGCATTCAGACTCGTCTGGAGTTTCAGAATGAACTCCCAATTTCGGACTAACAATTATAGCCTCTAATTCACAAATTTGTTTTTTGCAATTGTTGTATTTACAACTTTCAACCGTACAATTAATTTTTTGTTTTTTATCCATTTTGAATATCATTCCTTTCCAAGGTACAATTTACCTTCAAGCTATTCTTTAAAAATTTAAAGTTTTTGTATTAATATTATGTACCTTTTTAAGGTTTATATTCATGTTTTATTTTACAATTACTTTTCCATCTTTAACCTCAACTTTTGTTTTTTGTCCTTTTTTCATAACTCCATCTAAAATTGCTTCTGCTAATTTATCTTCAACTAAATTTTGAATTGTTCTTCTTAAAGGTCTTGCACCAAATGCTTTATCAACACCTTTTTTACTAATAAATTTTTTAACACTATCATCAAATTCTACTTGATATTTTTGGTTATTTAACCTTTTTTTAACTTCTTCAAGCATAATATCAATAATTTTTGAAATTTCGTCATCATTTAATTTATGGAATACAATAATTTCGTCAATACGGTTTATAAATTCAGGTCTAAATTCTTTTTTTAGTTCTCCCATAACTTCTTTTTTGATTGTTTCATAATCTTTTTCAACATTATTTTCTTTATTTTCATTAGAAAAACCTAAAAGTTTTTTATCGGTTATTAATCTTGCACCAATATTTGATGTCATTATAATAACAGTGTTTTTAAAGTTTACCGTTCTTCCGTGTTGAATCTGTCAATCTACCATCATCTAATATTTGAAGCAACATATTCATTACATCTGGATGTGCTTTTTCAATTTCATCAAACAATATTACAGAATATGGTTTTCTTCTTATTTTTTCTGTTAATTGTCCGCCTTCTTCAAAGCCAACATATCCTGGAGGAGAACCAATTAGTTTTGAAACAGAATGTGGTTCCATAAATTCAGACATATCTATTCTGATTAAACTAGATTCATCTCCAAATAAACTTTCTGCTAAAGCTTTTGAAAGCTCTGTTTTTCCAACTCCTGTTGGTCCTAAAAATAAGAATGATCCTATTGGTCTATTTTGGTCTTTTAAACCAACTCTGCTTCTTCTTATAGCTTTTGCAACAGCTTCAACCGCTTCGTCTTGGCCAATTACTCTTTCATGTAAACTTTTTTCCAAATTACGAAGTCTTTCATTTTCATCTTCTGTAATTTTTTTAACGGGAATACCTGTCCATAAAGCTATTACATCTGCAATATTTTCTTCTGTTATTGTAACCATAGTTTTTGTATTTTTATTTTTCCACTTTTTTTGCTCTTTTTCAAATTTTTCTTTTAAAGTTTTTTCCTCATCTCTTAAAGTTGCTGCTTTTTCAAATTTTTGACTAATAACGGCTTCTTCTTTATCTTTATCTAATCTTTCAATTTCTTCTTGCATTTTTTTCAAGCTATCTGGCTCTGTATATGTTTTTAGTCTTGCCTTTGAAGAAGCTTCATCTATTAAGTCTATCGCCTTATCTGGCAAATATCTATCATTAATATATCTTACAGACAAATTAACAGCCGCTTCTATAGCTTCATCTGTAATTTTAACATTATGATGTGCTTCATATTTATCTCTAATGCCTTTTAATATTGTAATTGTATCTTTTACAGATGGTTCATTTACAGTAACAGGACTAAATCTACGTTCTAAAGCTGTGTCTTTTTCAATATATTTTCTATATTCTTCAATAGTTGTAGCACCAACTAATTGAATTTCTCCTCTTGCAAGCATAGGTTTTAAAATATTTGCTGCATCTATTGCACCTTCTGCAGACCCTGCTCCAACTATAGTATGTATTTCATCAATAAATAAAATAACATCTCCTGCTTTTTTTACTTCTCCTAATGCCTTTTTTATTCTTTCTTCAAAGTCTCCTCTGTATTTAGCTCCTGCAACCATTCCTGAAATATCCATACTTACAACTCTTTTATTTTTTAACAATTCTGGTACATCACCTGAATTTATTTTTTGTGCTAACCCTTCTACTATTGCTGTTTTACCTACTCCCGGTTCTCCAATTAAGCATGGATTATTTTTTGTTCTTCTTGATAATATTTGAATAACCCTTTCTATTTCAACATTTCTTCCCACAACTGGATCTAACTTTCCATCTAGTGCCTTTTTAGTTAAATCTTCTCCAAATTGATTTAATGTTGGTGTAGAATTAAAGCTACTTTTTGCATTTCTATTTCCACCAGATTGACCTTTTACATCTTCTACTTCATTTATTACATTTACTATTTCATTATAAATTTTTGGTAAATCTACATCTAGGTCTATTAAAATTCTTACTGCTATGCTATCTCCCTCTCTTAATATTCCCATAAGTAAATGCTCTGTTCCAATATAATCATAACCTAATTTTTTTGCCTCTATAAAACTGTTCTCTAAAATTTTCTTTGACCTTGGTGTAAAGCCTAATGTTTCTATTTGAGAAAAGGCCTCTTTTCCAATCATTTCTATAATTTTATTTTCTACATCTTCTGGTGTAATATCTTGATTTTCAAGAACCCTACTTGCAACACCTGCACCTTCTTTAATTAGTCCATATAAAATATGCTCACTACCAATATAGCTATGCCCTAATGCCATTGCTTCATTTTGTGCAAGTTCAATTGCTTTTTTGGCTCTTGCCGTAAATTTATATATCATAAAAATCACTCCTTTTTACTTATTTTTTTTATCATTTCTGCTCTTTTTATATCTCTACTATAAGTGTCTAAATTTTCTCCATAATATTTTTGTAAATTGCTTTCATTTATGTAAAAATATAATTCACATATTTTTTTATCGTCAATTTCTTTTATTATACCCAAATCCACTCCAAGTTTTACATCACTAAGTAATTCTAAAGCTTCATGTTTTTTTATCTTTCTACAATTGGTTAAAATACCAAAACTTCTATAAACCATGTCTTCTAATTCTATTTGATTTTTTCCTAGCATTTTTCTTGCCGTTCTTTCTTGCTCTACAATCTTTTCTGTTATAATTTTTAGGTTTTTAATAATTTCTTCTTCTGTTATGCCTAATGTTTGTTTGTTTTCAAGTTCATACATATCACCTATATTTTTAGAATTTATCATATTTAATCCATATAGGTTTACTCCGAAACTATTTACAACTTGTAAAATTTGCCTCATGTTTCCAGTTTTAGTAAGTCCTGGTAAATGTAGCTTTACTTTTGCAATTAAACCGTGTTCCCACTTTTGTTGGAACAGTTGTTAAATAACCATATTTTTCGCTTTTTGCAATATCAAATAGACTTTCTATTTTCTCATCAATTTCTTTAGCATAATTAAAATTGTTTTCTAAATCCATTCCTGCACTAAACACTTGAAGCTCTATATGGTCTTCTTCATTTAACATTATACATATATTTTCTTCATCATTTACTAAAATTGAATATACTTCATTTTTATCTTTAGCCATATTTTTGTTTATTAAACCTTTTTCAACTAAAGAATTTTTTGTTAAATTATCCATATCTTTCAATTTGCAAAATTTTAGACCATAACCTAAACTTGGTAATTTAGACTTTATTTCATTTTCAATTTGCTCTATTTCTGATTTATTGTTTGTTTGAAATTTGTAGTTTCTAAAATTTCTTGAATACTCTATTTTGGTATTACATACTACATCACTTTGTTTTCCACTTTGCAAATACCAATTCATATTATCACTTTCCTTTCATTAACTTATTTTAGGTTATATTATTTTTCTTCTTTTTTTATTTCATCTCGAATTTTTGCTGCATCTTCATATCTTTCTTCTTTAACTGCCTTTTTTAGTTCTGTTTTTAATTTATCCAATTTGCTTTCTTGTTTTACTTCCATTTTGTCATCTAAATTTTGCTTAACATTATTTCCTTTTACAACATCTCCTAATCTTCCAACATGTCTTGTAGCACCTTGAAGACTTCTTAAAATTGGATCAATTTTAAATTCAAAATCATCATAACAATTACTACATCCAAATTTTCCTGTATTTAAAAATTCGTCCCATGTTAGTCCACATTTATTACACTTTATGCTTTTTGAACCTGCTATTTCTGGCATAAGTGTAATATCTTTCATGTCGTCAAAAAAGTCTGTTAAAAAATTAGTAAAATTTATTGGCATATTAAAATGAAGGTCATTAATTCCTAATTTTTGGCTACAATCCTCACATAAAAACATTTGCTTTTTTTCTCCATTTATTATTTGTGTATATTTAACATTTGCATTATTTTTTCCACAATTTTCACATAACATAAAAATCACCCTTTCTTTTTTTATTTAAGTTAGATTTAATAACATATTTTTTAATATATTAGCTCTTAATAAATCTCTATATTGTTTTGGAATGTTTAAAACGTTATCACTTGTTGCAACTCTTAATAATTTAGCCTCTTTTTTGTTTATTAAACTATATGTTAAAAAATCACTTATTAAAATTTCTGCTTCACTATTTGAAATTGAATTGCCCATATTATTTATTATATGCATTAAATAATCTTCTTTAGTATTGTTCACTTTTCGGATTGTAATATGGCCTCCTCCGCCACGTCTACTTTCTACATAATAGCCTTGAGCAGGTTTAAATCTAGTTGCTATTACATAATTTATTTGAGATGGTACACAATTGAATTTTTGTGCTAAATCATTTCTTTGTATTTCTATTTCATTATCATCTTCAAATAATTCTTTTATAAATTCTTCTATTATATCTGATACTCTCACATTATCACCTCTTGTTTGTTTTTGACTTTCTTTGACCTTAATTGACATTATACTACTTTTTTATATTTTTTCAAGTTTCAATTTAAGCATTTTTTTGCATATTATAATTCATTTTTTTGTTTTTAATTATGTTTTTCTCTTTTTTTCTCTTTTTTTCTCTCTTTTTTAGTTTTTTTCTTTATTATTTGGCTTTGTTATATTTTCTAGCCTTTCTGCATTCTCTTTTTGAATAGAAGGTGGTATCCATGCAAAATATGAAGTTATAAATTCTCCATACAAACTTGTATTCTCTTTTCTATCATCTTTTTTTAAATTTTTTTTATTCATATTTTCTCCTTTAATTACACACAAATTATCATATATATTATGTTACAAATTAATAATTATATACAAAAAAAATAATGTAGCACTTACACTACATTATTTCTTTATCTTATTCTAAAAATCCTTTATAATGTCTCATAACTAATTGTGACTCTAATTGTCTAATTGATTCTATTGCAACTCCAACAACAATTAATATTGCTGTTCCTCCAAAAGTTATATCTAGTGATGTAAATCTAAGTAGCATTGGAAGTATAGCAATTATTGCTAAATAAAATCCTCCAAATAATGTTATTTTAGAAATTACATTTGATAGATATTCTGTTGTAGGTTTTCCTGCTCTTATTCCTGGAATAAACCCACCATTTTTCTTAATATTAGCAGAGATTTCAGCTGGATTTGTCATAGCATAAGTCCAGAAGAATGTAAATCCTACTATTAAGATTAAATATACAAGAGCATTTGCTATAGTGTATCCCCAACCAACACTTGAAGATGATGTTGCTTTTGAAAAATTATATAAACATTTCCAAAAACCTGATGCACTTTCTATATTTCGGTTAAATAATGGCACTATCATAGCTGGAATTGTTAAAAATGATGATGCAAATATTATAGGCATAACTCCTGCCATTGCAAGTTTTAATGGTATATTTGTACTTTGAGGTCCAACCATTTTTCTACCTACAACTTTTTTAGAATATTGTACTGGTATTCTACGTTCAGCTTGTTGCATATATACAACTGCTGCAATTAATACTATTGCACCAACTATTATTCCAAATGCTGTTAAAAATCCTATTGTACTAAATCCAGATGAAGTTACAATTAATTTATATATTGTAACAACAACTGATGGTAATCTTGATATAATTCCTATAAAGATAATTAAAGAAATTCCATTTCCTATACCTTTATTAGTTATTTGCTCTCCTAGCCACATAAGTAATGATGTTCCTGCAAGGAAACCAAAAACAATCATTGATGCTGTTAAAAAGTTTCCATCTGCAAATACATTATAAGGTTTATAAGATAAATATACCGCAATTGCTTCAAACAAAGCTAACACAATTGTTAATAATTTTGTATATTTATTAATTTTTTGCTTTCCATCTTCTCCACCTTCTTTAGTTAATCTTTCAAGTGATGGTATAACCATACCTAAAAGTTGTATAACTATTGAAGCTGTAATATAAGGTGTTATACTCATTGCAAATATCGAGAATTTAGAAAAGGCTCCTCCTGAAATTAGGTTTATCATACCAGTTAGTGTTGATGAACTATTTCCCATTAAATCATTTAATGCTTGATTATCAACACCTGGTACAGTAATATAACAACCCAATCTGAAAAGTATAATCAAAAGTAATGTATACCAAAGCTTTTTTCTTATATCGGGTGTTTTTAGTGCACTTTTTATTGTTTTAAACAACTAAATCACCTCTATCTTTCCGCCTAAAGCTTCAATATTTTCTTTTGCTTTAGCTGTAAATCTTACAGCTGTAACATTTAATTTTTTTTCTAATTTTCCTGTTGCTAATACTACTATTCCATCTTGGATTTTTCCAATTATTCCTTCTTCTAATAAACTTTCAGCTGTAACATCTGTTGCTTTTGATTTATTAAGCATTGTTAATGTTACTTCTGTATAATTTTTAGCATGAATATTTGTAAATCCTCTTTTTGGTAATCTTCTATATAATGGTGTTTGACCACCTTCAAATCCACGTCTAACTCCACCACCAGTTCTTGCTTTTTGACCTTTTTGGCCTCTTCCTGATGTTTTTCCAAGACCTGAACCAATTCCTCTTCCAACTCTTCTTGCTTTAACTTTTTTCATGGCTGGTTTTAATTCTTCGATTTTCATTTTGCACCTCCTTAAATATATATCTATTACATATTTTTATCCTAATATGTCTTCTACTCTTTTTCCTCTTTTTGCAGCAACAGATTCAACTGTTTGCATTGATTTAAGAGCTTCTAATGTAGCATATACTACGTTTCTTGGATTATTTGTTCCTATTATTTTTGTACGAATGTTTTTATATCCTGCAAGTTCTAGTACTGGTCTTACGCTACCTCCTGCAATAATTCCTGTACCAACTACTGCTGGTTTTAACATTACTTTCGCACTATCAAATTTTCCTATATATTCATGTGGTATTGTAGTTTCCACTATTGGAACTTCTACTAAATTCTTTTTAGCATCTTGGATTGCTTTTTTTATTGCTTCTGGTACTTCAGCCGCTTTACCATTTCCAACTCCAACATGACCCATTCCATCTCCTACAACAACAACTGCAGAAAATCTCATATGTCTACCACCCTTAACAACTTTTGTAACTCTGTTAAGAGCAACTACTTTTTCTTTTAATTCAACTTCTTGCTTTTCTTCCATGTTAACCTCCTTTTTTCCAATGTTAGAAAATATTTTTAAAATTCTATTTTCCGTTTATGTTTTTAAAATTCTAAACCGCCTTCTCTTGCTGCTTCAGCAACTTCTTTGATAACTCCATGGTATATATATCCGCCACGATCAAAAACTACTTCTTTTATATTTTTTTCAGTTGCTCTTTTTGCTATTAATGTTCCAACTTCTTTAGCTGCAACTTTATTTGCATGTTTTTCTTTTATTTCTTTATCTAAAGTTGAAGCTGCTACAAGAGTGTTTCCATTTACATCATCTATAACTTGAACATAAATGTTAGAATTACTTCTAAATACACATAATCTTGGTCTTTCAGGTGTTCCAGATATTTTGTTTCTAACTCTTATATGTCTTCTTACTCTTTCTTTTTTTCTATCAGTTTTTGAAACCATAATCTACTCCTTTCTCTATTTACTATAGCTCTAATTTACATTTTGTAATTAGTATATTATAAAAACTATATTAAATTTAACTAATAATTTTTTTAATATAAAATATTTACATTTTTGTAAATTATTTACCAGTTTTACCAACTTTACGTCTAATAACTTCCTCTGCATATTTAATTCCTTTGCCTCTATATACTTCTGGTGGTCTTTTAGTTCTTATATCTGCTGCTGTTTGACCAACTAATTCTTTATTGATTCCTTTTACAATAATTGTATTAGCATTTGGAACATCAAAAGTTATTCCTTCTGGTGCTTCATAAATTACAGGATGTGAATATCCAAGTGAAAGATTTAAATTATTTCCTTGTTTTTGAACCCTATAACCAACACCATTTATTTGTAATTCTCTAGTAAATTCTTGTTGAACTCCCATTATCATATTATTTATTAAAGTTCTTGTTAAACCATGTAAGCTCTTACTTCTTCTTTCATCTGAATCTCTTGAAACCGTAAGAACATTATCTTCTAATTTTACAGAAATTTCTGGTTCAATAGTTCTTTCTAAAGTTCCTTTTGGACCTTTTACAGTAATGTGATTATTTTCAATTTTTATATCTACACCATTAGGTACTGTAATAGGTTTATTTCCTATTCTTGACATTTTTTTCCTCCTTCCGCTTTCATTAAATTACATTTTTCTAAATGAATTTTATCATTAATGAAACCTTTTATATACTCTTACCATACGTAAGCTAAAACTTCTCCACCAATTCCAGCATTTCTTGCTTCCTTATCTGTCATTAATCCTTTTGATGTAGAAATTATCGCTATTCCTAAACCATTTAACACTTTTGGTAATTCTTCTTTACCTGCATATACTTTTAATCCTGGTTTACTAATTCTTTTTAATCCATCTATTACTCTTGTTCCTTTTTCATCATATTTTAGAGTAATTCTAATAATACCTTGTGTATCATCTTTTATTTCTTCAAAAGATTTTATGTATCCTTCTTTAAATAAAATCTCGGCAATAGCCATTTTCATTTTTGAACATGGTACATCCACAGTTTTATGTTTAGAAGTATTTGCATTTCTTATTCTTGTTAGCATATCTGCTATTGGATCTGTAGTATTCATTTATACTGACCTCCTTTTTTATGATTTTTTATTAATTTTTCTTTATTATTTAAGCATCTGCCAAATTGATTAAAAATAGTAAGATGCGCATTTTTGATATTTATTATACGTTAAGGCTATACGTCTGTATGCCGATGTACATAATAATTGTCGTAAATTTGCAGATTACTGTTTTAATCGTTTTGACTACCAACTAGCTTTTTTAACTCCTGGAATTTCTCCTTTATGAGCTAATTCTCTAAAACATATACGACAAATTCCATATTTTCTAATATATGCATGTGGTCTACCACAAAGTTTACATCTATTATATTCTCTAGTTTTATATTTTTGTGGTTTTTGTTGTTTAACCTTCATTGACATTTTTGCCATCGAATTAATTCCTCCTATTTTAAATTTTTGAATTAAGCAGCAAATGGCATTCCAAGTAATTTTAATAATTCTGCTGCTTCCTCGTCTGTTTTTGCTGTTGTTACGAAAATTATATCCATTCCTCTTAATTTATCTACTTTATCATATTCAATTTCAGGGAATATTAATTGTTCTTTTATTCCCATTGAGAAATTTCCTCTACCATCAAAAGATTTTGTAGAAACTCCTCTAAAGTCTCTTACTCTTGGAAGTGCAACATTCATTAATTTATAAGCAAAGTCATACATCTTATCTTGTCTTAATGTAACTTTACATCCAATGTTAACTCCTTCTCTTATTTTAAATGCTGCAATTGACTTTTTAGCTTTTGTAATAACTGGTTTTTGACCTGTTATTATGCTTAAATCATTCATTGCATTTTCTAATGATTTAGGATTATCTTTAGTATCTCCTAAACCAATATTTATAACTATTTTATCTAATTTTGGAACTTGCATTATTGATTTATATCCAAACTTTTTCATTAAAGCTGGTACTACTTCTTTCTCATATTGTTCTTTTAAGATTTCCATTAAAATTGTTCCTCCTTTCTAAAAACACTTAATTACATTATTTTTGCTTCACATTTTTTACATATTCTGAATTTTTTTCCATCTTCAACTACATATCCTATTCTTGTTTTCTTACCGCATTTAGGGCAAACAAGACTTACTTTTGAAGAATGAATTGGAAATTCTATTTCTTTTATACCGCCTTCTTCTTTTTGTGTTGCTTTAGCATGTTTTTTTCTAACATTAACACCTTTTACAGTTACTTTGTTAGTTCTTGGTATAATTTCTGTTATTTCTCCTGTTTTTCCTTTATCATTTCCAGATAAAACAATGACATTATCACCTTTTTTTAATTTCATTTAAGGTTTTCCTCCTTCTTTTTGAATTTTATATATAGTTTAAAGAACTTCTGGAGCTAATGATAATATTTTCATATATTCTCCATCTCTTAACTCTCTTGCAACAGGTCCAAATATACGTGTTCCTCTAGGTGTTTTGTCTTCTTTTATTAATACTGCTGCATTTTCATCAAATCTTACATAAGAACCATCTGCTCTTCTAATAGGTTTTTTAGTTCTAACTATAACAGCTTTTACAACATCACCTTTTTTTACAACTCCACCTGGTGTTGCTGTTTTTACAGAGGCAACTATTATATCTCCAATACTAGCTGTTTTTCTATAAGAACCTCCTAAACATCTGATACACATAATTTCTTTAGCACCTGTATTATCAGCTACTTTTAGTATTGATTGTTGTTGTACCATTTTCGTATCCTTTCCGTTTTTTTTAAAAATTTTGCATTATTTTAGTTTTAAATCTTTGCAATATTTTTATAAAAACTAATTCACTATATTTTTTTAATTATTTTATAATAGCTTTTTCTACTATTTCAACTACTCTCCATCTTTTATCTTTAGAAAGAGGTCTGGTTTCCATAACTTTTACTTTATCTCCAATTTGACAACTATTTTCAGCATCATGAGCTTTTAAAGTATATGTTCTTTTTACTATTTTTCCATAAACTTTATGTCTAACTTTTCTTTCAACAGCTACTACTACAGTTTTATCCATTTTATTAGATTTTACTGTACCAATCATTGTTTTACGAAGATTTCTTGTTTGTTCCATTACTCATTTACCCCTTTCTTTTCAGCAATTTTTCTTTCAGTTAAAACTGTATTAATTCTTGCTATATCTTTTTTTACATCTCTAATTTTCATAGGATTTTGTAAAGATTTTGTAGCTAAACTAAATTTAAGTTTAAATAATTCTGTTTTTAATTCACCTAATTCTTTTTCTAATTCAGGTGAAGACATTTCTTTTATTTTATTTATTTTCATTATTTTCACCCTCCTCGATTATATTCTCTTCTTTCATTACGAATTTTGTTTTTACTGGTAATTTATTTTTTGCTAAACGTAATGCCTCTCTAGCTGTTGTTTCTGGTACTCCTGCTATTTCAAACATAACTCTACCAGGTTTTACAGCTGCTACCCAAAATTCTGTATTACCTTTACCTTTACCCATACGAGTTCCAGCTGGTTTTCTTGTAATTGGTTTGTCTGGGAATATTTTAATCCAAACTTTACCATCTCTTTTCATATAACGAGTCATTGCAACTCTGGCAGCTTCAATTTGGTTTCCTGTAATTAGTCCTGCTTCTAATGCTTGCAATCCAAATTGACCATTAGAAACAACGTTTCCTCTTGTTGCTTTTCCTCTATTTCTACCTTTTTGCACTTTTCTGTGCTTTGTCTTTTTTGGCATTAATGGCATTATTCTTCTCCTCCTTCCATTTTTTTAGTTGGAAGAACTTCTCCTTTATATATCCATACTTTTACACCGATTTTTCCATATGTTGTATCTGCTTCTGCAAATCCATAATCAATATCGGCTCTTAATGTTTGTAATGGAATATTTCCTTCTTTATAAAATTCAGTTCTTGCCATATCTGCTCCACCTAATCTTCCTGATACTGCTGTTTTAATTCCAGCTGCTCCAGATTTCATAGTTTTTTGCATACATTGTTTCATAGCACGTCTGAACGAAATTCTTCTTTCTAGTTGTGAAGCAATATCTTCTGCGACAAGTGTTGCATCTAAACCTGTATTTTTTACTTCAACAACATTTAAATTAACATCTTTTCCAATTAATTTTTTAATATCTGCTCTTAATTTTTCAGCTCCAGCTCCACCTTTTCCTATTAAAATTCCTGGTTTAGCTGTATAAACATTTATTTTTATGAATTTAGCTGTTCTTTCTATTTCAATATTAGCAATTCCAGCTTCATATTCTTTTTTCTTTAAAAATTTACGAATTTTTTGGTCTTCTACTAAATAATCTGCAAAGTGGTTATCATCTGCATACCATTTAGAGCTCCAATTTTTGATTATTCCTAATCTTGCTCCTGTTGGGTGTACTTTTTGTCCCATAGCTCTATTTACCCTCCTTTTCTTTAAGAACAATTGTTATATGACTTGTTCTTTTTCTTATTCTTACTGCTGAACCTTTTGCAGCTGGTCTAATTCTTTTTAGAGTTGGACCTTGGTTTGCATAAATTTCAGAAATATATAAATTTTCATGTTTCATATCATGATTATTTTCAGCATTTGCAATTGCTGATTTAAGAAGCTTTTCAATTATATCTGAAGATGCTTTTGGTGTAAATTTAACTATTGCTAAAGCTTCTGTTACATCTTTTCCTCTTATTAAATCTGCAACTATCTTAACTTTTCTTGGAGATATTCTTGCATATTTAAGAGTTGCTTGAGCTGTATTTCTTTCTTGTTCCATTATAATTCTCCTCTCTTTATATGGTAGGTTTTATTTTATTTTTTTGTTGTTTTTTCTCCTGCATGACCTTTAAATGTTCTTGTAGGAGCAAATTCACCTAATTTGTGACCAATCATTTCCTCTGTTATATATATAGGAACGTGTTTTCTTCCATCATGAACAGCAATAGTATGGCCAACCATTTGTGGATATATTGTTGAAGCTCTAGACCAGGTCTTAACAACTTCTTTTTTGTTTTCTGCATTCATAGCTTCAATTCTCTTCATTAATTCTTCAGCTACAAAAGGCACTTTTTTACTTGATCTTGACATAAGTTTTATTTCCTCCTCTTAACTATAAATTTATTTGATTGTTTATTTTTATTTCTTGTCTTGTATCCAAGAGCTGGTTTACCCCAAGGTGTCATTGGTCCTGAATGACCTATTGGAGCTTTACCTTCACCACCACCATGAGGATGGTCGCATGGGTTCATTGCAGATCCTCTAACTGTTGGTCTTATTCCCATATGTCTTTTTCTTCCTGCTTTACCTATTTTTACATTTTCATGATCTGAATTTCCTATAACTCCTATTGTTGCTCTACAATTTGCTAAAATTAATCTCATTTCTCCTGAAGGTAATCTTACATGTGCATATTTTCCTTCTTTTGCCATTAATTGTGCACTTTGTCCAGCGGCTTTAACAAGTTTTCCACCTTGTCCTGGGTTTAATTCAATATTGTGGATTAAAGTACCAACTGGAATAGAGTTTATTTCCATACAATTTCCTGGTTTTATATCTGCTGCTTTTCCAGATACAACTTTGTCTCCATCTGTTAAACCTTGTGGAGCTAAAATATATGCTTTTTCTCCATCTTCATATTTTATTAATGCTATATTTGCACTTCTGTTAGGATCATATTCAATTCCTATTACTTCTGCAATCATATCATCTTTTTTACGTTTAAAATCTATAATTCTATATTTTTGTCTATTTCCTCCACCTTGATGACGTACTGTTATTCTACCATAAGAATTTCTACCTGCATGTTTCTTTTTCTTTGTTAATAAAGATTTTTCAGGTGTTTTCTTTGTTATTTCTTGATAGTCTAATACTGTCATATTTCTTCTAGATGGTGTATAGCTATTAAATCTTTTTGTTGCCATTTTTCTCTTTCCTTTCTTAATTCTTATTTTTAATAAGATTTTTAAATATATTTACGGTCTTTTTTCCTGCACCGCATACAGATAAAATTTATTTTCCGAGTTTTTTCTCGATACTAATTATCTACACTCCCAAAAAGCTTCTAACTCTTCTTGAGTTGGAGCCGCACCCTTTTTTGGAACTTTAATTTCCTTTTGTGATGCATGAGATGTATTTTTAACAACATATTCTTGTTGTTCTGGTGTTAAATCATCCCAATATGTTGCTACTAAATCTCCATTTTCATTTCTCCTTTTTTGTGATGGTTATGTGATATATAAAAGCCAGCACCCACGCGGGCGCTGACTGAACTTTCTCTTTTGTTTGTGATACTTCTTTGGTATGGTCTTAGCATACCGGCAAGCGCAAAAAACGGCTCATTTTTTTACTGGGAACCTAAGAACCCGGAAAGATGCAAAAAAAGACCGGCAGGAAAACCTGCCGGTCAAGAGTATGAGCGAGATTATTTGCTGTTTGCCGCTTCCTTCAGGGTGGAACTGGGCTTGAATACGGGAACGGAACGTGCGGGAATTTTCAGTGTCTCGCCCGTCTTGGGGTTCTTGCCGGTACGCTCCTCCCTGTGTGCAATGGACAGTGTGCCGAAGCCAACGATGCTGATAGGTTCGTGTTCCTTCATGGCGTCGGTGGCGACCTCCAGAGCCGCGTCTACCAACGCTGCGGCTGTCTTCTTCTCTACGCCAGCTTTGGCCGCGACTTTCGCGATGAATTCAGTTTTGTTCATTGGAAAATAGACCTTTCTTTTGTATTTGGGCATTGGCTGCCCCCGATATTTTCATTATACCACATTTAATCTCATAAGTCAATTCATTCGCTTACTGTAGAATCAGTTTGTTACGATGACATTGACGCGGGCGGTTCCATTTCCTTTGGTTGCTTTGGCTGTAATGGTGCAGGTTCCCGCTCCAACAGCGCGAATCGTGCCATTGTCGCTGATGGTTGCAACCGCGTGATTTGAACTGCTGAGCGTACAAGCGGCGGAGGATTGGATGGTAGCCTCTTCCCCTATGGATAGTGTGACTTCCCTTGGCGAAACGGTGAAGGTATCACCTGCCGTAATATACGGGATGTCGATGGGGACAGGAACTCCGGAATACTTCAGACCACAAAGCACGCCGAAAGCCAGAAGTGCGAAGATGATGATAAAACGGAGAAATGCCACGAAC
>ERZ827156.2508-NODE-2508-length-18656-cov-10.359389_pt1 | contig 18656 bp, 25 predicted proteins | sample MGYA00519919_ERZ827156 | MGnify/ENA primary metagenome ERZ827156 (study PRJEB31778, sample SAMEA3449269) | human gut metagenome | biome: human gut; feature: human-associated habitat; material: faeces | place: United Kingdom | collected 2010/2012 ...
ATGAGACAGACTGTCGCTGTCGGTATCATCAAGAGCACTGTCCGTGCCAAGTAAGTTGCGTCGGTGGTGTTGTGTTTGTTTCACACTTCATGTTGCTCATTGCGCTTCTGTGTTGTGTTCTCAGGTATCGAACAAACAGGACAATGCGTCTTTCTAAAGCAACTGATGAAGAAGCCGATGGAGTTGCACTCCTCCGTCATGTTGAAGCGCTGCACCTTCCTACCCATCACTCCCTCCCGCCACACACACGATCGCTCCTCGTCGGTCAGTCCGCAGTCCTTCAGCCCCTCCTTCCCGAAGCGCAGCGCCTCGTCCTGCGTCATCAGCTCCATCGGGTAGTTGCGGAGGATGAAGGCCACGTTCTCCTCGTTCTCCAGCGGGTCGTAGGTGCACGTGCTGTACACCAGCACGCCGCCCGCGTGCAGAAGCTGCACCGCCACGTCGATGAACTGCCGCTGGTAGTTGCGGTAGCCGTACAGCTCCTCCATGCTCACCTGGTGCGACAGCCGCGGCCGCAGCCCCAGCGCCGAGCACGGCGGGTCCAGCAGGACGAAGTCGAACACCTCGCGGGGATACCCCGGGATCTTGGCGGTCTTCGCGTGCACACCCGCGTTCAGCAGGTTCACCAGCGGCGCCGGCGCCACGCCCTCCGCCACGGGGCTCAGCAGGCACAGTTCCTGCGTGTTCTTCTCCTCCTTCTACGCCTCACGCCCCGCCTCGACGCCCACCAGCAGCGTCTTCTTCGAGTGCTTGTAGCGCTCCAGCGTCAGCGCCGCCTGCTCCTCCACGCTCACGCGCTTCACCGCCATCGGCGTCTCGCCCTCCGCCGCGCGCTTCTGCTGGTGCTCCCGCTGCTTGCGCTCCTTCTGCCGCTGGATGCGCGCCATCTTCTTCATGAAGCTCTTGCTCTGCGTTGGGTCGCCCGCCGCCTCGCCGCACTCCTGCAGCCGGTACGCCGCGCCCTCCGCCCGCAGCCGCGCCTCCTCCGCTGCCTCCATCACGCCCTACGCCTCACACCCTCCGCCTCGGACTGCCTTGGTCATGTCCAGGTAGCGGACCTGCAGACTGACGTAGCCGAACTTCTTCTTGATGGCAAACAGGTTGTCGATCGCCTTCTTGCGACTGCGGTCCATGCCCACCTGTGCCTCACGCCGCGCCCACACACCCACGATCAGGCCCTGGTCCTGCATCAGCATGCACAGATGCGACCACTTGTTGCCCGGCGCGGCGCAGCAGTCCAGCACGCAGCTCTTCGGCGCGGGGTTCAGCACGCGGCTGGTGAGCAGCGAGGGGAAGTTCTGCATCAGCAGGCAGTCGGGCAGCTGCTGCAGCGGCGGCAAGTCAACTGGGAGTGAGGGGGAGAGGTAGCGGTGACAGGAAAGGCGGTGGATTTGGTCAAGACACAATCCGGACTCCGAAGACATGATTTCGGTGCGCGTCATTTGAAGAACGGCCTCGCCGATGATGCTATGAGTGAGAACAGAGGAAAGGGGAAGACAGGTTCGATCCGATGAAGAGCGAAACATCAGAACCACGCGGAAGGTCGTTGTTGCAGAGATCGACGGCGACACAGACCTTCTGACCCTTGGTGCACGTCTTGTCAACAGCACGCACTCCCTTCACGAAAATGTCACTTCCTCTCAACACACTCTCTGCGCACATGCGGTCGATCAGAACCTAGGAATAACACAGCATTGCAGTTTCAACAAGTGGCATGCTCTTCAGGTCGTCTACACTCGGACAGATGGATTTGGCAGGAGGGATGATGATCAGTTCAGAAATCGTCTTGTGAAGGTAGGGAACAACGGGATCCCTCCCCTCTTTCTTCAGCATTTCGTTAAAGGGAGCAAGAAGGGATTTCACCAACTCCAACTATTTGTGACTATCCACTCATTCATTCCTTACTGCATCCTCTCTGGAGATGGACAGCAAATTGATACGAATGCTCGTATACCTACCGCTGATGTTCGCTTCAAAGCCCTCACGGTGGAGCCTGACATGACAATTTGCATATGCTGCTGAATTCTTCTTCACCCAGATGCTTCGTAAAGTAGGCTGCCACGTCATCCTCAAAACGGACAGCGAAGTCGTTCAGACCAATATAATGATCCACAGCACGCACCGTAGCACTCTTCTGCTCTTCCGTCATACTCGAGTGAATCTGAAAAACTGGATGGGACAAACACACCAAAGTGAACAAAACCCCAATTATTCCTTATCAGACAGCAAAGGCACCATCTCCTGCTTGACCTTCTCGTCCAGCTTCTTTCCCATATCCTCCAGCACCTCCATCTCATCGCTACGCATCACTTCATCCCAACACTCTCACATCATGGTCGTACGAAGCCACGTGCAGAACTCCTTCTGCTCCGTCTTCTTCGCCAGCGCGTACGGGGTGTCGCCCTTCTTGTCCTTCTTCACCAGCAGGCCCATCACTCTCTCGCAGCCCAGCGACTCCAGCAACAGCTCCACCGCCGCCACGTTGTTGTGGTACGCCGCCCAGTGCATGCACGTCCAGCCCTCGTCATCCTCCAGCTCCAGATTGCCTCCCATGCCCACCAGCTTGGGAATCACGTTCATGTCGCCGTAGGGGTTGCCGAACACCACCATCAGCGCCGTCCAGCCGTGCTAGCCATCAGACACCACGCCCGCCACGCACCTCCGTAGTCGTGTTCACACCGCACAATTGACACAGTTTCAGCAGCTTGTCGTATGTAGCGATCTCACCGTCATCCCAGCACTTCACGATCTCATCCTTCAGCGCCTGAATAGACATCGTCTTGGTCATCTTGCTCAGAGGCCTACAGTTCATGGAAAAACTCAAGCAACTACACTTCCGTCGTCTCGCCCCAAGGATGGTCCAGCTCCTTGTGAAGAATGTGCTTCTGGAAGAGAGGATTGGTGTAAATGGTAAAGGGCATCTGCATGATATACATGATCATACCGTAATGCATGCCCATCTTGTAGGACATCAGTCCAAGGGTCATCGCAACGGAAGACAGCGCACCCGTCATTGCCTGTGTACACATCGCCTCTTCCTTCTCCATGTACGTAGTTTCCTCCACCATTTCTTGTCCCAGCATCGTCTTCACAATATAGATCTTTCTTTCATCATGAGTCTTCTGGACGATTGTGCGAATGTAATAGTTCATCAGCGCATTCAAAATAACCGTGATCACATATCCGATACGAACTTTCATCAAAATGTCCGGGTTAGAAGTATCAACCATTCTGGAGAGAATCATGGTAATGATCATCACTCCATACTTCAGGACAGTAGACATCTGCATGCTGGCTATACTAGGAGTGAAGAATAATGTAGAAAACGGTGAAAACTTCATGGTTGTGCGCACTGAAACGCCCATTTCTACTCCATCTTTCGAGTGTTGTGATAATTTTACAATATTGCTAATGCACAGATCATTTGGAGAGAATCGGAGTACTGGAGTGAGTGACAACAATCATCCCGTTATTCGCACAGATTATAAGTGGAAAACCACTACTCATACAACGAAGACTATACAAATGCAGCGAGTTCTTCTTTTGAGAAAGCTACACACATTGCCGGGTTGTTCTGGAACAATCATGCAGGTGGGTGAGTACAATGAATACTGAAGCATAGAATTTGCATGGAGAACCAATACAGCTGAGTGTCGGCGATTACTTGCTGTGGAAGAGGCATATCACCCAACAAATAGTACGACGGTTTCAACGGAATGTGACGGATAGATTAGTGACTATGCAAACGTGACCTGTGATCGGAATCCAATACACACTGAACAAGCGAAACAACCAATTGCACATGGCATGCTCCTAGGCAGCATGTTTTCTGCAATGATAGGAACGACAGTACTCCATTACATCCAAATCAACCGTAGCTTCCGGGAGTGAAATACCTAAAGCAAACACTCACCTTCCCCAAGTCCGTTCCAGCCAACACAACCGTAATGGGTAATGGCTGTTTTGCCTTGACACACTAGCGAAAGTGACAGTCAAGCGAGTATTTCCCAGCAAGAGAATCGTGGTGCTGACAACAAAAGTGGAGGATGAGGTAATCACGGAATGGAGTGTACACAGTAGAAAGAGGAAACCGTATGTGAAGGAGAAGCCACTATACTGATTCCCTACCTTACAACGAAATGATCTCTTTCTTAAAACAAACACCCACCAATTACCAACAGTCTTTCAACACCTTACTTCAGAGGAATGAACTTTGACGAGTGAGTAGCACCAATACCGGGGCGGTTGTGCTTCACAGGCTGGTACGTCAGAGAGAACTCGCCAAGGTAGTGACCAATCATCTCAGCCTTGATTTCAACGTTGTTGAAGTTGCGCCCGTTGTACACACCCACCACGGAACCAATCATCTCGGGAACCACGATCATGTTACGCAGGTGAGTCTTCACGGGAGCAGGACGCTCGTTCTCGGGAGTGTTAGCCTTCTACACACTCACACCATTCTTCAAAACGTTACAGCCTTGCGCAGTCTCTTGATCAGAGCCTGAGGCTTTCTCTTCAGACCGCGACGGAATCGGCGACGAGCACGAGCCTATCCTCACAAACAACCATTCATTCACTACATCGACCAACTCCATCAAGTCCTTCGGAGACATGTCCAGCAACTTGTCCAAATCAATTCCACGGTAGGTGAACTTCTTGAACGTTCTCTTCTTCTTCTGCTCAGCGTCCATCTCAACGGTATTGTTCTACTCAACGGTTACGCATCCTTTCATCTCCATTTATCGTCATTTCAACATCTCGTCATCACACTTACTTCCTCAGACATCTTGACTATGTGGTAAGAGTATCTCTGACTCGTTCTCGATTCGAGCCTTCAACCATTTTTACCCCTTGTTCTTCCTTATTTGTTGGGGGTATTTCTATTCGCCATTCTCTCTCCTTTCCTTCTCTTCTTACTCTATATCATCTGATGAACACAATCAAATCATGGGAAAGCGATTCCTCACTCACACCAAAACACACTCCATTCGACAAAAGAATAAAGGTAATGAAATGAGGATGAAATGAAACAATAGGAAATGAACGAAAGGAGAAGAGTGTGATTCAAATCAAAAGGCACGAGAGTGCGTGAAGATTGAAATCGGATCGTATGTATCTGGAAGAGATCATTCTGGACGGTTTCAAGAGTTATGCGACTCGCACCGTGATTTCGGGGTTTGATCCGAAATTCAATGCGATCACAGGACTGAATGGTAGTGGGAAATCGAATATACTGGATGCGATTTGTTTCGTGTTGGGAATAACGAACTTGAGTCAGGTGAGTGTATTGAATGAATGGTGCATGAATCTAACTGTATGAGTAGGTGAGAGTGAAGAATCTGCAGGAATTGGTGTACAAGCAGGGCCAGGCGGGCATAACGAAGGCAACGGTGACATTGGTGTTCAACAACGAGAGGACGGAAGCGAGTCCGATCGGATATGAACAATATGATCGTATCACCGTAACGCGTCAAGTGGTGTTGGGAGGTCGCAACAAATACCTGATTCAAGGTCACAGTGCGCAGGTGAATCAGGTGCAGAACCTATTCCACAGTGTGCAGTTGAATGTGAACAATCCGCACTTCTTGATTATGCAAGTCGTGTTATCAACACCAGTTGATGAATAGGGCCACATAACAAAAGTACTAAACATGAAGCCAGTTGAGATTCTTGGTTTGGTGGAGGAGGCGTGTGGAACGCGTTTGTACGAGATGAAGAAGATGCAGGCGCAGAAGACGATGGAGAAGAAGGAGAGCAAGGTGAACGAGATAAACAAGTTGTTGCGTGAGGGTGTGAGCGTGTGTGGATGTTGAGTCGAAGACATCACGCCGACGCTGGAGAAGTTGCGAAGTCAGCGGAGCGCGTACCTGCAGTGGGCGTCGAACTCGACAGAGATCGAGCGTCTGCACCGGCAGGAGACGGCGTACCTGTACTACCAGGCGCGCGAGACGCTGCGCGAGGGCGATGAGGAGAACCGTTTGTTGGCGGAGGAGTTGCAGCTGAAGGACGCGTTGAAGCGTGTGGAGGTGTGTGTTTGATTGGGACGTGAGGAGCAGAAAGAGGAGGCAGAGTTGCATGCGTCGATGAAGCGGTTGGAGGATGCGCGAAGTGCGAGGAATGGCGATGAAGTGGAGGAGGTGCACGTGTGCATTCCTATGAAGAGTGATGGGTAGAGACGCGAGGTGGAGAAGTCGAAGGAGCTGGTGAAGGAGAACAGCAGCTACGTGAACGAGATCCAGAGTGTGGACCGCGAGAAGCAGGAGTTGCGTCGCAGCGAGGAGCGTTTGCGATTGAGCGAGAAGAGTGTGAGCGAGTTGCGCGAGCGTCTGCGCGTGGGTGTGTATGGTGTGATGTGAGGCGTAGCGGAAGGAGGTGGAGTGCGAGCACGTGAAGAAGGACTTGGCGGAGGAGCGTGTGAGTCTGGAGGCGTTGGAGAAGCGATTGGAGGGCAAGGAGAGTGGTTCGTCGTTCAGCGAGTTGGTGAGTGGCGTGGGTGTGTGAAGTGGTCATAATGGTTAGCAGCGTCGATGGCAGGTGGAGGTGGCGAGTCGCATAAAGCAGTTGGATCAGCGGTACAAGGAGGGTGTGGAGGAGTTGAAGCGATGTGAGGAGCGTGTGAAGCGATGTGCGAGCGATGCGGCGAGTGGCGAGAGCGCGTTGCGTGCGTGTGAGGAGCGCATCCAGAGTGCGCGCAGCGAGCTGAGCAGTGTGGCGTTCGACGCGAGCGAGTTCGATCGATTGGAGGCGCGCGTGAGCGGTCTGGAGCGCGAGTGCTCGGGCCTGCGGCGGTCGCTGGAGGAGGCGGAGAGCGAGGTGAGCAGCAGCGTGCAGTTCCGGTACACAGACCCCGAGCCGGGGTTCGACCGGTCGCGCGTGAAGGGCGTGGTGGCGGAGCTGATCGAGGTGCGCGAGGAGCGGTACAGCCAGGCGGTGGAGGTGGCGGCGGGCGGGAAGCTGTACCAGGTGGTGGTGGACAGCGAGAAGACGGGCGAGCTGCTGCTGAAGAAGGGCCGGTTGCAGCGGCGCGTGACGATCATCCCGCTGAACCGCATCAAGCACCGGACGCTGCCGCAGGCGAAGGTGGCGCAGGCGCAGCGCGTGGCTCCGCGCGGGCAGGTGGAGTTGACGCTGATGCTGGTGGGGTACGAGAAAAGCGTGCAGGAGGCGATCGAGTACGTGTTCGGGTCGACGCTGGTGTGCGAGTCGCTGGAGGTGGCGCGGAAGGTGACGTTCAACCCGGCGATCCGCGCGCGCACGGTGACAGTGGAGGGCGACGTGTTCGAGCCGTCGGGCATTGTGGAGGGCGGTTCGCGTCGTCGTGGTGCGCCGGTGTTGTCGCTGTTGGCGAAGGCGAACAAGGTGCGTGGCGAGTTGGATGCGAAGGAGCGCGAGTTGGAGGCGAGTTCGAGAGAGTTGAGCGAGATGCGTAAACGCGCGGAGAAGTACCGAAGTGCGAAGAGTGCGTTGGAGTTGGCGCTGCACAATCTGGAGGTGTTGGAGAAGGCGGAGGGTGTGGCGGAGGAGGCGTTGGTGCGTGAGGAGGCGAAGAAGAAGAAGGAGGAGGTGCGCGAGTTGAAGCGTTTGTTGGAGGAGGCTTGTGAGGAGGAGAAGAAGGGGAATGAGCGACTGTTGGAATTGGAGGCGCGTGAGAAGGAGGTGGAGAAGGGTGTGGTGATGGAGGCGGAGGTGGAGGTGTGTCGTGTGCGTGTGCGTGATTTGACGAAGGCGAGTGAGGAGTGTGTGAATGCATGTGAGGAGTTGCGTTTGGAGTGTGAGGAGGTGTGTGGGGAGTGTGCGAGTCTGCGTGAGAGCATCGCGAAGCAGGAGGCGGGTGTGGCGGAGCATGGGAAGCGAGTGGAGGGTTTGGAGCGTCGTGTGCGTGAGGTGAAGGAGGAGTACGAGAAGGTGAAGCGTGAGGCGAGTGAGAAGAAGGAGGAGGCGCGTCGTCAGAGCGAGGAGTTGCGTGGATTGGAGAAGGCGTTGGAGGCGTGTGCGAGTGAGCGAGTGCGTGTGGAGGGTGTGTTGAAACAGAACGGTGTGAAGAAGGCGAAGTTGGAGAAGGCGCGAAGCGAGTCTGTTGAGTGAGCACAAGTGGCTGGCGAGTGAGGCGAGCGAGGTGGGGAAGGAGGGCGGGGACTACGACTTCAAGCGCGTGAAGATGGAGGAGGTGCACAGCCGCGTGGTGGCGTTGGAGGAGGAGCAGGAGCAGTTGGGTCGTCGTCTGAACAAGAAGGTGTTGGGGATGATGGAGAAGGCGGAGAGCGAGTACGAGGAGCTGCTGAAGAAGCGCGAGATCATCGAGAAGGACAAGAGCCAGATCGAGGAGCTGGACGTGAAGAAGAAGGAGACGCTGGCGACGACGTACGCGAAGGTGAACCGCGACTTCGGGTCGATCTTCTCGACGCTGTTGCCGGACGCGTCGGCGCGTTTGGAGCCGAGCAACGGGAACGTGTTGGAGGGTTTGGAGGTGCGCGTGGCGTTCGGCGGGAAGGAGAAGGAGTCGTTGTCGGAGCTGAGCGGGGGTCAGCGCAGTCTGTTGGCGTTGTCGCTGCTGCTGTTCAAGCCCGCGCCGATGTACATCCTGGACGAGGTGGACGCGGCGCTGGACCTGAGCCACACGCAGAACATCGGGCGCATGCTGCGGAAGCACTTCGGTCAGAGTCAGTTCATCGTAGTGAGTCTGAAGGAGGGCATGTTCACGAACGCGAATGTGCTGTTCCGAACGAAGTTCGTGGATGGCGTGAGCACGGTGACGAGGACGGTGGGACAGGTGGAGGAGGAGGAGGAAGAGGGTGTGAGGTGTTTCAATCCCATTATTCTTGATGCTCTTTTCTTTGCGTAATCGTGTCTAGTAGTGGATTGAGATTTGTATGCAGTTTCTTTTGGTCATCGTTGTTTCGATTTGCTGTTGTTGTGCATTTCATGATGTGAGATGGCTGTCCTTTTCGTATATCTGTTTAAGATCATTTCGGTGGGTGTATTGCGGATGTAGATGTTATTTCTGTTTCTTTTGCTGGGTGGATCTAATGATGGTATTGTTGATGTGGAACCCTATGTGGAGCCATTACATGATGTATCCGTATACTTGGCAAAGTGGATACGCCCTGTTTCGATTTCCTATGATGACAACTTCTTATCACATCGTGGCGTGTTCTACTGCTTGTCATTACCTTCCCCATGCTAATATCGTGCCGTCTTTCTCCATCTTGTCGTGTCTTCCATTGTCGTGACCCACCTTTCTATTGAGCTTGTTCGTGTTTGCCCTTTCGTGTCTGAACTGCCTTACCCAAGTGTATTGACTGTGAGGTGTTCCCCAGTGAAGTGATGATACTCCTCGTGTCGGATTGGTGGCTTTGGTGGTTGGTACTACCGTGACACAATTCAGAATAGTGTTATGAATCGATCCATTCTGACTTCTTTCTTCTTTCTGACTTTGGGTACGCTCAATCCCGACCGCCAAACCACTAGTCTTTGTGATTGCGAAATCGGAGGATTGTTCTCCGGGAACGATCCGCGTGTCCATCACCAAGAAGTGTGTGATGCACGCTAGTGAAGAATCCTACGAGCTTTACTCCGGCTCGACTCGTTTGTTGTTTAGTGACCCCTTTTCCAACTACGAGACGAGAACCGATGAGTACTGCCTTGAATCGTCGCAGAATAGCCTTTACACCCTTACGTTAAAGGACTCCTATGGCGATTCTTGGACGGCGGGTAGTTGGATTTCAGTGGCGGGCCCTTACGGCAATGTGGTGTTGAAGACGATGATGATTGAGAATCGCGAAGAGTCATTCACTCTTTCCTTTGATTACCCAATTCCGATGAACGGCGAGTGGAAACTGTATTCGTCTGCAATCACCGTCGCTGAAGGCTGGAACACTGCGAGCTTCAGCGACAACTGGGAAACGGCGACACTGGGAACAGACGCTCATTCAGCGACTGGCACGCAGTACTTCCGCAAGACCTTCACGGGCGTTGACAACATGGCGGCCTACGAGATGCGCTTCAACTACCGCTACGGCATCATCGCCTACGTGAACGGGAAGGAGGTGTTCCGCGACAACATGGACAGTGGAGCCGCCACGCCTTCCACCCCTTCCACCGGCGCTTACGATTCGACCGTGTATCACGGCATCATCCTCCCTGCATCGTTGATTTCCTCCTCCACACCTAACCTCCTCGCTGTGGAGTTGCACTTTCCAACCCTCAACGAAACCGTCGTGGATTTCAACGCGTTTGTGGCCTCGGTCGCTTCCTCCATCGCCGGGGACAGCTCCAACCTCTGCTTCGTGTACCCCTACCCCGTCACCATCGATGCGACGGGATTGTCCTCCGCCAACCTGTTCGACTACAAGCGCACCTCCTACTACTCCGCCACCACCCTTCCCTCCGTCATCACCTTCGGCTTCACGGGCCCTCGCCCGACCCTCAACGGCCTGCGCGTGTTCACGGCCTCTTCCTACACTTCATCCCCCACGTCCTTCCAGTGGGAAGGCTCGCGGAGTGCGGATGCGTGGCACACGGTGATCAGCGTGTCTGGAACGACCTACGAGGCGAACTCCGACAAGATCTTCAACGGCTACTTCAACAACGAGCTCTACACAACCTACCGTCTGACCGTGACCGAGGGCTCTTCCGGCTCGACAGTGGAGCTGTACGAAGTGCAGCCGATGACCTGCAACACGCAGATGCCGACCACCATCCAGTTCAGTCCCTCCTCCTACTCCTACTACGCGCTGTATGACCAGGTGCACATCGCTCCCGTGCTGAATGAAATCACGGGCTGTTCGGTCTCTCCCGCTCTTCCTGCCGGCTTGTCGCTGGACGAGACGACCTGCACGGTGTCCGGCATACTGCATTCCGCACTGCCGAATACCACCTTCGTGATGACCAGCACCATGGGCGGTGTGACTCTGCAAGGCTCCTTTTCGCTGGAAGGTGTGGTGTGCGAGGGTACGCTGCTGACAGTGACGCGCACGTACAGTTGGAGCGCATTCCAGGAATCCTTCTCCATCAAGGACAAATCCACACAGGAGGAGGTGCTGGCTGTGGCGGCCAACTCCGGGCAAGTGAGCAGCGAGACCTGGTCGACGATGCTCTGCCTGACCGGCTCGCTGTATGAAGTCGACGTGGGCTCCACCAGCGTCTACTGGCAGGGCACCTCCTTTTTGTATCTGTACGCCATCTTGGACGGAGAGGAGGTGGACACGGTGGTGCGCATTCGCTACGACGCCAACCTGGGTCTGCCCGAGGACCGCATCGTGAACCTGAAGTGGTCCGTCGCCCCGAAGGCATCGTGGTTCTACAAGATGGGTGTGCTGCCCGCAAGTTGGCACAATGCGAAAACGGCTGGATGGGAGAGCGGCTCCTTCGGTGCTTTCCCCGCATCTTCCAACCAGATCCAGTTGTACAAGAAGTCCTTCAACGTGGCGTCGCTGGAGGGCGTGGCGGGCTTCGTGATCTCGCTTCGCTACATCTACGGCTGCGTGATCTACATGAACGGCGTGGAGGTGTTCCGCAACGGCGTGGACGGCGACCTCAGCCTGACGAGTCTCGGTCTGAACAACTACAACGACGTGCTCTACCACCAGATCTCGCTGCCCGTGCGGACCGTGGCTTCCGTGGATAATGCTGCCGTTGACTACCTTCGGACTGGAGACAACACCATCGCCATTGCCATCGTGGCACAAACGGCGACACAGACAGCCTCCGTGTTCGACTGCGCAGTGCGTCTGATGAGCGGTCCGTCGTCGTCTCGCGTCTTCTCGTACACCATCTCGAGCTACACCATCCAGGGCAGTCCCGTGTACGTGGCGGAGCACTACTACGGCTACACCATGAGCGCGTACTACTGTGCGCTGAACTACTGGACGATCACCTTCGCCAACGACCGCCGCGAGTGGATCTCCTCGACGACCCTCTACCTGTACTACACGCAGGACACGCAGCAGCCAAAGCAGTTCCTGCTGAGGGCGCGCAACAACAACCTGGAGGAGTGGACGACGCTGAAGACGGTGACGGACATGGCGTGGTCGCTGAAGGGCGAGCACAAGAAGCTGTGGGTGGAGAACAGCAAGCCGTACAACCAGTACCGCTTCGAGAACATCGGCACGGGCGACGAGAGCAGCTGCGACTGGCGCCTGAGCTCCATCGATTTGAGCGCGGACGCCATCGGCGTGGTGCCGGAGCTGTCGTATCCCACACCGCTGGTGCTCAGCGCTGGCGTGGAGATGGGCGAGGTGTACCCCAACTCCGCGTTCTACTACGACTTCACCGTGACGCCCGCGCTGCCGGAGGGTCTGTCGATCGACACGAACACGGGCAAGATCTCGGGGCGTGTGACATCCTTGCTGCCCTCCGCCACCTACTCCATCCAAGCGAAGAAGGTGAGTGGCGGCGTGAGCACGGCGGTGGTGACGCTGTCCGTGGAGGCGTGCACGGGCGGCAAGTCGCTGATCACGCTGGTGGCCTTCACGGACTCATGGCCGAGCGAGGGCTCGTACAAGCTGCACAAGGGCAAGGCCGTGAGCGGCGAGGTGGTGTCCTCCGTGTCTGCCTTCAAGGTGGCGAACGGGCTGAACTACGGCGACTTCTGCGTGGCGCACGGCCTGTACGCTCTGGAGCTGCTGGACTCGCGGAAAGACGGCTGGAAGAACCCGGGCGGGTGGTGGCTGACGGTGGACCTGGGCGAGATGATCTTCGACATGGGGCAGATGCCTTCCAAGGTGGATAGGGTGTCCACCGTGTTCTCCTCGCTGCTGCCGTTCCAGGTGGAGGTCGACGAGTGGAAGCTGTTCAACAGCGAGAATGCGGTGAGCGAGGATTATGGAGTTTGATGATGCGGAGTGGCAGAGTGTGAAGGCGGCGGCGATGGGCAACCACGTGGGAACCACGGCGTACATCCGCCGTGAGGTGCAGATTCCGTCTCTGGAGGACTACCACGTGCTGAACGTGCGCGTGAAGTACGCGGGTGGTGTGGCCGTGTACTTCAACGGTCACATTGTGGCGCGCTTCAACCTGGAGGAGGGGTTTGACGCGAGCTCGGAGGCGCTGACGACGCACGACGCCTCCGCCTTCTCCAAGTTCCACGTGATCCTGTCGACGGCGGGCGCTGTGACTGGCAAGAATGTGATGGCGTTTGAGGTGCACCGCGCGCCGAGCCAGTCGGAGCTGGTGTTCGACGCGACGGCGGTGTTCGGCGTGAACGACTGCTCGCCGGTGGTAGACAGCTTCGCGGCGATCGACGCGAGCGATGTGTCGGGCTGCCGCAAGGAGGATTTGTTGGATTTGAACCCCACGACCTTCGGACACATTCCTAACACCGTCGGCTCGTACCTGGCGTGGACGGTGGAGAACCTGGAGGGCTCCAAGTTCAACAGCTTCGCCATACAGACGAGCTACGCCGTGTCCGGCTACGGCTTCTCGGTGTACGCCCGCTGGGAGGACAGCGACGAGTACACGAGCGCGCTGGCCGTGATGAACCAGGACACGAACAACCGCCAGCGCAACGCGTGGGAGATGCCGGTGGGCATCGCCGGCTTCAAGCAGTTCCGCTTCGAGGTCGACCACCCCGCCTCCGACACGGTGTACACCAACGCCTACGTGATGCAGTTCTGCAAGGCCTCGGGCACCAGCGCCTGTCCCGCGGTGGGCGAGTACCCCGCGGTGGGCGAGGGCCAGATCTCGCCGGGCCGGTGCGCCGAGGGCTTCCGCGGTTACGCGTACCGAGAGTGCCATGACGGCGCGCTGGGCGAGGTGAAGAACGACAAGTGCGAGTACAAGTTGCCCGACAACATCCAGTACGCGACCGACACGCTGGAGTTCGTGCTGAACACGGAGGTGAGCAGCGGCAAGCCGACCTACTCCAACATCATCACCGAATTCTTCATGCAGGACAACACCCCGCTGCCCGCCGGGCTGAGCATCAACCCTACCACCGGTGAGATCAGCGGCAAGCCCACCGTGGCGGTGGACGCGAGGGCGTTCACGGTGCGCGGCAAGAACCCGAAGGGCGAGACCTGCGTGAAGGTGATTATCATCGTGCGCAAGGGCATCTGCCAGCCGGAGGGCGTGTTCGAGCGGACGAACGTGGGCGAGATTGCCACCTACCCGTGCTCGCTGCAGGGCAGCTACGTGGGCACGCAGACGAGAGCGTGCGTGCTGGGAGAGAAGGACGGCGAGTGGCAGAAGGCGAGCGGCGTGTGCCTGCCCATCATCGGCATCGTGGTGGTGGTGCTGATTGTCATCATCATCATTGTGGTGGTGGTCTTCATCGTCATGAGAACGCGCAAGACGAAGAGTGTGGGCGGCGTGAAGGGCAAGGCGGCGAAGAACAGCAAGGCTATGAACAAGAAGCCTGCTACGAAGGCGGTGAAGGTCTAATTAGTATGCTCTGTTTGTTGGAAAGCTTTGATGTTCCTTCCACTGTGAGAAAAGCGCAGAGAAGGAATGGGAATTGATAAAAGAGAACCACTGAACACGCCACGGACAGTGATTGGACTCCATGATTTGGAAGCGGAACGATATCACTGTACGCGCACGATGGAATGGTTGCTTTGCGTAGACAAAAGGAATCATCTTCGTCTCTACTTAAGGTATGTTCGAATGCGTTATTTCCGGGGAATGAAATGACCTAACTCCGTGTGTAGAATCATGCCCAGTCTTGATTACACTCATCCTCGTGAATTCGGTCCCGGTTCTCGTTGCTGGTACTGCTCCCTGCGTTCTGAGCCCTAATTCTTAGCCGTGCTTGCGGTAACCGCCGTGGTCTCATTAGAAAGTACGATCTGTTCCTGTGCAGACGTTGCTTCCGTGAGCAGGCCCCCAAGATTGGATTCGTGCACGTAGGTGCTTTCGGGTGTGGAATGACGCGTAGTACCATTAAACGGTTATTCTTCTGAGACGAGTTAAGAATCCTAGATAGTGTTGTTTCTTTTGAAAACAGGACACAAACTACTTTAGTCCTTTCCTCCATTGTTCAGGATCTGGAAAACGCCCAACAGCGACGACATCAGCTTGTTCAGCTTCTTGTAGTTCGCCAGTCCGATCGAAATGATGATAAATGCCTACGCCTCACGCCCCTCCCGCGTCACCACCACCAACGACGAGAAGAAATCGCTGGTCGAGCGGCACGTGTTGGACCACGGACTGCACGTCGTCGACAGGAACACCTTTATCATGTAGGCCACGAGCGCAACGGTCAGAGGAACCTGCGCATTACCCACTCTCGCCAATGCACACGATATAGGCCACAATGAAGGCCGCGGGATCGCGCGTCTTGTTCTCCTCCTCGTATCGCAGTCTCTCCTCCTCGATGGACGCGAGAAGGGCCTCTCTGTGCTGATCGATCTTCTCCTTGTTGCCCATCGTCGCGCGCTTGTTGAACAGCATGATTGCGCTCTCCTTTGCCTTCTCGCTCAGCTTCTTGAACTCCTCGTCCTTCAGGAAGCCGTGCTCCTCGTTCACCTTCACCTCCATCGACGCCTTGTACAGCTACGGCTCACGCCTTCACGCCGCCTCCACCTCCAGTGCGATGCGCGTCGCGTTGTTGTTGTTCACCTCCGCCGTGGCTCCCAGGATGGTCAGCGCCTTCGGGAACAGCGTGGCCTTCGCGAACATGTCGCCGTACGCCACGGCGAACCTACGCATCACGCGTCCCATTGATACGCACGCCTCGAAGTCCTCGGCGAACAGCACCTCGTTGTTGATGAGTTTGGGCATCAAGCCGAACATGAAGATGTGCTCCACGTAGAAGCCCAACAGCTTCAGGAAGCTGGGGTCGATGCTCGCAATCGACCCGTTATACGTCTTGCGCATCACCTCGCTGCCCGGGTTCGGCAGCAGGAACACGCCCACGTTCTGGTAGCACACGTCGATCTGGTCGCGCGTCTCCTTCAGGTCGGCAGTGGTCCGCTCCTTGAACACATCCGTCCTGTACTCGTCGATCTCCTTCAGGCACTGCGTCATGTCCGTCTCGTCCGAGAAGTTCTGCCAGTCCCGCACCAAGAAGTCCAGCTGTTGGAACGGCGCGTCCTTCCTCTTCTGCTTGCGCAGCTCCTCCTTCTTCTTCTCCGCCGCCTCGCGGAAGGACGTGGTCAGCGCTCCGGTGATGTTGGACGAGAGAGCGTCGGAGAAGGACAAGGAGGAGGGCAGCATCGGCGCGTTCGAGCGGATGCCGCGCATCGACAGGCGGACGGACATGCGCTTGCTGTCGTCGCCGTGGAACACCATTCGGCTGTACCTAGCCATGATGCTCGATCATCGCATCCACTCGGAGAAAAGGGCGAGGTGCTGCAGGTGATCCTCCTGAAGGCGCTTCTCGATGTTGTAGATCTGGTACGACGACAGCAGCGTGCTGAGGCCGAAGATGCTCGTGGTGAGCATCTGTCCCGTCTGCCCGTCGAACATGCCCTGCGTGTCCATCAGCAGCACGCACATCGCGCCACCATCGATGTGGGAATTTGGGATGATAAAGGGCTCGCTCCACATCCAGATGCCCTGCGTATTCCGCTCACTCCCGCCGCGGTAGCTGAAACCCTTGTTTTGCACTTCCTCAGACGACAGCGCGCTGCCCTCCAGAGTATCGCCTCCATAGGTGATCCACTTCGGAATCTCCCCAGACGGAGTGAATTCAATCTCGTCGCTCTCTACTCACTCAGAAGGATCTAACTAGAATACGCGCAGCACAGCGAAGGAAACGAAGGAAGAAATCCAACAGGAACGACTTCCCGCTGCGGAACACGCCCACGACAGACAGGACCGATACGGGAATGGACTTGGGTATCTACACTGACGACAGAAGCAGAGGCGCTCACTTTCACGATGATGGAATGCAGGGCCTTTTCGTTAAACACGAATTTGTTTGAGTCCGCGTCCGCATTCAATATCTTCGCTTTTATACCGCCCACACAATGCGCACTTGTACGGGGTGTTCATACTCCGGCTCGTTCATCTCTTCCTTCTTCTCGACTGAAACTGCTTCTTTGTCCATTGTTCTTTGCTTTTCTTGAGACATGAAAAGGAACGGGAGTTTCATCGAACGATTCCCTTCACAGATTCGGATTGGGAGTGGCAACAAGGAAGAGGAGGAGAAGCACAGTGTGTAGAAACGCATGTTGGGAAAGTGAATCGGCATTCGTGATCATGCCCAGAGCACATGGGATAAATGGGATGGGATGAATGAGTTGATGATCGGCAATGCTATATGCAGTATTGGAGTGAAATGCCGCATTGTTTCATGTCCGAGTGAAACAGAATCGATTTGGATTCCTTTCTCTCATGGTTGATGGGAAAGCGTGATAGCCGTATTGTTTTCAACAATAGACATGTCATGCGCCATGTTACGCAAAGGAGTTCGCTACTCCTTACTACTGTGATTCGTGGCAAAGCTAAGACTGGTAATGACAGGAAGACCCTAACAGAAGAGAGACCACAAAACGGCACGAATTGTGCTAAAGGAATGGGGAAAAATAGGGCTGATTCTCTTCAACTGAGTTGGCTTTGCAGTTCTTAACCTGAGCGTCACAATTTGTTTCAGTACCTATGGTAAACTTTCTTGCTATAGATTTCGGTACGACTAAGATCGCGGCAGCACTCATTAACAACGGCCGAGCTGATGTGGTTGAACTGGATAATGGGAACGAAATGCCTACAGCAATCTACATCAATGGCGATACCATTCGGTACGGCCATACCGCTATGATAGAAGGCAAGCGCGATCCAGAGAATCTCTATGTCGGTCTGAAGGGCATCGTTGGAAGGTCCTTCACGGAGGCCGAGTTCAATACCCTGAAGAAGAGGGTCCAGTACAACATCCGTCGCTGCCGTAATGGTCGGTGTATACTGTTGGTGAAAAAGGGCACGGGGCGGGTTGAAAAGTCTCCCACGGACCTTGTCGCGATGATCCTGAAGCATGTTTTGGAGGTCGTGAAGAAGCGCGGTTTTGAAGTCGACGGCATTATGGTCGGATACCCTCCCTCCTTCAAGGAGCCTCAGATCCGAGAGATCTGCGCGGCTGCAGCGAGGACTGGTGTGGAACATGTTGACATGGTTGCGGAAACGTCTGCCGCTTGTCTCTTCAGCGGCATTTCCCCGTTGATGACTCCTGGCAATACTCTTGTCATCGACTGCGGAGGAGGCACGATTGACTTCTCGGTCATCAACACGGACAAGGGCGGGTTCGACGTGATGTACACCTACGGTCTTCCCGAGCTTGGCGGCGTGGACTTTACCACGGCCATCGAGAACAAGCTCATCGAGGACCTGAAGCTCCAGAACGTGGATGTCCTGAGCTTCTCGAAGCGGGATCGATTCAGACTCCGCGAGTCCATCGAGGAAACGAAGGTCAACTTGAAAGCACACCCCACGGGCCAGTGCGTGTACTACCCGTCGGAGGACAGCGACGGGAACTTCTACATCACCGAGTCCTTCGTGCAGGCGGCTTGCCACTACCTGCTGAAGGAGTGCGAGAACGCGCTGAAGAAGGTGCTGGACGAGATGAAGAAGAACAACGCCGTCGTCGACCGCGTGGTGCTGTCTGGAGGCGGCATGAACCTGCGCTGTCTCAGCGAGCGGCTCTGCGGCATTCTGCAGGTGGAGAACACCACCATGAACTACGAGGAGTCGGTGGTGCGCGGCATCGCCTACGCCGCACAGCGCGT
>ERZ827156.2511-NODE-2511-length-18647-cov-4.292438_pt1 | contig 18647 bp, 24 predicted proteins | sample MGYA00519919_ERZ827156 | MGnify/ENA primary metagenome ERZ827156 (study PRJEB31778, sample SAMEA3449269) | human gut metagenome | biome: human gut; feature: human-associated habitat; material: faeces | place: United Kingdom | collected 2010/2012 ...
TCCTACTCCTCCTCCTCTCGTCGCTGCCCTCCTTCCAATCCCTCCTCCTCTCCTCCTCCTCCCTCGCCTCTCTCCTCACCGCTCTGCCTGTCCTTCTCTGCCGCATGCCCTACCGCTCCTCGCTCCACCTCTGCGCCGTGCAGCTCCTCCAGGACCCCTCGCTCTCCCGCGACAAGGCCGCTTCCCTCCTCCAAGTCCTCCTCGCCATGCCCGACCGCGACGGCAAGGCTCTCCCCGTGCTCTTCGACCACTGCGCCGCTCTGCACTCGCTCATCGCCGCCAACATCGACGCCATGTGGAGCAGTTCGCTGCTGCAATCCAATCGACCCGCCCTGCAGCGTGCCGCGCTCGTGTTCGTCGCTCAGTTCTACCAGACCGTTCCGCGCAAGAAGCAGATGGTCCTGCTTCTGTTCCTCGAGCGCGCTCTCATCTGCGAGGCGCAGCAAGCCATCCGCACCGCCGCACAAGCCACTCTGGAAACAATCCTTCACAATACAGACAACCTGGACCTGGCCCAGTCCTTCACGCTCTCCTTCATCAAGAAGGAGTGGGCCAAGCCCAAGCGCAATGCCCTCGCGCTCTTCGCGCTGGTCGAAGGCCTGGCGCCCGCTCTGCCGCAGTTCCTTCCCTTCCTCGTCGCCTTCGCGCTCTCCGGCGTGAAGAAGCCCATTCCACCCGCGTGGGTCGTGAACAGCCTTCTCTCCGTCGCCTCGGTCTGTCTCTACGACATGGGCTGCACACGCCTCGCGCAGTCGCTGAAGGCCGTCTGTCCGGACAGCAGCGCCAGGAAGTTGTTGCGCGTCTCCTTCATCGTCCAGGTGCTGTATCAGGTCCTCACTACCGTGCGCTGTGACGCCTAGACCACGGACGCGATTCGCGCGCTGCTCCCGCTCTTTCTCTCCTCCTCCAGCGCTGCGCCCTGCTCCACCGACGCCTTTCCCATCGTGGAGAAGGTGGCCGTCGCGGCAGGCCCGCTCTCCGACGGTCAGCGTCTCTCCTTCTTCTCGCTGCTCCCCAACCTCTGCGCCTTCTCCCTCCTGCAGACGGGCCGCGTCGACGTCAGCGCCGTCAACCCCGAGTTCCAGCCCGCGCTGAAGCAGTCTCTCCTCGTACGCCCCTCGCGCTCTCTTCACACTAGACCTGCATCGAGCGCTATCCCGACCGCGTGCTTCACTCTCTCCTCACGCTGCTCTTCGCCTTCCCCAGTCCCACCGCCGACTACGCCGCTATCGTCGCTTCCTTCCTGCAGCCGAGGCGTGCGCTGCTGAAGCCGGCGCTTCTTCTCGCGGCGCTGAAGGCAGCCTGCATCGACACGAGCAACCCCGCGTACATCACCCACGTGCTGCGCGTCCTTTCACTCCTGATCGAGTCGTGCGACGCGCTCTTTTCCTGCCTCCTCGTGAACCACTTCGTCCTGTCGCGCCTCCTTCGCTTCTTCCGCAGCAACCCCGCCGACGCGCTCGCCGTTCCCGCCGTGAAGTGCGCGCTGTCCATCATTGCTTTAGAACGCCGATTCCACCCGCGCGCCTCCTGCGCCTTCGCCTTCTCTGTCCTGAACGAGATGGTGACGGTCCGCATCCTGGCGGAGGTGAAGCCCGCGCTGGACGCCTTTCCGCTCACGCCCCTTCTCGACAGCGTGCTGTCTCCGCCGCAAGTGGCAGTGGAGAAGGCGCTGCAGCTGTTGCAGCTGCAGTTCGAGGAGAACTGGGAGATCGTCTCTGCGGTGCTGAAGAAGCAGGATGGGACGCGTGTGGAACGCGTGGAAGAGAGTGCCTGCCACTGCCTGCACCGTGCCGTCGTGCACTCGATGCTCTACGGAGAGTGGATGACGCGTGACGACCTGACGCGGCTCACGGAGCTGATTCAGCAGCTGTTCTCTCTCGCCCACCACCCCGAGTCCCTGCCTCTCGGCGCGCTGTTCAGGGAGATGAACGAGCTGCCGACTGGCTCTTCCTTCCACTCGCTTCTCCTCCTCTTCTTCCAGAGCTGCACGCGCTGGGTCGAGTCGCGGCTGGACGCGGCCGACTGGCAGCCTCTCTTCCTCGCTCTGCAGGCCATGCTAGCCAACCCCGTGTGGAACACGCTATCCTCAGAGGAGTGGAGTCGCTATCCTCTCTCCTTCTCGTTCCGTACCCCGCACGAGCCGAGCGACTCGGGAGCTCCTTCCACGCCTTCTGAGGACACGGCCGCCAGCAGCTCGGCGGAGCAACCCTCTTGTGAGCAGTGCACGTCCGAAGGAGAAATTCATTCTGTCGAGATGCTGGTATGGCGCCTGTGGGAGCTGCGCGACGCCTCCTCCACGCTCCTCTCCGCCTTCTCACCCTTTGTCGCGTCATTGTTACAACCGGAGGAATCGACGCACCACCGGCTCAGTGTTCACTACTTCCTCTGCCTCCTCCTCTACGAGGCGCTGCTGTCCCCCGACCCTGCCAAGAGCGGTGCACTGCTTCGTCGCGTGCTCACTTCCAGTTCACACGATTCCCACAGTGTTGTGCAACGAGCGGTGATCCTCGCACTGAACACGCTGCGAGCGCCGATGGTCTCGCTGCCTGTTTCGCTTCAAGCGTAGACGCAGGACCACCACAAGCAGGAGGGCATCTTCTCCAGACCGCTCCAAATCGTACACTCCTCGCATGGCTCGCTTCCACGTGCGGCGTCTGCTGCATCGCCCGTGTTCCCTTCTCCTTTCGACACGGTTCTCTCCCTCCTCCACCTACAGCCCGTGGAAGTGCTGTCCGCGGCGAACACACTCTCCATGCCGCTGTCGACGCTGCTGTGGGGCCACTCGGTGACGCTGCTGCTGCAGGAAAGCCGCATCTGCAGCTGGAACACCATCCTCAACTACCCGTCGCTCATCACGCAGTTCGACTCGCCCTCCTCCCAGGACTCCTCCGACTCCTTCGACTCCAAGCGGCGGCGCAAGGGCTCTCTCCCATCCGATGCCACTCCCAGCACCACCGTTAATACAGCCAACACAGCCAGCACAGCCAACACAGCCAACACAGCCAGCACAGCCAGCACAGCCAACACAGCCAACACAGCCAACACAGCCAGCACAGCCAACACAGTCAAGACGGAGCAGCGACTAACAACGATCCTCTCGCAGTGCTACTTCGCGGCGAAGAACCCCTACGCGGCCATGTCGCTGGTACAGGCGGAGCAGCTCGACCAGCAGCTCCTCATCCAGTGCACCACTCAGCGTAACGGCTTCACCGCCGCCTACCAGCTGCTGGCCGCCTACTCCGCCTTCTACGAGAACTCGGAGGTGATCGCAAAGGCGGACGAGGCAATCAACCCAGCGCTGCGGGACGAGGGCGCGCAGCTGTGGCAGACCTGGCCGTGGAAGCAGCTCTCGCAGTGGAAGACGATGACGAAGAAGGAGACGCTGGCGTGCTTCGAGCAGTCGCTCGACACGGAGCTGCTGCGGCTGGAGATGCGCGAGCAGCAGGCACGCCGAGCCAAGTCCATTCCCTTCACGGGGTTCCTGTCGGAGCAGCTGGCGGTGCTGCTGAAGAAGGAGCGTGGAGGCAAATACTCAGAGTGAGGCGTAGAAATGGGCGAGTGGAAGCACTTCGCCAGCAACGCAGCCATTGTTCTCTACCTCTCCTCAGCCTCTTCAGTCCAAAAGGAGCCGTTTGGAGTAGAAACATCCGCGTTCTCCGCGCAGCAGACGCTCCGTCTCAACCGCCTCCTGCTGCGCCTCGGCCACTCCCACGACCCCGCCACTCTCCAGACGATCCTCGAGCAGCTAGTCAGTCGTCTGACTGGCCCTGTCGCCTCCCGCCCCAACTCCAATGGCTCCAATGGCTCCAGTGGTTCCAGTACTTCCAGCGAGTTCACACGACAGTGCCTGTACTACCAGCTGGAGCTGCTGCGTTCCTCCTTCCCGGAAGTGCGGATCACGCCCAACCACAAGAGCCTGCTACTGCTGGAGCTGTCCCACGCGCTCTTCGACAAGGGCTTCACCAAGTCCGCGCTCTCCACGATCCGGTGCGCACCACATCCGCACGTGACGTGTAGAACAGCGGAGTCGCTGGCGACGTCGCCGACGATGAAGGGCGTGTGCCGGCTGGAGGAACTGCGCCTGACGAGTGCGAACGAGGACGAGAGCAAGCGGTTCACCATCCTGCGGGCGATGTGCTCGATCCTGGAGAACGGGCGCGAGGACTGTGACGGAGACACGCTGTCGCTCACGAACCCGTCGCAGTCCTGGCGCGAGAAGGAGGCGTTGTCCGCGGAGCTGGCGGTGCTGTGCAAGCGCAGTGGGTGAGGGAGAGAGGCATGAGGCGCAGAGCGGTCGTTCAGCGAGATCAGCCGGATGGCGCACGAGCTGTACAAGAGCCTGGACCGGTACCTGCAGAGCACGGAGTTCACGGTGCTGGAGGACACGATGGTAGGAGCGAAGACAGGAAGTGAGGAGAAGAATACCATTCGGCAGGAGCTCAACATCCTCAAGACGAAGAGCCGCGTAGCGTAGAAGAAGAGATGTGCCTGAACCGAAGCAAAACACGCGACGAGAAGGAGCTGCTGGTCGCGCAGCAGTCGGCCAAGCAGCTGATGCTGAGCGAGTACGAGAAGGGTCCGAATTGCGAGGAGAAGATCCAGGAGCGGCTGAAGGTGTACCGCGACCTGACGCTGCAGCTGTACCTGCGCGGACTGGGCGAGGGCGAGCAGGACAACAAGACCGTGTACCACTTCATCAGCCTCTGGTTCCAGTTCCTGAAGGAGTCGCGTTCATGTCCATCCGTCATGTCTAGAGAGGACGTGACCCAGAGTCTGCAGGAGCTGATGGAGGGCTGTCCCGTGGCACCGTTCGTCCCGCTGGCGCATCAAGCAATGAGAATGAGACTGCATCACCCGTAGATTGTGAGTCGCGTGGGCGTCGACAACCGTCTCCTCCTCTCACTCATCACGCGCATGACGCAAGAGTACCCCTTCCACCTGATTCCCTTCGTACCCACCTCCTCACCCACTGACGCGTAGCTGCTGCCACTGTACCAGGGACTGGAGCACGAGGAGGAGTCCCCGCGGAAGCAGCACGTGCTCGCCATCATTCAGTCCCTGTCCGACGAGACGGCCAGCCTCGTGCGCGCCTTCGAGTCGCTGTTCCGCGCCTACCACCGGCTGATTCTGCAGAGCGAGACCTCCAAGGGCAAGAAGATCCGTCTGCCGGCCTCCTTCACCGCCAAGGACGCGCTCGCCATCTGGGCGTGCCTGCCGGTGCTGACGGCGTCGTTGCCGGTGCTGTCCGCCACGCAGCTGAAGGCGCTGCCTCTGCCGACCATCGCGTCGTTCGGTCGCGACTTCTCGGTGGTGGCGACGGGCATTACGGCGCCGAAGAAGGTGGCGTGTCTGTCGTCCCGCGGGGAAGAGTACGTGCAGCTGCTGAAGCGCGACGAGATCCGTTCCGACGTGGTGGTGCAGCAACTGTTCCTATTGCTGAACGACCTGCTGGCGGAGGAGCGCGCGGCGGGGCAGGACGGTTTGCTCAGCGACCAGATCCTGCTGCGCACGTACAAGGTAACGGCGCTTGAGGGCGGTGAGGAGTAGGTGGTGTGCATCACGTCGTCGACGGGCGTGCTGGAGTTCGTGCAGAACTCGATGACGATCCGAGACTACCTCGTGGACGACCCGTGCGAGGAGGAGTGGCGTGTGAGGCGTAGCCGTGTGCCATCCGCTGTGCCGTCGGCGCACCGACGCTACCACAAGGGCGAGATCGACAACACGACGATCCTGAAGCAGTTCGCGCGCGTGAAGCAGGAGTCGAAGGAGCAGAAGGTAAGGCTGTACCGCTCCGTGAAGCAACAGTTCACGCCCGTGATGCACTACTTCTTCCTGGAGCGCTTCTTCCACCCGCAGCAGTGGTTCTACTCCGTGACCAACTTCACCTCCACGCTCAGCATCTCCAGCATCGTCGGGTACATCGTGGGTCTGGGCGACCGGCACCTCCGCAACATCATGATCGACAGTGCCACGGGGCAGCTCATCCATATCGACTTCGGCATCCTCTTCGAGAAGGGGCGGCTGCTCAGCGTGCCTGAGATGGTGCCGTTCCGACTCACGCGCGAGCTGGTGGACTGCTTGGGACTTGAAGGCGTCGACGGGCTGCTGCGCGCGCAGATGGAGTTCTGCCTGCGTCTGCTGCGGCGCCACAAGGACTTGATCGTCACGATCCTGGAAGTGTTCCTGCACGACCCGCTGAACCAGTGGAAGACGCCGACGGGCCGCTCGGAGAACGAGGTGGTGGACAACGTGAACACGAGTGCGGAGCAAGTGCTATTCCGAATAGAGAACAAGATCATGGGGCGCGACATGCAGAACACGGAGTCCATTTCGGTGGAGAAGCAGGTCGATGTGCTGCTCAAAGCGGCGATGAACGAAGACAACCTGGCGATGATGTTCCATGGTTGGTCTGCTTGGTTGTAGAGTGTTTGTTTTACACAATGGTGACACTACTTCCGAAGAAGGGATTTGTGTTCCGACTCATATGGCAACAAATGGTTCCGCGTTTCCACTCTGTCATGTCTTCATAAAAGAAAATGCAGTCCACTGATACAAAGCCGCCACAGAAGAAGGGTGATACCAAGGAGCAGAAGAGCGAAACGATGAACGATGCTGTGTTGAACTACCGCCTGACGAAGAAGTCGGCGTTGGGTATGCTTTACGTTGCCCTCGGCTCCGTTTTCGGAAGGTAGGAATGCGAGTTTCGTGTGAGGAGTAGTCTCATGTCGGCCGTGGTGAGCGCGCTCGGCAAGAAGTACAAGATTCCGGCGCCCACCATCACCTTCGTTCGCTCCATCTTCAATTTGGCCATCAATCTAGTGTGCTGCGCCATCGTCCGCGTAAACCCGATTGGACCCGTCAAGGATGGCCGCAAGTACCTGTGGATCATTCTACGAGGATTGTTTGGCGGCATTCAGATCACCTGCTACTTCTTCGCGTTTACCAAGGTGCGTTCTTTCTCACGCCTTCACACAAAGATCCCCGTTGGTGATGCGACTACGCTCACCTTCACTGCTCCCGTGATTACCGGATTGCTCGCAATCTGCATGCTTCACGAGAAGTGGGGATGGATCGACGCGCTGGCTTCTTTCGTGTGCTTCGTGGGTGTCCTTTTCACCTCCAAGCCCGAGTGGTTGTTCCCCGCCTCCGTGCATCCTCTGTGCGCGGCTAATGCCTAGGGAGCGAGCCTGAACATGCTCTATGTGATGATCGCCCTCAGTGGCTCCATTGCCGCCTCTTTCGCCTACATCGCAGTCCGGAAGGTGGGTCCCACGGTTTCCGTGTTCGTGCTCATCAACTACATCCTCGTTTTCACCCTCCTCATCAACATTTTCCAGAGTGCGCATTCTGCTTCGTTTTAATTCGAAGGCTACTACAAGCTCTCCGTCTTCCCCTGGCCGAAGCCCTCCACCTCCTCCACCGCCTGGTGGCTTCTGGTGGGCACGGCGTTCCTCGGCGCCGGCGCGCAGATCTGCATTAACCGCGGGCTGCAGCTGGAGAAGGCGGGCCCCGCGACGTCGATGCGCTTCCTGGACATCATCCTGTCGTACATCTGGCAGGTGTGGATCCTGCACGAGAAGACGGATGGGTACAGCATCGTGGGCGCAGTGCTAGTGAGCGTGTGTCTGATCATGATGGGCATGAAGAAGTGGTGGAACGTGCGCAAGGCCAGACTCGCTTATGAGCAGTCGCTCGAGATTAAGAGCTTGTGTGTTTGTTGGAAAGGAGTTCATGTGTGGGAAAGGAGTTTGAAATGGAAAGAGGGTATGAAGAAAACAGGAGAAAGAGACATCCTTTCAAACGGCAGCCGGTCTTCGTACCGAACGGCGTCCACCTCTTGGTAGGGCACGATGCTGCGACCTGCCTCCCACAGCTGCAGCCCGCGCCACGCGATCATCACCGCATTGTCCGTGCACTCTCTACGCCTCACTCCCCTTTTCCACACGCACGCCAGAGGCGGAATCAGCACCTCCATCTGGTGTTCCTCCCCGAAGGCCTGTAGCCGCTCGCGCAACAGCTGGTTGCTCATCACGCCGCCGCCACAGCACTATGCCTCAGTCTCCAGCCGAATCCCAACAAGGCAATGCGCCTCGGGGAACAGCGACACAGCGAAGTTCAGCTTGTGCAGCAGGTGGCGAACCACCGCCTGCTCGAAGTAGTAGCAGAACCGGACGATCGACGGGCGGGTCCAGTCGCCGGTTGCCTTCATTCGCTGGAGGGCGCGGATGGAGAAGGTCTTCAGACCAGCAAAGGAGAAGTCCGCCGTCCGTTGGCGCGCCATGGGCAGCGGGAAGGAGAGGGGCTGCTTGTCCGTCGCCTTGTCGTGCTCCTTGGCCAGGGCGCTGATGAGGGCTCCGCCGTGCTTCAGGTCGTCGGATTGGACGACATCCAGGCCCAGCTCGGAAATGCACCGATAGACCTTGTCGATGCACTCTCCGCATGCGTCGTCCACGGTTTCGCCAACCACCTCGAAGGGGTGGAGATGATCGGGAATGTACACGACCTCCGTATTTCCGCCAGAGACCATGAATCCAAGACATGGATAGAATACACAGTTATGCATCGTGGGCGCCATGGCGTGCGCCTCCATGTGATTGACCAGCACAAGGGGCTTCTTGTGCTCCTTGCAGAAAGACTGCGCGAATTCCAATCCCGCTCCGAGACATGGCGCGAGTCCGGGCCCAATCGTCAGCGCAACTGCATCGATATCCTTCTCAACGCTTGAAATGCCCGCCTCACGGAGTGCTCCTTCCACAACAACGGGCAAGGATGTGGCATGTTGTTTTGCAGCAACGGAGGGGATGACGCCGCGGTTCTGCTTGTTCAATTTGTGCTGGGACTGTTGAACCGACGCCAGCACCTGTCCCTCGTTTGTGACGATCGCGGCACATGTGTCGTCGCAGCTCGATTCAATGCCCAGCATTCTGGTTGTCGCAGCGAAAGACCGTTGTAGCCGCAGAACGGACGCGAGTCGGATTCTCCGGGTCAGACAGCTCCGCAGTGCGTTCATGGTGAGAGTGGAGAGAGAGTCGAAATAACCGCACGAATGGGGAGATGGGAACAGAAAACAAGTGTGCAGATCGCTTCCACAATCTTGTTGCGATGGAAATATCCTTGCTCGATCCACCAGCGGAGATTCGACCGGCCGAGCCCAGTGCAGTGGACGCACTGCTGGACAGGAAGGTGGAGAAAATCAGCGACTTCTCCACCCTGGGCACGATGGACGAGGCGATGATGGAGATCGTCGACACAACGAACAACAATCACTACATGCTGATGGCGAATGCGAATTCTGCGCTGAAGGACATCGAGCCGCAGGTGCGCGTTGTCGCGCATTCCTTCCCTGATTGGTAGAAGTTGGCGCAGATTGACGACGCTACGCCGATGCATTTGCTTTACGAATCCCGAGTTCTCGCTCCGGATGAATACATACACCCCCTCTTATCCGGAAGCAACAACACTTTCTACTTGCTCTACGTGCCCGCTGAGTGGCGCCTGTGACGAATAGAAGAAAGGAGACATGGAGAAGGAAGCCATCAACGTGACGGAGAAGTTCTTGGCGTACGAGAAGAAGCTCTCGGAGCTGAACGCGGAGCTGACGGAGGCGAAGGTGCAGTTGCTGAAGAATCAGCAGCGCGTCGCCGAGCTGACCACGCTGCTGCACGAGCACAAGATCCCTCTTCCCGAGGAGCGTGCCATTCTGGAGGAGAAAAAGGAGGAGCGGGAAAAGAAGAAGAAGGTGGCTGCGCATTCCTGCCGTGACGCGTAGGAAGAGGAAGAGGCGGAAATCATGAAGAAGGCGGTCATGCTGAAGTGGACGGACGAGGGTCCGCAGGGCATCAAGAACCTCATCGCGGAAATCGACAAGTTCACCTACACGAACCTGGAGGTGCTGGATCTCTCCGACCTGCACATGGGTGACGAGGGCTGCAAGCTTCTGGCGGAAGTGTTCTCGCAGGGTTGGTCCCTCGTCAACATCATGCAATTCTACTTCTCCCTGCCGACCCTGCCGCGCCTGCACTCGATCATCCTCTACGGCAACGACATCACCAAGAAGGGCGCCAACATCCTGCTCTCCGCCTTCCGCTACCACCCGCAGATCGAGCTGCTGGGTCTGGAGGTGCTGCGTGGGTGTGTGGGCGTGCTGTGAGTCGTAGGCCGCCGCCTGTCGGCGAAGGAGGAGCAGATCTTCCAGCAGATGCAGCTGAGCAGCATCCTGTTCACGACAGACTCCCTGGTGCTGTCCAGTGTGTGCCAATGGCGAGAGTGAGTGGTAGACTTGCGTTTGGACGGCAACTTTTTGGTGCAGTTCGCGGCGTACGTGGACTATCTTATTTCGGAGGACAAAACCTCATCTATCACCAAGCTCTTCTTCAACAGTGAGCGCTTCCCGCGGGACTGACGCGCAGAAAACCGGTTCAGGTCACGTGGCGTGATGAAGCTGGCCTCGCTGCTGGCCGACGGGAAGATGCCGCAGCTGCAGGTGCTGGACCTGGAGGACAACGAGATCGACGAGGAGGCGATGCTGTTCTTGGCATGTGCCATCACCAATGACACCACGCCGAAGCTGCAGGAGCTGCGGCTGGGCGGCAACAGCATCGGCGACAAGGGCGTGACGACGCTGCTGCGCTACTTCCGCAAGAACGCCGTGAACTCCATCAAGCACTTGGTGCTGGACCGTGCGGGCAGGCATGTGGAGTGAGGCGTAGGCATCCAGATGGAGTACGAGGGCATTCGCTTCATCAGCAACACGGTGCTGTTCAACACGCTCGCGGAGCTGGAGCACCTCGACCTCGCGGGCAACAACATCCAGTCCAAGGGCTTCGTGATCATCCTGAAGGCGATCGAGCGCGGTGGCTTCGCCAAGTTGCGCGAACTGGATGTGAGCAGTGCGTGGACGGTGGAGGTGCTCACCGGTAGGCAACCACATCGCTGACGACGCGTGCAAGTATATGCTGACCACCTTAACGCGGTGTCAGCTGGGAATTGTCCACCGTATCAACCTGTCGGGTGGGGGCTGCCGACGACGCTGAGGCGTAGACAACTCCATCAGCAAGGAAATGCAGCGCATCATTCTGGAGGCGCTCTCCGGGCAAACACAGTTGCACGTGCTGTTTGACCTCAAGCGCAAGTTCAGGTGGCTTGTTTCTTTCACATCCTCTGTGCGAATTCCCAAAATCGGCGCTGGTTTGGTCCCGAAACCACCGTAGAAACTGGGACCGGTCGGCGCATTACACAAACAGGTCATGTGCCAGTTCTCCATTTTCTCTGTCAAAACCTTGTACCTTAGTTGCGCTGCTGACCAATGAAGTGGATTAGCCCTGTCATTGTCAAGTTGAACAATATTCGCTCGTTCCCTTCTCTCTACCGCGGATTTGCTGATACCAGAGTGAGATCGCCCGTGCAGTCTTAGGCGTAGTTACTTGCGCGAAATATTCCACATCCCTCCAACACCACCGTTTTTCCCGGAGATCTTGTGGTTTTCCAGCATCCGTGGGACGAGAAGAAGCTCCTCGTGCGGAGAGTGAAGTCCTTCTACCAGGCGGGAAGCACGAAGGACAGTCAGTTGGTGTGGGTCGCCTCGGAGACTCTCAACGGGGGAATCGACAGCAGAACGTTCGGTCCGATTCCCGTTTCATCCATTCTTGCGCGTGCCATTTACTACTACAACAATGATTACGTTCGCATGCCGGCGTCGTCTAATGCGTAGACTCACGGCCCCATTAAGAATAACGAAAAGGCGTATTCGTACGATGAGGCCTTCATCTCTCAGGGGAAGCAATTCTTCGAATAGAATTGCCCCAGTTTTATTCTAGCGCTTCTGTTTTAAACGCGCCTGTTTGTTTCACACTGCTTGCCAGATTCATTTCTTCGCGATTCTCACTATGGGAAAGGATTCGTCCATTTCCGCCGAGTGTCTGACTGTACTCGCGTAGCATCGCTGCTTTGGTGGTTGAGGGATTAGAGTACTTCTCTTCTCTCCCGTCGGGTATATCGCGCGTCTTGTTTGTCTCCACTTGCTCTCATCAGACCACTGGGCGGCAGAGCCGTTTGGTGTGTTTGTCATCAACATGATTGCCAGGTGGGCTATTTGTCGTTTCCTCATCATGTAGTTTTGTGTTGGGATTTGTTGGAGGCATACCAGCGACGGAGGACAATGACTGGCTGTGGAAGGGAATCGCGACGGGCTTCTGTGGGTGCGCTTCCACATTTGGAACGCTCATTACCATTGCGAGCAACGCGTTCATCACAGGAGTCGTCCATTCGTGTTTCCCTCACTTGCAGATCCGGTCTCGCTCCCTCTATGATTGTCTAATTGCCCTTTCCTTCCTAATTGTGGGAACGGAGTCATCGCGTGCTTCCTTCGATGTGTGACTCCTCCTCTTCGTTCATCCATAGAGTGGCGTCTCTGCATCGCAAGCATTGCTTTCCAAGCGTGCGAAGAAGGAGCTTCCCATTACGGATGCATCCAAACAGACGGTTGGAGAGAGCCTTTTTTCTCGTCGAAAGAAACAGTTCTTCATCGTACTGTGCTTCCTCTTGGTGGAGGTGGGTGTGTGGTGTGTTCTGATTCCCTTCTACCAAACCACTGCCAAGTACGTGTTCGGTGTTGGATGCACATGCGTGGGTGCGCTGCTGAGATTCTACATCTCAAAGTGGCTGAACGGCACGATCCTATCCTTTTTCCTGGGAACGTTCCTCTGCAACGTTGTTGGAAGCTGCATTGCTACCGGTGTGAAGGTGGCTCTGAGAAACGAGTTCTCTCTCACCATCACATCCCTGCTGTCATCGCTGTCAACGGGGCTGGCGTCTGCACTCACCACCATGAGCACGTTTGCAAAGGAGACGAACGGTTTGAAGAGGCAGTCCTTCCCATCCTTTCTCTTGTACTCATCCGCTTCTCTGCTGCTTAGCTTTGCCGTTTGCTGCATCCTTTTCGTGTTTTTCGCATAATCCGCTCTTTGTTCGTACTCATGTCCTGTCTGTTTTCGCGGCACTGATTGGCGGAACCAACCCCGAATCGGTGCGTCCAATAGGATCGAACTGCTCGGCGTTCACATCTATTCTATATAGACGGACACTGTTTGCATTGTTCAAACAATGGAAGATTGCAATTACATCTGTAACGAGTGCAAGGAGAGTATTCCGGTTGTCCGCAATAGGACCGATTCCCTCCTCGCTCATATTCTGAAGCACAATCATTTCGTGTTCGCTGTGCAAAGAAGTGACAAAGAAGCAGCGAAGAGTGTGTCTTGCTGTTATTGCGGTAATGTGAACGCCTTAGTGATGGGCTATTCCTCCTCCTTGAAGAGCTATGTGTGTTTGGGCTGTCTCGCGAATAAATGGGTCTTTAGCTGCAAGCAGGAGTGGAACAGCGCCATTGGGTCCTGGTATCCTCTGGCTTTGTCGCACTTTATCACCAATTATATGGACTCGGTTAGTGAAGCCGCAAAAGTCAAGTATTCCACGCCTGCTGATTACCCGTTGGAGCTTAACCAGTACTACATTGCCACGATTCGGACCATGAACAAGTCAGTCTCGGGAAGCTACACGTTTTTCAGGAGCACTACTGAAAGCTGTTGTATCTGTATTCGCCCCTCGGAGAGGGATATCCTGAGAGCAGGCATGTGCTGCACAGTGAGCATTCCGGCCTCGAGGGTGGACAGGGCGGATTGCGTCGTTCTCGCCGTGGATCAACATTCTGCCTACCTCTTCGTCCGCGGCAGGCACTCTCTTGCCAGAGAGGGTCTCTGCACGCTGTCACTGCGGTGCTTCTGCGAGGACGTTTCCTTCCCGCTGAATGCCGGCCTGCTGAAAAGTGGTGCGCAAATCAGTGCGACCCTGTTCGCCAACTTCGCCGGCGCCAAGGGCAAGAACGGGAGTTTCAACAACTGTCGTCTGAGCACCTTCGGGCGCGTGCCGCTGAGCGAGAAGGAGCGCGGCGAACTGAGTTTTGTCGCGCGTCACGAGTTCAGCATTGTGGAGTCGGGTTCCAACGTGAAGAAGCTGGTGGAGCTGGCGGCGTGCGTGGCGCTGAGCATCCACAAGAGCAGGAACCGACCGGTGGTGTTCGTGAGCACGAGTGACTCGCTGTTGGACCTGGCGACGACCTTGGTGAACAACCTGATGGCGGACATCGAGGGGAAGAAGGATGAGGTGTTCTGTATGCGTGTGTGCAATGACGAGTACACGAAGCGCGTTCCAGCGATGGCGGAGTGCTCTGTGCAGAAGCTGGTGCCAGCGTCGTATGACTTGTACCGCGTGAACGTGGAGCGCTCGAAGCGCATGCGCGCGTTCCCCTTCCTGGCAGTGTCAGTGGAGGAGACGGGCTGTCTGCAGTTCATCGACACGCATGCCACGGTGGTGTTGCAGGCGGAGGTGATGTCGGACGTGCGCGTGAGCGGGCTGCTGCGCGGCTGCGACCAGCTGGTGCTGTGGTGTGCGCAGCGCGTGTTCGACGAGAAGGGCACGGGCGTGGGGTACCTGAGTACCAAGCGGCTGACGGACGCGGGCGTGCCGGTGCATAGTGTGAAGGAAGAGGAGAAGAAACCTGAAGAGAAGAAGAAGGAGGTGAAGGAGGAGAAGAAGGATGTGAAGGAAGAGAAGAAGGAGGTGAAGGAAGAGGAGAAGAAGCCTGAAGAGAAGAAGAAGGAGGTGAAGAAAGAGGAGAAGAAGCCTGAAGAGAAGAAGAAGGAGGTGAAGGAAGAGAAGAAGAAGCCTGAAGAGAAGAAGAAGTCTGCTGAAGAAAAGAAGGAGGAAAAGAAGCCTGTAGTTAAGAAGGAGGTGAAAAGAGAAGTGAAGAAGGATGTGAAGGAAGAGAAGAAGCCTGCTGATGTGAAGCCTGCTGAGAAGAAGACTGAAGTGAAGAAGGAAGCGAGAAAAGAAGATAGGAAGCCAATTGAAGAAAAGAAGGAAGAGAAGTCTATTGAAGTGAAGAAGGAGGAGAAGAAACCTGAAGTGAAGCCTGTCGAGAAGAAGACTGAAGTGAAGAAGGAAGAGAAGTCTATTGAAGTGAAAAGAGAGGTGAAGAAAGAAAAGAAGTCTGCTGAGAAGAAGGCTGAAGTGAAGCCTGCTGAGAAGCCTGCTGAGAAGCCTGCTGAGAAGCCCGTGGAGCGAAGAGGCGGAGCAAGCAACCGGAACAAGAGGAACAGAAAAGGCCATGGTCAAAAGACGGAAAGAAGCCCTGCCCAGACCGCCGTAACCGAAGTGAAGCCTGAGGTGAAGCCTGAGGAAAAGAAGGTTGAGGTGAAGCCTGAGGCGAAGCCTGAGGAGAAGGTGGAGGCGAAGGTTGAGGAGAAGAAGCCTGAGGAGAAGAAGCCTGAGGAGAAGCCTGAGGAGAAGGTGGAGTACAAGGAGGATGGCAGAGTGGTGGCGACGGCGACGCCCAAGCCGAGGCGGCAAAGTAACAGAAGAGGTGCGCGGAAAGAACCGTCTGCTGAGAAGAAGCCTGAAGAGAAGAAGGAGGTGAAGCCTGTGGAAGAGAAGCCTGACGAGAAGGTTGTGGGAGTGAAGGAGGAAAAGAAAGCGAAGGAGGATCAACCCGAAGTGATTCCTAAGGAGAAGGAGAAGCCTGTTGAAGTGAAGGAAGAGAAGGTTGAGGAAGTGAAGGAAGAAGTGAAGGAAGAGAAGAAGCTTGTTGAAGAAAAGCCTGTCGAGAAGGAAGAGAAGAGTGTTGCTGAAGTGAAGGGGGATAAGCGTGAAGTGATTCCAAGGGAGGAAGTGAAGGAAGAAGTGAAGGAAGAAGAGAAACCAGAAGAAAAGAAGGAAGAGAAGCCTGCTGAGAAGAAAGAAGAAATGATGGAGGAAGAGAAGCCTGAAATGAAGCCTGCTGAAGAGAAGGTGGAAGAAAAGCCTGTTGAGAAGAAGGAGGAAATGAAGCTTGTTGAGAGGATTGAAGAAGTGAAGAAAGAAGTGAGGGAAGAAGAGAAGAAACCTGTAGAAGTGAAGCCGGTGGAGGAGAAGCCTGAGATGAAGCCTGAGGAAGAAGAGAAGGAAGAAGTGAAGGAAGAGAAATCTATTGAGAAGGAGGAAATGGAGGCGAAGGAAGAAGAGAAGAAACCTGTAGAAATGAAGGAGGAAGTGAAGACAGAAGAAAAGCCTGAAGAGAAGGAGGAAGAAGAAAAGAAAGAGGAAGAAGCATCAAAGGACGAGAAACATGAAGAAGTCAGCCCCGAGCTGTCATCTGAAGTTGGCGTCAGATCGGAACCCTTCGAGTACGCCGCTGAAATGACCAATATCGAGCCGATTTCCGTCCCGAACGTGCCGGCGGAGGGTCTGATCCTCGAAGAGAAGGAAGAGATCGTGATGGAGTCAGAGAAGGAAGAGAAGTCTGTAACGGTGCCCGTACAGCAGGAAGCCGCCAGCGAAGAGAAGCAGACCAACGACGAGGCGGTGAGTGGCGAGCTGCTGTCGGAAGTGGGCTTCAGCGCCGAACCCTTCGAGTACGCTGCGGAGCTGACCAAGATCGAGCCGATTTCTGTGCCGGACGTGCCGGCGGAGGGTCTGATTCTGCCTGAGAAGGAGGAGGACGCGAAGCCAGAAGCGGAGGTGAAACCAGAAGCGGAAGTGAAGTCTGAAGAAGTGAAAACGGAGGAAACGCAGTCTGAAGAAAAGAAGCCCGCGGAGGAAGCGAAGGAGAAGCCGCGCCGCTGGATGTCGTGGAGCCTTCCGAAGGACGATGTGTACTCTCATGGTTATGTGCGTGGTCTCTTCATGTTGCCTGTTTGTTCCACCAACCATCCCTCAATAGTTATAACAAACAAACTCCCTAGTTCACATTCTCATCCATCATGCTCTGAAGGAAGGCGTCGCCCTCCTTCTTCTGCGCGTCGGGCGCCGTCATGTAGCGGTTCAGCAGCCACTTCGTCAGCAGCTGCACGCCGTAGCCCGTGCCGCCCTGCGGGAGGAAGCCAACCTTGCCCTGGCTGCCATGATCCAGGAAAAGGCCTCCGACACGCTGGACAAGGTGCTGTTTGAACTGAGCAATCAGATGAAGAACGCCTACTCCCGTTCGGATGCGTGATCTTTTTAATAAGAACGACTGAACCGTAAAAAGGCGGGCTGCAGTGCAAACTGCGGCCCGCCTTTTCTGCGGTTATTTCTTTTTTCTTGCCGGTTTCTTTTTGCGCACGGTGTAACCAAAGGTGCCCAGCTTTTTGCCCAGGGCCAGATACTCGCCGTGGCTGTACACGATGAGCTTTGCCTTGTCCAGACACAGCTTGCCGGTCTCATCCAGCAGTCTTTCCTCCACATCCACTGCCACAATCTCCGCCAGGAACATATCATGGCTGCCCAGCGGGATGATCTGCTTGACCCGGCACTCCAGCGCCAGCGGGCTCTGCGCAATGACCGGCGCCGCTATTTCTTTGGCGGGCTCTACGGTTAAACCGGTGGCCGCCAGCTTATCCATCTCCCGCCCGGAGCGTACCCCGCAGAAATCGGTGGCGCGCGCCATGGCACCGCTGGTCAGGTTGATGACAAATTCCCCGGATTCCTTGATGATATCGTAGGAATACCGTTCCGGCCGCACCGAGATGTAGGTCATGGGCGGATCGCTGCAGGTGATGCCCGTCCAGGCGATGGTCAGGGCATTGGGCTTTTCCAGCGTGCCGCAGCTTACCAGCGCGGCGGGCACCGGGGCCAGCAGGGTGGAGCCTTTCCATTGAAGCTTACTCATAGTATGATCGTCCTTTCCGGCGGTCAGCCCGCCACCATGTCGCTTATTACCTTAATAAACAGCAGCGCCAGCACCGTAATGATGACCGGCCGCACGATCTTGCTGCCGTTTTTCATCATCATCCCGGAGCCGATAACATGCCCCAGCAGGCAAAACCCACCGGAGATGAGTCCCAGCGTGACCAGCACCTGCCCCGTGGTGAGGAACAGCACAAAGCTGGTGATATTGGAGGAGAGATTGACCAGCTTTACAGTACCGCTGGCCCGCTCCAGGCTCATTTTGCACAGCCCGGTATACAGCATCAGCAAAAAGGTGCCGGTACCCGGCCCGTACAGGCCATCATACAGCCCAATGATAAGAGAAAACACCGCCGCTAAAATCAGCTGCCGGCTGCGGGGCATAGTGCTTTCCGGCTGTTCCCCCGGCTGGATGGGCTTTCGTTTTAATACCACAAAGGCTATGACCGGCAGTGTGCCCAGCAGCAGGTACTGGATGTACTGCTGCGGAATGAGCAGGATGAGCCGCGCGCCAAAATTGGCGCCCAGGATGGCCATAACCATGCAGGGAATGGCCGCCTGCCAGTCCACATAGCCGTTTTTCAGGTACCGTGCCGTGGAAGCGCAGGTCCCGATGGTAGAACTCATTTTATTGGTGGCAATGGCCTGGTGGGGCGGCAGCCCGGCCAGCAGGTACGCGGGGAGCGAGATCAGCCCGCCGCCTCCGGCAATGGCATCCACAAAGCCCGCCAGAAAGACCAGCGGGCAGATAATCAGCAGGGTTTTCAGGGTCAGCATAGGGGGTCTTCTTTCCAATGGGATAATAATATTAAAGTTATACTCTCATAGTGGGGAAAAGTCAAGGGAAGCCGCCTTTACATCCGGGGGAAAAATGCTATAATACCCTTATAAAGCCCGCGGCTGCCGCAGGCCGCGGCCCGCAGGGCAAACCGCCCTCCGGGCGGTTTTAG
>ERZ827156.2516-NODE-2516-length-18632-cov-5.353771_pt1 | contig 18632 bp, 23 predicted proteins | sample MGYA00519919_ERZ827156 | MGnify/ENA primary metagenome ERZ827156 (study PRJEB31778, sample SAMEA3449269) | human gut metagenome | biome: human gut; feature: human-associated habitat; material: faeces | place: United Kingdom | collected 2010/2012 ...
GCTTCGATTGGTTTTTTTTATCAACATTGATGTATTAATTTTCTAATGTATTATATCTAATAATGATAGCGTTCTCAATGAAAGGACAGAAAAAGTATTATTGAAATATAAAATTGTGTTATGATTAAAAAAATATTTTTTTGAAAAGGAAGTGAAATATATGCGCGTAGTCATTAAAGTAGGTACAAGTACTTTGGCATACGAAAATACAGGTCTTTTACATATTCGTAGAATGAAACAGTTATGTGAAGTACTAAGTGACATTAAAAATGCAGGTCACGAAGTGATTCTAGTATCAAGTGGTGCCATTGGGATGGGCATGGGAAAATTGGGATTGGATTCAAAGTCGCATGATCTTCCAGGAAAACAAGCTTGTGCAGCCATTGGACAATGTGAATTGATGTATACCTATGATTCTTTATTTTCGCAATACAATCATATTGTGGGGCAAATTTTAATCACAAAGGCCGATGTTGAAAATGAGGATCGAAAAACAAACTTCATCAATACCATGGAACATTTATTAAAAAGAAATGTTCTACCTATCGTAAATGAAAATGATACGATTGCGACTGAAGAAATCGTAATTGGCGATAATGATAATTTAGGGGCTATTCTAGCTAAAAATATTCATGCCGATTTATATATTATCTTATCTGATATCAATGGATTGTATGATGATGATCCTCATAAGAATGAAAATGCGAAATTGATTCCGGTTGTGTATGAGTTGGATGAAAAGATTTTAAGCTTTGGACAAGGCGTCAATTCCAATGTCGGTACGGGTGGTATGAGAACAAAGTTAGAGGCTGCCAAAATCTGTATGGATGCAGGCCTTGATATGATTATTACCAATGGTCAAAAGCCAGAAGCTTTATATTCTATTTTAGATAATGAAAGTATTGGTACTCGCTTTGTAGCCAAGAAAGGAGCATAATATGACAACTTTACAAATCATGAAAAATGCCAAGGCTGCCACTCAATCATTGATGTTGTGTGATGAAACTAAAAAGAATGAAATTTTAGAAGCTATGGCACAATCTTTATTGGCTCATAAAGAAGATATTTTGAATGCGAACTTAATCGATTTAGAAAAAGCTGTGGTGAGTGATGTCATGAAAGATCGTTTGAAGTTAAATGATCAAAGATTGAATGATATGGCTCAAGGCATATTAGATGTTGTCAAATTATCGGATCCAACCGGAAAAGTATTAAATGAAAAAACATTAGAGAATGGTTTAGTCATTCAAAAAGTGAGTGTACCATTAGGTGTCATTGCGATTATTTATGAAAGTAGACCCAATGTGACAAGTGATGCAGCGACTCTATGCATCAAAAGTGGAAATACTTGTATTTTAAGAATTGGTAAGGAAGCTTGGAATAGTGCCAATGCGATTGTACAAGCACTACAAGAAGGGATTCAAAAATGTGGTGTAAATCCAAACATTGTTCAATTGATTCAAGATACAACACATCAAAGTGCCAATGAATTAATGGAAGGCGTAGGCTATATTGATCTTTTAATTCCTAGAGGTGGAAAGAATTTAATTTCACGTTGTGTCGAACATGCCAAAGTACCATGTATTCAAACAGGTACAGGTATTTGTCACATTTATGTGGATGATGAAGTAAATCAAGATATGGCCGTTAAAATCATTGAGAATGCAAAATGCTCAAGACCAAGTGTTTGTAATGCAGAAGAAGTTTTATTAGTGAATTCGAAAGTGGCCCATGAATTCTTACCAAAGTTAAAAAAACAATTGGATACATATCCAGTTGAATTAAGATTGGATGATAGAGCACAAAAAATCATTGAAGGAACAAAAGCTTCAGCAGATGACTTTGACACCGAATTTTTAGATTATATTCTAGCCATTAAAATTGTAGATTCTGTAGAAGAAGCCATTGAACATATTTCAAAACATTCTACAAAACACAGTGAATCCATTCTAACTACAAATAAAGAGCATGCCAGATTATTCACTCAATCTATAGATAGTGCAGCCGTTTATGTGAATTGTTCAACACGATTTACGGATGGTGGACAATTTGGCTTAGGCTGTGAAATTGGTATCTCCACACAAAAGCTTCATGCCAGAGGTCCAATGGGACTTGAAGAATTAACTACATATAAATACATAGTCCGGGGTAATGGACAGATTCGATAAACAAAAACAGGCAATTTAGAAGTTGCCTGTTTTTTATTTTCGTTATCATCTAATTCTTTTGTCCGTAATAACTCTCAATACTATATTCAGACCATTTTAAATACATTTCTTGATAGTTTTGTTTAATAAATTCTTGAATTTTTCTAATTTCTCTATCATTAAGAATTCCACGATTTTGTAGAACTGTATCTCCATTATCCTTCACAAAAAATTTTGCGGATCCTGATTCAGTAAGTTTACGATCACTCACATGAACATGCATGCATTCAATTACGCAATATGATGTAAAATATAAATAATATCCTGCTATTTTAAACTCATAATATTTCGGCATTTCATTCCTCCATAAACTTACGATTTTTTTCAAGGTAATTTATCACAATACGAATTTCAATATCATCCATACTTGTTTCCAACACTTTTCCATCCAACGAAAGAACTGTAGCTCGATCAGGTCGATTTAAATTCAACACTCTGTAACCTTCTTTACAACGTTTAAATGCATACCCATTCACTATCATGTCTGCCTCATCTGCAATTATTTTAATATCTATCATTCGCAACCTTCACTCCTTTAATTTGTTTACAAAACTCATCTGTATCAAAATATAGATTTTTTAAAATAGGAATAAGATCAATATACTCTTCTTCCGGCTGTTCATTATGTTTATATTTTGCCATTACAACTAAATACCCATTATCCCATTCTTTTACTTCAGTGTAATACTCTAAAGAATATGGTGCTACAAAGCGAATTACATGATTGCCAAATTGAAATTTCGTATAGTTTTTTTCGTTACTTAAAACGGCTTCGTTCATCATAATATCGCCTCCTCATCATCCAAATTATACGTTTATCTTAAATGTATTTCAACAAAATGAATTTATAATCTAATGCGCAAGATTTCAACTTACTGCCTACTTTCTAAAATCTACTAAGCACTTATAAAAGGCACAAGATAAAATGATTTCAATAGTAATCTTCCAGAAGCATCGTTCTTTTTAAAATCTTCCTCATAAAGAGTAATAATCTGTCTTTTAACCATATCAATTTCTGAAAAGTTTTTCCCAGCCACATATGCTTCTACAGCCTGAGGCATACCACCAACAGCCATATATATTCTTAAATCTCTCATTAACTTTCGATTGGTTGCCTGCCCTATTGGTGAACCACTATCATATATCTGATTTAACAGTCTCTAACTATTTCCTGTGACATCACATAATTCTTCATAGTCCATTGGGTACACCTGAATTTTCATTTCTTCGGACGGAATCAAAATATCTTTCACATTCTTCTTTATAGATATCAATGAACCAGTTTCTAAATAACTATATCTACCATCAGCCACAAGATGTTTGATTGCTTGTCTTGCCTTTGAAAATAGTTGCACTTCATCAAAAATAATAAGCAAATCATGTTCATATAATGTGATTCCGATTTCTGCCTGCAATCTCAAAAAGAAGATATTCAAATTTCCAATATCATCAAAACATTCTAGTATCTTATTTGTTGCCTTTGAAAAATCGATTAGAATATAGAATTTATATTCATTCTTCGCAAATCTTTCAGCTATCGTTGACTTACCTACACTCTTTGCACCTCTAGTAAAACAGCATATCTATCTGAATATAGTTTTTTCTATTCCAATAATTTATCATATACTTGTCTTCTAAAAAACATGAGCACCCTCCTATTCTAATCAAACATTTCTTCAAAGTCATTTTGTGCGATTTATTCCATTTTTTCAAAGTAATTCTGTATAATTTATGCTTTTTCTTCAATATTAATTAATTCGATTTATGTCATTTTTTCAACGTATCATGGTACCATTTATTAATTATTATCGGCTTCACAAGATTTGTATAACTCAAAATAAAAGAAACATCAGCATCTGAATTCACTAATGTTTCTATCAATATATTTTTCACCACTCTTGTATCAATCATTCGCAAGTTTCCAGCTTACTGCCTTTTCTCTAGAATCCACAAAGCGCTTATAGATACCCTCTTGTTTCATCAATTGATTGTGTGTTCCTTGTTGTACAATTCTTCCCTTATCTATCACAACTATTTGATCCGCGTTTCTGACGGTTTTTAATCTATGTGCAATCATAATAATTGTCTTTTCTTTTGTCAAAGCATCAATAGCTTCTATTAATTCCTTTTCATTTTCTGGATCCACATTGGCTGTTGCCTCATCCAAAATAATAATGGGTGCATCCTTCATAATGGCACGCGCAATAGAAATACGTTGTTTTTCACCACCAGAAAGAGTAGCTCCACCTTCCCCAATAACTGTATTATATCCATCTGGCAATTGACTTATAAACTCATGGCAACAAGCTTTCTTAGCTGCCATTACAACTTGTTCATGAGTCGCTTCTTGATTGCCAAATTTAATATTATTTTCAATGGTATCCACAAACAAGTACACTCTTTGAAATACAAACGCAAAGTTATTCATCAAACTATTCATACTATAATCCTTTACATTTATACCTCCAAGACTCACTTCACCTTCATCTACATCCCAAAATCTCGCAATCAAATTGCACAATGTAGATTTACCTCCTCCAGAAGGACCTACAATCGCTGTAGTTGTTTTTTCTGGAATCGACATGGATACATCATCAATGATTTTTCGCTTATCGTAAGAAAATGAAACATGATCCAATTGAATATCATGACTCTTGGGTTCTATTTCCCTTCCTTCAATATCCATCGTATTCAATGCAAGAATATCATTGGCTTTATCTACACAGACACTTACCACATGTAAAAGAGATGAATAGTTTCCTGCCGTTTCTAAGCTTGAAAAAAGCATAAAGGAAGCTATTGTCATACCAATCGCATACACCGAATTCATTGTTCCATTAATATAAAATGCAGCACAACAAATAATGATAATTGTCCCAGTAATCTTTGTCACAATACCCTGAAAAAAATGATAAGGTACAAATACAAGTTCCATTTTTGTATTGATTTTAGCACATGCATCATTGGCATCATTCAATCGTTTCGCCTGTTTACCCAATAAGTTATAAGATTTTACTTCCGAAATACCCTGTACATATTCCATGATTTGATTCACAAGTTCAGTATCACACTGAACTTTTTGTTCCGAATCTTTTTTTCCAGCTTTTTGCATAATTGAATTGATCACAAAAAATACAATGACACCTAATAACGATATCAATCCAATCCTTACATCAAAAATAAGAATCATACATATAATCATTGTTGTTTCTAAAATCCCCTGCATCGTAAGCATTACCACTCTTGATGCAACATCTCCAAGTACTTCCATTGTATTTGTCGTAACAGAAGCAATCTCACCAATACTATTCGAATTAAAATATCCCATTGGAAGATAACGAAGGTGTTCTGCAATCTTAATTCGCATAAATGCACTCGCATTATATCCACCTTCTGTCTGAAGTACAGACGAAATTCTTTTACAAACAACATCTATCACAATCGCAACAATCATAAGGACTAATGAACCAAGAATATATTTACCCATTGATTTTTCTTCAATCAAGCCCATCAAAATATACATAATAGCCGGTATTTTCATAGCTGAAGCAAGTGCTTCCACTAAGCCTATTCCTATTGATAATTTAAATTTCTTACTGTTTTCTTCACCCGAAAACTTAAAAAATTTTGCCAAGATTTCAACCATATTATTTTCCCTCCTTTACTGTATCCTTTACAGAAATGTGGGCATTCCACATATCTTTATAAAGTACACATGATGAAAGAAGTTGATCATGCGTGCCATGTGCTACTACATTCCCATCATTTACCACAAAGATTTGATCACTGTCTTTTATTGTAGAAAGCCTATGCGCAATCACAATCAATGTTTTTCCTTCTACAAGTCGTGCAATAGAATTTTGAAGAATTGCTTCATTTTCAGGATCCGTATACGCTGTAGCCTCATCTAAAATCACAATAGGCGCATCTTTTAACATGGCTCTAGCGATAGAAATACGTTGTCTTTCTCCTCCAGAAAGGTGACCACCAGCACCACCGACAATCGTATCAAAACCATTTTCCAACTGCATAATAAAGTCGTAACAACCACTCTTCTTTGTCACTTCTATAACTTCTTCATCACTCGCATTGGGATTTCCTTGACGAATGTTTTCGCGTACAGTTTCATTAAACAAATAATTATCCTGTGCTACATATGCGATTTTTTGATTAAAGTCCATAAGAGACATTTGTTTGATATCTACACTACCAATTTTTATACTTCCAGAATTCACATCCCATAAAGACGCAATCAACTTTGCGATTGTTGACTTACCACTTCCAGAAGGACCCACAATCGCATTCACACTTCCAGCCTTACATTCCATATTTATACCATGAAGAATTTCTTTATCATGATAACCAAACTTAACATCTGAAAGTTCGATCGAATTATCTTTTGGCACAGATGTACTTTTATATGGCCTATTTAACTCAGGCTGATTTAGAATCCCAACAATCTCGTCAACAATGACACCTATCTTTCCCAAATCATCAGTATAGGAAAAAACTGTGATCAATGGTCCGGCAATCCCTAATGATAAAATTATGCATAAGATAAAATCCGGCATTGTAAGTGTGCCATTTTCAACATAATGAGCTCCAAAAGGAAGCACAGTCAATAATGTATAGGGTGTTATCGTCAACATAAGCGCATGATAAATTGCACACTTTTTCATCCAGGAAATAAAAGAATTGGCATAGGCCTTGGCAGCACTCGTAAATTTCACATAAGAACTCTCTGTTTTTCCAAAAGCCTTGATGACTTCAATTCCATCAATATATTCAACGGCCGCATCATTTAAATCTTTCGTTGCGTTTACTGTTTTTTCAAAGTTTGGTTTAAAATCAATCATCATCCCAAAATAAGATAAAAAACCAATAATAATGGGTAATAATGACCAAAGAGCCAATCTATAGTCGATCGTAAAAAAGTAGATCAACACAACAACAGGTCCCATAAGATTTGAAGTAAATTCAGGAATAATATGTGCTAGCGTTGTTTCAATACTATCAATTCTTTCCACCATAATATTCTTAAATGTACCTGACGAAGTATCTTTCACATATCCTAGTGGCACACGTGCTAGCTTTTCAAAACATGCCTTACGAATGTTTGAAAGCACAGTAAACGTAGCCTTATGCGAAAGAGTTGTTGAGAGTGAATGACAAAACTCGGCCACAATAAAGGAAATAGCTATACATATTGAATTTTTTAGATATGTATTAAAATCTTTATTCCCCTCTAAAAACATCCTTACAATCGTTGCGATAAGAAAATAAGGAATGATTTTAAAAATCACATTGCCCATTCCAAGTATGACACTCCATACATAATCCATTTTCTTTTGTCCAGCCCACTCTAGTATCCAACGCATTGTAGATTTCTTTTTTTCTTCCATACAAATCCCTCCTGATTATTAGTCATAACTAACTACATTGTTATAAGTATAGGTGGCAATTGCCACCTTATTTAAATTGAATATTCCAAATTCTTTCCCAACCACCTGTATTAAATTCTTTTAATTGATGAACATTTTTCTTAGCTATCTCTTTATCCATATCGTGTTCAACTATTTGCAGTACAGACGAGAAAAAACCAGTATATATCATATGCATGAGACTTTCATCAACATTTAATAAATCCATTCCAGACTCCTTCATAATCTGCATATATTTCTTGGTTGCCTTCATTTCTTTATTCACCATGTTATGAATAAAAGCTTCATATTTCCCACTATCTCCACATTTAAACAATAATCTAAAATGATCATAATGCTCATAAATATAATCAATCATCTGATCTGTTCCAGCATTGGCTGCATTTGACATATTGTTTGTCTGATCATGAGCAGAAAGCTTTTCAAAATCAGCTAATATCCCATCATATATTTCATATATATGCTCTATATACGGATCAATAAGTGCATCAAAAAGCATTTCCTTAGTTGGATAGTACTTATAAAATGCTCCCGTTGTAAGTCCTGCATCTTTCACAATACTTCTTAAAGAAGCACCACTAAATCCATCTCTTAAGAAATGTTTGATGGCAGTATCCAATATTTTCTCTCTTGTTCTCTCAGTTTTTTCCGACATATAAATCTCCATCAAAAAAAATATAACAGTGTTATATCACATTGTTATATTATTCTTATCCATAGAGATTTGTCAAGTATAGAAATTGAAATTTACTCTTCCCCTATTACTTTGAAGCAGACTACTAAACCACAAATAAATAGTGTTATACATACAATGAATGGAATTATTAAGTCTAATCCCAACAAACTACCTAAAATTCCAGTAATCCCGTTATAATCCCATTGATGAAGTGTTGCTGAGCACAAAATAGCTATTGAGCCAAGAAACCCCATAAGTTGCCAAACAATGCCTAATATCATTTTTTTCACACAATCACACTCCCTTATTTTATCCAATTACATCCGTAATGGTCTTAACACCTTTACTTACAAAACTAATGACTTTCTCATTGACTACACTTCCATCTTTTAATATTTTGACATTCGCAAGACCTAGTTGATCATTCTCTTTAGGTTCTGTACTCCCTGAAAGTGTCATCCATTTAATTTGAATATCTTCTTTAGATAATTTTTGATTATAATCAACTGAAGAATTTGTATTTTCAAAAACTGGAGAATTCGATTCAGCATAAACATAAATCGTATTCTTATCCTCTTGATAAATTTTAATTGTATAATGCACAATATCCTTTTTATTAGAAACATATTCCTTATTTGGAGATACTTTCTCTTCATAAATCAATGTTAAATCTTTATTAGAAGTACTTGTATCTGTTTCATTTTGAAATATAAAGAATAAGGATAAAAATAAAACAATACTACTAACAGCTACAACAATCATTCTCTTTGATTTCATTTTTGACGCACTCTTTTTACATTACGATTCATGAAATGTCTTCCTATATATCTATAGGCAAATCCTTTTAGCCTTGACATTTGTTGATGGTGTTCTTTTAGTAAATCATCCGGACAATCATATACACCAAAATCTTGTGTAATTCCTTCACTTTGAATATATGTAGAGTTACGATTAAAATCAATGGTAGGATTTCTAAAATCTTTTACTGCTACACCATATCCACAAAATGCGCCTTTACAATTTGGAAATTGATTTTGCAATTTTTTGAGATATGTACGATCTAAAATAAATCCTTCAAGTTCATACCATTGATTCTCAAAATAAATTTCCACCCAACTATGAAATATGTTTTGTGGTGCACTCCTATACACTACACCTGTCATGGCTCCTTTTTGAAGTCTTTTATCAATTTTGAAACCATGAATTCTACATGGAATCTGACAAGCTCGTAAAAGAGCCATAAATAAGGTTCCTTTTGTATTACATTGGCCATAGCCATCGAATAATACTTTTGATGCACAAATCGCATCATCTTCATTATATCCAAATAAGATATCATCTCTTACAAAATTATATATTCCCTTGATTCTTTCAAATTCATCCAATTTCTTCCACTTCTTCTTTTGAATTAGTTCTTGTATTGCAGGATTGGAATAATCAAGCATGCATGTTTCTTTTAAATAATTATCTATCATTTTTCATTTATCCTTAATATGAACCTTCATATATTTATATTCTTCAAAATATAAGAGACTTTGAAATAGAATCTACTAAAGTGTTTGTCTTAGCTTCATCATTTGAAGCAAGTCAACATTAATCTCTACAACAAAGCATTTATCTGATTCCTTCTTTCAAAATGTCAACTCAGGTAATTGATCTGTCTTAATAATCATTTCTAACATTCTGGCAAATCCATCTGGGCACCGAATTTGATACTCCATATGGTTCAATCCCTCAAAAACTGGAAAGTTCCCATATTTATAGGCTTGCATCACTGCATTTCGATATTTAAAATGATCTTCTTTACTTCCAAATTCCCAGAATGTATGTTTTTGTAGCTCTTCTGAAAATTTAGGAAATGTCTTATCTTCTAAACTATCATCCATCTGTTTTCTCAAATTTGTATATGACAAATTCTTTCCTGCTTCTACGAAATAAGGCTTAATATTATCATCGTCACACCACATAATTTTCTTCAATGTTTTCCCATTTGTCCAATACAAACTTTTCATGGCCACATATAAAAATGGAACCATAATTCTACGTGTTATCTTACCAATCTGTGCAAATTGACCACCATCAAAGAATATATGCTTAACCGGTATTTTTGTATCTGTTAGAAATACCATCGCAAGATCTGCACCAATCGAAGATGCTACTACTAGTTCAATCTCTTTGATCCCATGATCACTTAAAAATCGTTTAATCTGTTGTATCTCATCACTTTTACCTAGATACTTTTGATTTGAACAATAAACAGTAGATGTTGGCATAACACAATAATATTTATCTGACAGTTTTTCGGCAATTGGCATACTGCTTTCTCCGGTCACCCCCATTGCATGAAAAAATAAAATCACAGGATTCAATTCATTTCCAATTGTTTGAAACAACATAATCTCACCTTCTATCCATACATTATTTTGTGCAACAAAAATATACCATCGATCCATCTATGTGAAGATCTATTTGTTTGTACATCTCTTTTAGAATATTTCTAAGTTCTTCCTCAGTTTGAAATGGTGGGGTGAACCATCCTTTCTTAGAAAGAATATGATTCACAAGCCAATCTGTTCTTTTAGATTTACCCCTAATATAGAAACATCCTATAAAGGTACCACCTGGTTTTAAAACTCGCCACGTTTCTTGAAATGCCTTTTTCTTATCTGGAAAAGCATGAAATCCATTCATAGAAACCACAATATCATAGGATTCATCATTCATTTTTAAATAGGATACATCCCCCTGAATACATTTAATATGCGTATACCCATCAAATCTTTTCTTAGCTTGTTTAAGCATATCCATACTATAATCAAGACAAGTAATATGCGCATCTTTTAAAGCTATCCACTTGTGTTGGGTAAATACAGCTGTTCCGACTGGAACATCTAGAAGATTACCTGAAAAATCATTTGGAATATATGATAATACTTTCTGTGCTATATCATCATCATTAGTACCATTCCAAAATAATTTAATATACAACTTACTGAAAATATTTCCCTGTGTCAAAACATCATCATAAATATTCTTTGATGATTCATACGCATTTTGTATTTTATCCGCCATATCCAACTTCACCTTTTTTCCATTCTTCAATCGCATTCCTAATACGAACATCAATATCTATGCGTGTTTCAAGGCATTCCTTTGGATGTTTTCTTGCAGATTGAAACGCAAATTTCACAAAGCTTGCTGAACCAATTGGAAGCATCATCTTTAACATGCTTTCCGGAAAAACAAAATGAGTCCCATATTTATACACAACAGCTTCTAACTTGCATATATGTTCTCGTTCTTCCATGCGACGAATGTATTTTGCAGCATCCCACAACACATCATCTTCAGCACCAATCAACAATAGTTTTCCATGAATCTTTTCAATCTTGATTTTTTCTTCTTCCAAAATCGGATGAACGGCTTCTGAATCATCAAACAACTTTCTAGAATTGATCATATCACCTGTTCGCTTTGTTTCTTGTTCAATCACATGCCAATATTGAGGATGCTTGTAACAAAATGGCATATATGGAAGCGGTTTTTCTCTATATGAAAATAGTGATTCACCTTCGATTGGCCATTCTTTACAACCATCTTTTTTGCCTTGCATAAAGCCTTGCCAAATAAAATCACTTGGAGTTAAGCCAATTGTCAAAGTGATATCTTCAAAATAAGAAGCTGCCGTAAGTGCTAGTGTTCCTGTAGTGGATGCACCCACAATTCCAACCTTCTTGTTTCCTTGTACTTTTAGCCATCTTATCGCATTCTCTATTCGTTCTAAAGGATAATTATGATGTCCATAATCTTTTTTTGCGGGTGACATAGTCATTACATTTAATCCAAGTTTATGTAACCATTTTACAGATGTACGGGCTAAATAATCCTGGGAATCATCACCAATCATGGCAATCATCGCACAATCTGAATCCGTTTTGCATTTCCAATACTCACCATAAAATCCGTCTGTGTGTACATCAAAATGAATTTTCTTCATCCGTATTAACTCCTATTCTTCAAAACTATAATTTTATTTGAAATATTTCGAACCAATGGAATCCATCCAAACAAATGATAAATAGGATGCAATTCTTTCATACCTTCAATCAAACTAACTTCCTTTTCAAAAATAAATTCTGGTAAAATCTTTTGTAGTTCATTTCCATTCTTTACACCCCATAAAAATTTAGCATTACTTTGATCTATCGACTTTTCTTTCATATGCTTTACTACAAAAGGCGATATAGTTTCGACAAGAACAGTTACTTTTTTAAAGGATTTTTCAATAATAGAAAACATCTTCAGCACTTCTTTTTCGTCTAAATACATAGTTAACCCTTCAATGATCACTAGAATATCTTCTCCATGATACTCAATATCATGGATATAAGAATCATCCATAGCTGATTTTGCGATTTGGTACATTGGCCCTGTTTCAGTAAGAAACTGTTCCCTTATCTTCATAGTTTGAGGCAAGTCAAGATTATACCAACGAAGATATTTACCTTTCATTCTGTAACAACGAGTATCCAATCCACATGCAATATTTACTACAACTGCATTTGTATGAACATTTAAATATTGTTCGACCATACGATCCAATACAATCGTTCTTGCGATAACACCACTACTCATAGCACTATCTTTATCAGCTTTAGAAAAATCATAATCTATATTTTCAACAATATGTACGGCAATATCATCCTTGATTTTTGCATTTTGACTATTCGTTTCTTTTGCCCTGGCATATAAAGTCTGAAGCATTGTCTCTGAAACACCTGTAATATCTATTTTTGATTTCATAATCCAACATCTCCAATTACAACATTTCTTACTTCTTCTATCCATTTGTTAGCGTGGCAACAAAACAATTCTTCATGCTGCATATTAAATCTATGAATATCCGGATTCTTAAAATATGTATAGTATCTCTTTTCATATTTTTTACCCATTTTGGTCGCATAGAATACGTGAATTTTTGTATTTGGAACATCAATATTGTGTTGTACTTTTGTCACTAAATCCGAATAGAACTGATTATAAATACTCTTCTTTGTGATCCAAGAACCACCTAAACCAAACATATCTAAAAATCCATTCACCAATTTCTTCTTCGAATCATCCATTTGTGCGATTTTTTTCTCCATAAGTTTTGGAAGCGTTTCTGTATGCACCATTTTATACATAATAGGCGTTACTATAGATGCCTGAATTGTAGCCATCACCTTTCCAGCCTCATCCATATCACTACTTCCAATAATGCCATGATCCATATGAATTCTTTTTCTTTGAATCAACAAAGAAACAAAACTGCCTCCAAGTGAACAGCCATAAGCGGATTTAATTCTTCCGCCATAATGATCTATAATTTCTTGTTCAATCTTTTCGCACTCTTCTTCCATCGAATGAAATTGAGTATTCTCATTTGGATCAAAGCCATCATAAGAAACAACCACCGTATAAAAATATACATGTAAGCCTTCTAATACATGATCAAAACCACTATATAAGCAACAAGTGCCCGGAAACAAAAAGATGACTGGTTTACTTTGATCTCCACTTTCATAAAACTTCATAATTAACCCTTAAAATGTTAGATAAAACTAACTTTTTTTCTTGGCTTCAGTTTATCACTGCAATTAATGACATGCAAGAAAAATATATGTAGTATAAAAGAAAAGACAACTCCTCTTAAGAATTGTCCAATATACAATATATTCATTTCTTCAAAATCATTTTGCGCGATTTACTCCATTTCTTCAATGTATAGCATTATCATTTGTTAATTTGATGAAATTTAGGCAAAAAAAGAGTAGAAATTGTATCACACCATACAATCTCTACTCTTACAAACATAATTGCAATTTTTCTAACTACATTTTAGAATCAAATTTCAATTTGACTACATAACACTGTTTCTTATAAAACGATATTCCATAGCCAACTGTATTTTCATATTTTTTAAATTTATGTTCTTCAAGATATTTTTTTTCGACAATTTGTCTTGCGCCTTCTTTGGCATCATCAATCAAATCATCTTCACTTATTGAATGTTTACACTCAATAAGCACCACTGTTCCAAGTATGTTTTCTGGTAAAACACATACATCAAATCTACCATTTCCAGATTCTTTATTAGATACTACCTCATAATCATTCAACAATCCTACTAGAAATCCATGATAAAAGGATTCTTGATTATCAAAATAACTAATACTTCTTAATAATATATCATTTAGTAATAGATTTACTTTCTTTGCATCTCCATCCACAAGTTCTTGATACAATTCACCTTTTCTACTTGTTGTATAATCTTCAAAATATGACATGAAGGATTGTTTATAGATTTCATAAACCTCCTTATTTGGGATAACCAATTCGTATTGATTTTCTCCCCTATCTTTAATGACCTTTAAATATCCAGTTAGTAATAGAAAGCTATAAATATTATTGATATTATCCATTTCACGATACGTTAGTTCAGGCTTGATATATTTAATGAGTGATTGACCACTCATTAATACATCAAACTCCTTGCGTAATTTTTTATCCCCATTTTGAATATACTTAACAACAAGATCATTACCACTGGTATTTGCCCAAAATGAAATTGGTTTAAAAGACACATCTTGCGTTATATTTTTAACATACATAAGTGTACTCCATGGATTATAGATTTCTTTATTACCAAATTGGTATCCATCATACAATTCTTTTACTTCATCCATCTTTTCTGATAGATTATAATCTTTCAACAACTGTTTAACTTCCAATTCTGTGAATCCAAAAAATTCACTACTAATATTATTTAAAACAGAATAAGCAGTAAAGTTATTCAATCCAGTAAAAATACTTTCTTTAGAAATACGAAGACATCCGGTCATAACACCTTTTTCTAAAGCATCATTCGTTTTAAGCGCTGAAGAAAAAACGCTTCTTAAAAACTCAACCATTTCTTCATAATAATTATTTTGATAGGCAGCCTGCAATGGAACATCATACTCATCGATTAGAACAATAACTTTTTGTTGATAATAAGTATATAGCGCATTCGTTATGACTCTCAATGAAATTTTTAAATCTTCAGCACTAGATGAACGATTATGCAATTTATTTAAAATATCTTTAGTTGTATCCGACAATTGATCCGAAGATAATATTTCTAAGTTTTTCTCTAACAATTCATAAATCACATTTGAAAAAGATGAAATTTGCGCATCAAAAGTTAAGCTTTTCATTTCTTTTAAAGAAATAAAAATCGTTGGATACTTATTTTGATGCTTTAAAGCATCCTTATTCTTCGTAATATTTAAACCATCAAATAGATAAGCGTTCTCCTTTTCTTTGATTGAAAAGAAATAATAAAGCATCGACATATTCAGTGTTTTACCAAATCTTCGAGGTCTTGTATACGAAACAACTTGTTCATTTAATACATCCTCAATGAAATTTGTCTTATCTACATAATATGCACTTTTATCAATCATGGTTTTGAAATTTTCAATTCCCGTTGGCAACAATTTCATTCTATCAATTCCCTTCACAGTTATTATACTTTATATAATTAACTTTTTCTTCAATTCCAAACAAGAATTTAAAATTCATATAACCAAAAAAACAACCCCCTTTATCAGAGAGTTGTTCAATAGTTAAATCAATATGCTTTTTTATCCTAGTAAAGCTTAGCTCCTACAGGAATCTTGTCATCAACCATCAATTAGTTTAGTCCTTCATGACCATTTTCTTCATGCACAGCTGAGATCAACATACCTTCAGAATTAATACCCATCATTTTTCTTGGTGGTAAGTTTACAATCGCAATTGCAGTCTTTCCAACCACTTCTTCTGGTTCATAATATTCGTGAATTCCGCTTAAACTGACTACTCCTCACCGCAAGCAGTGAGGGTTCTGAACTGACAACATTTTGCAGCAATCGTACATTATTTTCAAACTTTGGATTCCTGTCTTTCTGTTGGAGCAGTGAACTCTACAATCAAGCACTACATTTAGCACATTAGCGATTGTTTTCTGTATCTCTACATGGAAGCATAGTCAATCTCCCATTTAACATTTATTTAATTTACTCTTATTCCACTATTCATGACTTTGATCTGATTCATTTGAATATATTCAATCGTTTCATTTTGATTTTTATACTGTTTCTCAAATTCATGAATACACTTATTCTTATCGATTTTGTTTGTATTTAGATCAATGCAGTACAAAAGAAAGGACGAATATAGATCTCTTTGTACCCTTGTTCCATCTTGCAGTTTATACATTCTTTGTGACAACGATTTCTTAATGTATTCATCACTCGTATGATCATATTGGCTTGCCTTATAATTATTTGGCACTTCAACATAGATTCTGAACTTTCTTTTAGCCTGACTCTGAAAATAGCCTGGACATCTATTTTTTATAGATCTTCCAAATCTTTTCCTGCGCTTTCCAGTTTTAGCTTTCTTCTGCAGTTTCTTGGCATTCTTTGGTTCTGTCACAAAAACATCCCCTAAGCTTCTTAATTCATTCACATCTTCATTGATAGCTAAATGTCGATTGATCGCATTGATTCTGCATAGCTCTGTATGTTTCGTTCTCAATTTCTTATAGCGATTGGACAAGATCCACTTCTTCTTTCCTTTTTTGATAGTTCCATCCTCATTGTAGTTGTCTGGATTCATTGCTCTACGGCTTCTGTCCATTGCACGATAGATCAATCTGTCTTTTCGTTCATTGACTTCAATACAACTTCCTCTTTCCGCAAGATTTTTTAAACCAGCTTTTGTTTCTGTTGTATACGCAATCGTCTGTGTTCCAATATCACATCCAACAATACCACTTCCTCTACTGTGTTTAAAATTGCCAAAACGATCCTGTTTCAGTTTAGATAAACCTTCGATTGTGATATGTACATAGACTCTTAACTTACCACGAATCTTTTTACATACAAGACTCACGTAACAAGGCCTGTATGTCGAAATACAAATGTTGGTTTCTTTATATGTATTTGCCGCTATAGAATCCATGAATTCTGCATGCTTCAAATAATACAGTATGGCATCCACTTCCTCTTGCTCATAGCGGTCTTTGATTTTTACACCAAACTCAATATCCTTGAATTTGAAATTCATTTGTTTCATTATGATTCCACGATTGAGCTGTTTAGCACGAATACATGGAAGATCTCCACGCTTTTTAAAATGAACTGTTTCTCCATCCGAATAAAGACATTTTTCGATTCCACGAAATACATCCTCCGCTTTCGTTAGTGCAAATACGGCATCGATTCCATATTTCTTTCCAATAGGAATCATTGAAGTTTTGCAGTAATCCCATGTCACATCATACTGTTTCTGCATTTCCTTCATCTGATCACATACATCTTTTAATGCCTTTTTATTATCGGCATCCTTATATCTCTTATAAAGACTTTTTAGCTTGCGATACCTTTTCGTACGAACAAGCTGATCATATCTTTTTTTCATGATTCCAGTCAGTTCATTACCAGCTTTACGAACCAAATCGACATAATGAAAAATCTGACACTTTTCTACATAAGTCAGATTCGTTTCCAATACTAATACATGTCTATCTGAACATCTACGATAGGCTTTCAATTCGGGTTGTATCATCTTTCTGCTCCTCGATATATTTCTTGACTGCAGCTTCACTGATATGCCCTACAGAAGATATAAAATATCCATTTGACCATAATTTTCCACATCTCGCATAGAATCTCTTCAATTCCGGATAGGCCTTCAACAATTGGATTGCACTCATAGATTTCAATGTTCGAACAACATCACAAGGTGCAGTCGTTACAGGACAATCTACAAAAATATGTATATGGTCAGGCATGACCTCTAAAGCTTTTATAATATATCCATACGCATCACAAACTTCAGAAAGAATCTTCTTTAATGTTTCATCCATACCATCACATCTGAACTTTGGACACCATATAATATGATACTGAACTAAATTCTTACAATGAGAAGCGCTATGATAATTCTCATTCTTCATGATCATTCACATCTTTTAACTGATACTTTTCCTGAATACCTCTACGCATCAGATCTAGAAAAGTGATCGTTTTACCTTCTTCAACCGAATAGATTCTGGCAAGGTTTTCCAATTCTTTTTTCCATTCACCAGGAATGGCAATATTGATCTGAACATTGTTCGTTCTAGGTCTAGGCATGATATCAACTTCGAACTTTTTCTACATATATTATATACTTTTAATACGCGGGAGTTTAACACTTGCCAATAGCCAAAATAGTCAAAAGTCGTTTAGGTACGGC